>Ga0065721_10050142_pt1 | contig 22852 bp, 17 predicted proteins | sample Mesricmetagenome_FD_59108 | JGI IMG/M metagenome (GOLD analysis project Ga0065721, IMG submission 59108) | Mesophilic microbial community from rice straw/compost enrichment Sample: eDNA_1 v2 (version 2) | ecosystem: Engineered > Solid waste > Grass > Composting > Bioreactor | place: USA: Davis...
CCGGCAACTGGCAACATTCCTCGACCTTTCCTCGACCTTTCCCCGACCTTTACTGCTATTTACGGCAGTATTAAAGCAAGTACTTAGGATACATAGGCTAGTTTTGAAATCCTGGAATTGGGATATCCTTTGCCAAATATATGCTATAATACTGCCGTATACTCGAGGTCTTCCCGAGGACCTGTCGAGGATACCTCGGGTTGACCGGGCTTTTAAGGATGACGATGGCGGGTAACCGGAGCGTTTGGTGCTTCGTGGAAAGACTCCCGTTCGTTGCCGGTTGCCTGTTACCGGTCAATCGCTGAACAGGGCACTCCGTTACCACCCCCAAATCCGTCATCCTGACTTCACTGGGCGTTCAATTCATGGCTAGTAAGGCAAGAGCACGGGACGTTCCATTTATGTTCAATTCGAGGAAGGATCTTCGGAACGAAGGCACATGCGATTTTTGCGTTTCTGCTTCCAGGTGGCAACACCTGGAAGGCAGCTTGCGTTTTCTGGCTGTGGGTGGTAACACCGGAAGACCAGCTACCCTGCACCCGGCAAGCTGGCAACTGGCACCCGGCCACCGGCAACGAGTTCCGCCACCTTGCTGAACATTCACCTACTGGAATTCCAACCAATTTCCTATCTTTACGCCCCTTTAGATCGATCTATCCAACAAAACAACTAATGAGGCGGATTTTAGTCGTCCTGGGCCTAGTCACCCTGATTTTTAGCGCCTGCGTCCCGAATAAAAAGATTGTGTATTACCAAAAGCAGGATTTGAAGAATAGAGCGGAAATACCGAAAGATTCGGTGCTTCGTACATATGACCTCAAAATAAATGATTACACAATTCAGCCGCTCGATATCTTAAGTATCACATTTGAGACGTTGAGCGAAGAAAACGATGCATTCGACTTTCTTAGCAAATTATCCCCGCAAACGCGCGGTGGTAATATTGCCGCAAATGCAGCTCTACTTGGAATTTTTGTGGATTCATCGGGCGATATTGAATATCCCATCCTGGGAAAAATCACGGTAGCTGGTTTGACTATTTTCGAAGCGCAACGCTTAATTCAAGAGATCGCAGCAAAATATATCCCAGACGTAGCAGTCCGCGTTAGAATGCTGAACTTTAGATATACGGTCCTAGGAGAAGTAAATGAAGAGCGCACCATAACCTCAAACAACCCGCGCCTGACCATGTCCGAAGCAATCGGAATGGCTGGTGGCTTTGGCGAATTGGCAGATCGCTCCCATGTTAAGATTATTCGGCAGTCCGGAAGTCAGGCTAAAGTATATTATGTCAACCTCCTAGAAGAGAATTTTGTGGAATCACCCTTCTACTACGTCCAGCAGAATGACGTAATTGTCGTTCCCCCGTTGCGGCAACGCCCGTTCCGGAGATACTTCTCCAGTAATATGGCTGTCCTCGCCTCAACTATTTCCCTGGTCCTCGTCGTTTTCTCTCTTACACGGTAAATTTTGGAAACTCCATATCCTCATATTGATTTTGATGAACCGTCGGACAAAGTCTCCGATGCGGGTGGAATTCAGTTGAATTTCAAGCGCGTGCTGGCACGGGCCATCCGATTCTGGTATCTTATTATCCTTTCCTTACTTCTGTTCCTTCTGGCGGCCTTCCTCTTAAACCGCTATTCGACACGGATTTACCCGGTCAAAGCCTCCATCATTATTAAGGAAAACGAAGAGAACGTAGGAGCCAAGTTCCTCTACAACAATGAGCTGATCAATCCGTACCGCAACTTCTACAACGAACTTTACATTATGAAGTCGTATCCGCTTCTCCAGGAGGTGATGGAAAGTCTTGACTTCGACGTTTCGCTTGCGCGCGAGGGGGATATCAAAACCACCGAGTATTACGACCCCGACTTTCCACTCGGCTTCAATGTCGTCGGAGGAAAAGGACACCTCGGAAAAACATTCCGTTTTGAAGTTAAATCAAGTCAGAAGATCGAATTTTCACGAAAAGACGATAGTGATTTTGTAAGCGCGGCCAACAGGGAATTCAACTTTGGCGACACCATTTCGATCAATGGGTTGAAGATACAGATCTCACGTCGCGCCGATGTGTCCGGCATCATAGGGAAACCGTTTCTTTTGAAATTTCATGATTCATTTACCCTTGCGCGTCAGTATTCGGCAAAGCTGAATGCTAATTGGGCCCAGGCAGGAGCCTCCGTTGTAAACCTCGAAGTGCAGGGGCCCGTGCCCCAAAAAGAAATTGACTTCCTTAATCGTTTTATCGAGCGTTATCAGCATTATGACGTAGAAAAGAAGAACAAAGTAGCCAATATGGCGCTGAAGTTTCTTGATGACCAGCTGCTGGTGATCGGTGATTCACTGAAAATTTATGAGGACCAGGTGGAGCGGTTTAAGGACCGGAATATTATTACCAACCTGAGCGAAGAAACGAACCGCCTGTACCAAAAGCTGCAGGGGTTTGAAGATCAGAAGTTTCAGTACCGTCTCACAACGAATTACTACTCGTACATCAAGCAACTCCTGGACAGCGACAACTACGATGGGATTTTTACGCCCGGTAGTGTCGGTATCTCCGATGACATTATATCAGGCTTGATTGAGCAGTTGATTCAACTTCAGACAGAGGTTAATATTTATAAGAACGGCCAGTCGCGCGGAGCCGAGAAGTTTCAGGACAACCCACGGCTCGAGGAGAAGCTCCAGCGAATCGCCTTTGTAAAGAACGATATCATCAAAACGATCGAGAACAGCCAAAGGACACAGCAGATAAATGTGAAATTTATTGATGATCAAATCAAGCTTGTGGAAAATCAGTTAGCTCGCCTTCCAAGGACAGAACGCGAGTTGGTTAGTATTCAACGAAACTATTCCCTTAAGGAGAACCTTTACGTCTTTCTTCTTCAGAAGCGGACTGAAGCAGGATTGTCTAAGGCATCTACAACTTCAGATATCGTAGTGGTGAATCCACCGATTGCCGGAGCGTCAATTTCTCCTAAGGTTGCACAGAATTACGGAGTGGCAGCAGCACTCGGACTGGCAATTCCATTCCTGGTCTTTATTGTGATTGAACTCCTGAATAACCGGATTCAATCTAGGGAGGATATTGAAAGGATTTCGTCGGCGCCGATGCTAGGTGCTGTGGGCCACAATCAACTTGGTTCAAGCCTTGTGGTGATGGAGAAGCCACGTTCGGCAATTGCTGAGTCTTTCCGGGCACTGCGTTCTAACCTAAACTACTTCACCGGAGGTGTAAACAACTTGGTGATCATGATTACGTCGTCCGTCCCGGGTGAAGGCAAGTCATTTACGACATTGAATCTCGCTACTGTGCTGGCGCTGGCGGGTAAGAGAACGATCATTGTGGGGGCCGACCTTCGAAAGCCAAAGTTGTATGACGACCTGGGACTTACTAATGACGTTGGATTAAGCCAGTATCTTTCGGGAATGATTGAAGCTTCTCAGATTATTCAGCATTCGAAAATCGAGAACCTGTCTCTCATACCCGGTGGACCGATGCCGCCTAATCCTAGCGAACTATTGTTGAAAGATCGGATGGAAATACTTGTGAGGGATTTGCGCAAGTCATACGACTATATCCTCATTGACACCCCTCCGCTTTCGCTGGTGGCGGACGGTTTTGTTCTTTCGCGATTTGCTGATCATACAATATTCATTGTTCGGCAGGATTATACACCCCGAGCTGCCTTGGAAACACTAAACGAATATTATCTACAGAAGAAACTTGCGAACCTGAGCATCCTTTTTAACGATCTACGCAAATCAGGAATGGGGTACGGGTACGGCGGTTATGGCTACGGTTACGGTTATGGATATGGTACGTACCGCTATGGCTATCGCGACAAGAGTGCAGGTTACTACGGGGAGTAGTTTGTTCAACCACGGATAACAAGCGGGCGATGAGTTTGAGAAAAAAAGCGGTGTCGGGTTTATTCTGGACGTTCAGTCAGCAGTTTGGTGTTCAGGGAATAAATTTCGTCGTCTCCGTCCTGCTCGCACGCGTTTTAATGCCCGAGGCTTTCGGTATAATTGGCATGATCGCAATTTTTATGGCGGTGGGCCGGACCTTAATGGACAGTGGCCTGACGTCATCTCTGATACGAACACCAAATGCCGACCAGCTCGACTACTCTACCGTTTTCCTCATTAACCTTGGTGGTAGTGTAATTATTTATGCGATCCTCTTCTTTACTTCGCCATTAATTGCAGCTTTCTTCGACCAGGAGGTCCTGACCGACGTAATCCGGGTCTACTGCCTCACGTTCATCATCCGCGCCTTTTCAGGCGTACAATCCGCGCGGCTGACCAAGGAGATGAACTTTAAGATGCAGATGACAATCCAGATTCCTTCGTTAATAGGGGGCGGTATCCTGGGGATATATTTGGCGCACCAGGGCTATGAAGTATGGAGCCTTGTATGGATGAACGTTTTTCAAGCAACACTGTCGTCTCTCCAATTGTGGATTCGATCAGGGTGGACACCATCATTTGCGTTCAGTGCGGAAAGGTTCCAACGACACTTTGGCTTTGGATACAAGCTCACCTTGTCGAGTATAATTGATACGATTTATCAGAATCTCTACAATATTGTAATAGCGAAATTTTTCTCAGCTGCGCAGCTTGGATACTACACGCGCGCGCAATCTTTGAAACAACTTCCGGTAAGCAATATTTCTACCGCACTGAACAAGGTTACCTATCCGATGTTCGCGAAAATTCAGGACGACAACGCCAAACTCAAGATAGCTTATAAAAAGGCCATGCAGCAGGTGTTGTTCTGGGTCGCACCGACGCTGGTGATCTTGGCTGCCGTAGCAGAACCTCTGTTCCGCTTCATGCTTACCGAAAAGTGGCTTCCTGCCGTACCTTATTTCCAGCTTTTATGTGTTGTCGGAATTATGTATCCGCTGAACTCCTACAATCTCAATATTCTTAAAGTCAAAGGACGTTCTGATCTTTTTCTCAGGCTGGAAATAATCAAAAAGGCCTATATCACCCTTGGTATTTTCTGCGCTATTCCCTTTGGGATTTATGGGCTTCTTTACTTTCAGGTGATATCGACGTTCATATCCTTTTTTATAAATACCTACTACAGCGGCCGCATGATCAATTACCCAGTGACAGAACAGATTCGCGACATTGCCCCAATCATAACACTCGCCGGCGTGATCTTTGGAATTGCATCGGCAACAGATTACTGGCTGGCGCCTCACACAATTGACATCATCAGAGTCGGCACAACGTCAATCATCGCCTTTTTGCTATATCTTGCGTTCGCCGTTGGATTTCGGCTTAATTCCGTAAAAGATTTTAAAAACATTGTTCTTCAGAAATGATCCCTGTAACGAAACCTTTCTTGCCGCCGATTGATGAATACCAACATCTATTGCAGGGGATATGGCAGCGTAACTGGTTAACGAATAACGGCCCGCTTGTCAATGAGCTGGAGCTGCAGCTGAAAAACAAACTAGATGTTCAGCATTTATTATTTGTTACTAATGGAACAATTGCCCTACAAATTGCCATTAAGGCCCTTGATTTAAAAGGAGAAATTATCACTACGCCTTTTTCGTATGTGGCCACAACAAGCAGTATTGTATGGGAAGGTTGCAAACCGGTCTTTGCCGATATTGATCCAAATTCGTTGAATATTGATCCGCACCAGATTGAGCCGCTGATTACGGACAAGACCTCTGCTATCCTTGCGACGCATGTCTATGGAAATCCCTGTGACATCGAGGCCATTGAAGGTATAGCCAGAAGATATAACCTAAAGGTCATCTATGATGGTGCACATGGATTTGGTACTCGGTACAAGGGGAAGAGTCTCTTTGAGTTTGGCGATGTCGTAACAACGAGCTTCCACTCAACTAAACTTTTTCATACGATCGAGGGTGGAGCGGTTTTTACCAAAGAGGCTGCGGTTCTTCGTCGTATGGCACTGATGCGGAATTTCGGACACGACGGTCCTGAGAAGTTTTCCGACATTGGAATTAATGGGAAGAATTCTGAGTTTCATGCTGCCATGGGCATTGTAAACCTGAAATACATCGATGCAATAATAGCGCGGCGCCGAGAAATTTGTCATCGCTACGATGAGAAACTTAGAAACTTCAGGGCTGGAAGGGTCAGCATTGGTGCAGAAGTTGATTATAACTTTGCATACTATCCCTTAATAGTTGAAGACGTTCAGCTAATGACACGTGTTCTGGAACAGTTGAACCGCGCCGAAATCTTCCCTCGGAGATATTTTTACCCATGCTTGAGTGAACTGCCTTATGTCGAAGGACAAGAGAAACTGCCGGTATCAAAAGATATCTCCGAAAGAATACTTTGCCTCCCCCTTTATCATGAGTTGAGTTTTGAAGAGGTGGATATGATCTGTAGAATAATGCTTAGAGCGCAAAATTATGAAAGCTGACGAACCCATTTTTATTCTTGGAAACCCGCGGTCAGGCACGTCACTCATCAGGCTTATGCTCAATAGCCATCCTGATATTACAATTCCTCCCGAATGCGGCTTCATTCAATGGTGGTATTCGAAATATGCAGCTTGGTCTTTGCTGGATTCTAATGACGCGCTGCGCGTTCAGGAGTTCGTAAACGACGTCGCGACTTCGCGTAAAATCGAAACCTGGCACCTCAACTTTGAGATGTTGGAGGCGGAAATAACGTCTCTGCAACCGTCAGACTATGGCGAACTATGCGCGTGCGTTTATTCAACGTATGCTAAAGGAAGAAGCAGGATACCTAAAGTCTGGGGAGATAAAAACAATTATTACATACATCATCTGCAGGAGTTAAATTACATTTATCCAAATGCGAAGTATGTTGCTATCGTGAGAGATGGCAGAGACGTCGCATGCTCTTACCGAGGAGTTTCAGAACTCCAGAGTACTTCTGTATATAGACCAAACTTGCCGATAAAGGTTGAGGAAATTGCAGCAGAGTGGACCCGAAACAACACCCTAATAAGAGATTTTTTTCTGAGCAAAGTAAAAGGCCGTTCTTTTACGGTGCGTTATGAGGATCTGGTCCAAAGTCCGGCTACCGTGCTAACGCAGATATGTGATTTTTTAAAGCTGAAGTATTCACCGCAGATGCTTGAGTATCACAAGTCGAATTCTCTAAACGAAGACGAACCCAAAGAATTCATCGACTGGAAAAAGAAAACACTGACAGCGCCAGACGCGAATAATATCAACAAGTTTCAGAAAATCCTCTCAGTCGGGGAGATCGCGGCGTTCAATGAGATTGCTGATATGATGCTAAAGTTATATGGATACACCCAATAACGATTATGAATACCTTGTCAGCATCCGGCTGATGACCTTCAACCACGAGAATTTCATTGAGGATGCTATGAATGGAATCATGAATCAAAGGATTTCATTCAAAATGGAGGTGGTAGTCGGAGACGATTTTTCGGGCGACAATACACTCGAAAAAATCAGGCAGTACAAGTCGACTTCCAACATTCACATCAGGATACTCGATCGGAAGGAGGGAGACGAATATCATAGCAACAGGCAAAAGTTAGGACGCCTCTATAACTTCTACGACATTCTGAAGAACTGCAGCGGAAAGTATATTGCGTTGCTGGATGGAGACGACTACTGGTGTGATCCTCTGAAGATTGAAAAGCAAGTTCAGTTTTTGGAGGAAAATCAGGACTATTTGTTCTCGTTCCACGACTGCAAAGTCTTTTCCAGTTCAGGATGCGTCTTGAAGCAGTCGAAGCTTGGAGAAAAGCGCAGAAGAGACTGGTTACCGGGACAACTGGTTCAGGGGGCCGCGATGCCAACGATGAGCGTGATGTTCAGAGCTCACCTGGTGTCGAATATCCCTTCACAGTTCTTTAAGGTTGCGAACGGAGATACTTTTCTTTTCAGCTATTGGGGACAATTTGGGAAGGCTGGATTCCTCGAATCAATCGAACCAGGTATGTATAGAGTTCACGAAGGTGGTGTCTGGAGCAAAGTCGCAACCGCCAAAAAACTGGAGAACTATTTGTTCACCTTTCAAAACCTTGAATTAGTTGTGTCCTCACCGCATAAACCGGCTGTCAGGAAGAAGGTGAGCAAAATAGCGACAACATTAGCTCTCGAATATTTCAGATCCCGAAACTGGAGCAAGTTCTTTCCTTCTTATTCCTATGCCGTGTCGAAGTGTGCGGCGAATCTCAACTTCAAATCAATTGGAAAACTGCATGCAGTTCTTCTGCTAGGTAAATCTGCGAAAGGCAATGTTTGAAGATAACGTAAATATGTCCGGGGCTGAGGTCAAATTCTCGATTGTCGTCCCATTGTACAACAAAGAGCGACACATCAAAAGGGCTATGCGATCGGTCTTAAATCAAAGCCATAGGAATTTTGAACTTATAGTCGTTGACGATAATTCAACAGATAGTTCTGTTGCGATCGTCGAAGCAATCCAGGATCCAAGAGTTAGGTTGCTGAAAAGGACAACCCCGGGTCCAGGTGGATATGCCGCGCGCAATCTAGGAATAATATCAGCGCAAAATCCATGGATTGCATTCCTCGACGCAGACGATGAATGGAACGACGGATACCTCGCGGAGATTGCCAAAGCGATAGTCCGGAATCCCGGATGCAGGGTTTTCTGCTCTGGATTTGTTTATCAAAATACTCATGATCAGAGGCCGGCGCGATATACTAAGAAGAATCGAGGTCAAGGCAGCCACCTATTTTCATTTGGTACATTTCTCAGGAACAAACCCATCTGGACCGGCGCAGTCGTGATTGAAAAGGATCTCATCATTAAGGCAGGAAAATTTCCTGAAGAGAAAAGCAAAAGGGGAGGGGACCAGGACTGCTGGCTTAGGGTGATGTTTGAAGCCCGCCAAGGTTGTTGGGTAGACTATATCGGAGCGATTTACCATCGCGACAGTGACAACATGGTAACGCGTTCGGTGCCGTTCGAGGTAAATCAGCACGTCATGCTGGAAACCATTGGCAAGCTGCTGAAACTTGAACAGGACCAAAAGAACAGGTTGGCGCTGAAGGTGCATTGGAACAAAACCGCAAGTGTCTATTTTAAAAATGCTGCGAAGAGTAGAGTGCTTTCGCCAAAGCAGTTGGAAGCTTATTACTGGACTTTTTCAAAACGCGATTTTCGGATTCTGTTATATTTTATTTACTCATTGAGAAATCTTCGTCTACACTAGAATTAATGCGGATAGTCTTTTTCGTGGGGTCATTAAAATTTGGAGGCGCAGAGCGCGTTGTGACCAGGCTCGCCAATCAACTGTGCAATGAACGCGAGGTGCATATCATTATTTATGAGAATCAAATTGCCTATTCTGTGGACCCGCGCGTTACTATTCACAATATTAGTCCCGATAAAAAGGGTGTCGTTGGTTTCATACGGGTCTTCGCAAGGCTGACTCGATTACTGCATCGGCTCAAACCTCATTACGCCATCGCACCATCGCGGCTGTCCAGTGTTATCCTAGCGTGGACACTATATCCGCGGGTCATCACGCGGTTCGACATTTACCCATTTGCTGTGAAGCGCAAGTCGCGGAGGTTTATGACGCTGTTGAGTCACAACCTGCCGAATGTGAAGTATGTGGTCTGCCCATCTGAGGAACTGCGGCAGGATGTTACTCCGTGGATCATCGGCAGCAAAAGACTTGTCACAATTCATAATCCGATTGATCGCCAAAATACGGAAGAAGGCCTTGACGAACGCCAGAAAGAGCGGTATGTCGTTTGTGTCGGGCGTTTGCGGAAGCAAAAGCATATTGATATGGTTCTTCGCGCGTTTGCCGCTTCGTCAATAAGCAAAACGCACGGTCTTAAAATCCTAGGTGACGGCCCCCAGCTGGCATCGCTGCGACTTCTGGCCTCCCAATTCGGGATTACTGATCGTGTGGAGTTCCTTGGATTCCGGAAAGATGCAGCCTTTTTTATCAAAGGTGCCGAGTTCCTTGTCTCTGCATCGTCGGGCGAAGGGTTTCCGAATACGCTTATTGAGGCCTTGAGCCTGGGTACGCCGGTGGTGTCGTCAGACTGCAAGACTGGCCCAAAAGAGATCGTCCTGCATGGCAAGAATGGCTACCTGTTTCCGGTAGGTGATCAAAAGGCTTTGATTAATTGCCTTGAAACAATAGTCGGGAATCCTGATCTTCGCGGCAAAATGAGAATTGAGGCGAAGGAGTCTGTTCAACGTTTTAAAATGGAAAATATCTTATCCGCATGGGCAGAAATCCTGAAATATTAGAATCGTGACTGATTTTCAATTTATATTCATCGGCGGGTGTCCGCGAAGTGGAACCACCATGCTGGCTGCTATGATTGGAAACTCTGCGCGGATAGTTCCCGTGCCAGAGGGTCCATTCAAGTTCAAACTGTTGCGCGAGCTGAGCCCGGCAACACGCCCGACTCGTGACACCGTTGTCCGCGCAGTTGCTGCTTTAAAAAACGACTACGGGGTCCATAACTGGAAGATTTCGCCAGATCCCGAAGTCATCGCTAATCAAGTTGACTTCGAGGCTGCGGTGTTCGCCCAGGTTTATCGATTACTCGCTGTGGAATATGTCAAAACCCACTGGCCGGACAAATTAGCAGACCTCAAATTCATTGTTGATCATGACCCTAGTAACAGTAAACATGCATCCTCGCTTCGACGGGAGTTCCCAGAGTCGCATTTCCTTCACATAATCCGCGACGGGCGTGCAATCGCAGCCTCAGTCTTCCCGCTCGACTGGGGCCCAAATGACATTTTCGGCGCCGTGATCTTCTGGCTCACCAACCTGGGATTTGGTTTTGCAGCTGAATCTTTGTACGCCAGCAAGGCGTTTCGTATAAAGTATGAAGATATCCTTCAGGATCCTCCCCGATCCGTTGCTGCGCTGTGCGAACATCTTCAGCTTGATTTCGAACACGGAATGCTGCTCCCCGAGGGCCTAATCGTTCCTGACTACACACGTCGGCAGCACGTACTGATCGGGAAATCGCTCAACCGTTCTCAGATCGACAAATGGAAAAAATCCCTCTCGAAGGAAGAGGTAAGCATTTTCGAGAAAGAAACCTACGAGATGCTTGCCATGCTTGGCTATACTCTAGTTGGCGACAGGATATCGGGCGGAATTGGCATTAAAATCAAACATCGCGTTAATGGGGCGATACGAAACTACCTGAATTTAATACGGAAAAAAAACAGGGAAAGGGCTGCAAAAGCATGATCAGTAACATCTACAAAAAATTTGAGCTTCTTACTGCACCGATTCGTGTGGATCCTGATTTTATGGTTATTGGCGCCCAGAAGGCAGGAACCACAACACTTTTCGGTTATTTCAAAGAACATCCCCAGGTGGCCATGCCGCGGGTGAAAGAAATTCACTTCTACGATCTCAATTACGATAGAGGACAGAACTTCTATCGCAGAAACTTCCTGACTACTCCGATGAAGGTCATTTCTGAGGTTCGTCAGGGAAAGTGTATCACCGGGGAAGCAACACCCTATTACCTTTTTCATCCCGATGTGCCTTCGCGGGTGTTCAAACACCATCCTTCCATCAGATTGATCGCCATCTTGCGAGATCCGGTTGACCGCGCGATTTCTCATTTCAAGCACAATGTGCGAATGAAGCGCGAACGAAGAAGCTTTCAGGAGGCAATAGAGTCGGATGGTCTCTATGCCGACACAACAATCACCAGTTCCGACCAGCTGCAACACTTTTCCTACCTTCAACGCGGGCGCTACAGCAAACAGCTAGACAGGTGGTTTGAGTATTTTCCAAAAGAGCAAATGTTGATACTTGATTTCACTCAGCTGGTGAAAGATCCAAATGGAACCCTGCACAAAGTTTATTCATTTCTCGAAATTAAAATGATCAACATTAACAACGCCATCCAGAAAAATAAAAGCATCGCCTTATCCGATCTTGAATATGACAGAGAGGCCATGATCCGATATTTCCGACAGGATGTTCTGAATCTTCGGGAAAATTTCAATTTGGATTTTCAATGGATGGCTAGATACGCGGACGCCGGCAAATCACTAAACGTTTGAGACTACTATATTATTCTACCGCATATTATTCAAATCACGGGGGAAGTACGCATTCACGGGAGTTTTTTGCTCAGATTTCAAAACGTCCGGAGGTCAAGGCTTTTTTGTTTCCTGAAAAAGGGGGCGGTGGTGGTCATCAGTTGAAACCCGGATTGAGAACAATCCTGCGAAATAATCCACTGCTTCAGATCCTTTTTTTTTATCGTAGGAATAAATTCCATCTTGATGCCTTGTTTCGTGCAATAGAAGAGCACAAACCCGATGCCATTGTAATGCGTCTGGACTCGAATTTTTTTCAGATAAAAAACATCAGAGACCGTTATCCTAATCTCGTGATTGCCACAGAGGTAAATGCATCTCCGTTCGACGAGTCGTTCAGGAATATCGCTTTTCGCAATCACTTCCGCCAGCGCGAACAACAGTTCCTGTCATTTGCCCATTGTAATTTTTTTGTGTCGGGTCACCTGCGCGATCAGATAATGGGTCGTGCAATGGATGAGTCGCGCGACTGGGTGGTACACAACGGAGTCGACACGGAAATGTTTTATCCGATCCCGGATAAAGACGTCCTTCGGGACGAAGTTCAGCTTCCCCAAAGCAGCATCATACTGGGATATGTGGGCACACTCGATGTTCATAAAAAACTTAATAACCTCCTGTCGGCATTTGCCCAGGTGCTGAGATGTCATGAAAATGTTTGCCTCTGTATCGTGGGCGATGGTCCCGATAGGCAGTCCGTTGAAAGGTATGCAAAGGAACTTCAACTGGAGAATAAGCTCATCATCACCGGCTGGAAGAGTCACGCTGAAATCCCGAAATACCTGAACTGCTTCGACGTCGCCATACATCATTCGGCGGGGGCATACATGAGTCCACTGAAGATGTTCGAATATTTTGCTTGTCGTCTTCCGCTCATCGGCCCAGATACTCCGGCGGTAAGGGAGTTATTTGTTCACGGAGATCATTTCCTGATGACTGATGGTTCGTCAGCGTCCATTGCCTCCCAGCTGTCGCGACTGTTGGGGGATGAGAACCTTCGAAGGCAACTCGCAGAAAATGGTTACAAACTGATCCGCGAACGATATACGTGGAAACACAATGCATCTTTTATATTGGAAAAAATCTCAAAGAAAATAACTGGATGAGGGTGCTTCAAATTATACAGCGTCAGCAGTTTCGTGGAGCGGAGATCTTTGCTTGCCAGCTCAGTCAGGAACTCATTTCTGATGGTCACCACGTCGATATCGTTTACCTCTTTGGCACCAGGGGGCAGCTGAATGAAAAATTCCCCTCTTTGCATTTCCTGCCACTTCACGCCAATGAAAAAGCACGACTGTGGGACTGGCCTGCACTGAAGCGCCTGGCAATCCTTATCGAATCGGTTGAGTACGACGTGGTTCAGGCGAATGCCGGCGATACCCTCAAATATGCCGCTCTCTCGCGGATGCTATTCCGGTGGAAAGCAAAATTGATGTTTCGAAATGCTAACAAGCTGGGTGATTTCATCCGAAATTCCTTTCATAAAACCTATATTAGGATACTTTTGTCGGAATGTGACTATTACATTTCGGTGAGTGAACGCTGTCGTCAGGATCTCATTTCCATCCATCCCGGTGCGCGCGATAAGTCGGTAACCATTACAATCGGGAGTGCCGACTTTTTGAATTCGAATTACGCAGGTGATCCGAGGGATTCGGACCCGGTCTTCCTGAATGTCGCGTCATTTGTGAAGGAAAAAAATCACGCGCTCCTGATCGACGTTTTTCACGCATTCCTCAAGAAAAAAGGACGAGGCCAACTGTGGCTGATTGGAAGTGGAAAGCTTCTTGAACAGCTTCGCCAGCAGGTCGATCGACTGGACCTCAGGGAACGTGTGAAGTTTCTAGGAGCAACCAGTGATGTAATCGGCTACATGAAACAGGCACATGTCCTACTGATGACATCGACTATCGAAGGTCTACCCGGAGTAATCCTCGAGGCGTTCTCAACAGGGCTTCCCGTAGTCAGTTCCGCGGTCGGCGGAATTCCCGAACTCATCGAAAATGGGAAAAATGGTTTCCTTGTCAATGCATTTAACACCGTGGATTATGTGAATTGTCTCGTACAACTTACTGACGATTCGGATCTTCGCGGAAAGGTGAGGGAAAGCGCATATCATACATTTAAATCGCGATTCGAACTGAACGTCGTTTCTGCGGAATTTTCAAGAATTTACCAGAAAATAGTTGGCTCATGAAGAATGACAACCTGATCAAACAACTCGACGAGGCGATCCGCGCTGGTATGCCCGACTCCGATGTAAAAACATGGAGTCTTAAGTACCTGAAGTCCCATCAAAACCGCTACCTCGTTGAGCTCAACCAACTTGAATCTTTGGTCAAGGGAGGAGACAGGGTGCTGGAGATCGGATCGGCGCCCTTTCACATGACCTACCTGTTGTCGAAGAGCGGCTATCGCGTGAACGGCTGGGACATCGGGCCTGAGCGTTTTGAGAATTTCATAAAGGTGAATGACCTCACGATCGAACGCGTTAACATAGAAACCGATTCCGTGGCAGGTCGATCAAACCATTTCGATGTTATCCTCTTCAATGAAGTGTTTGAACACCTCCGAATGAATCCCATTGAGACGTTGCAAAAGATCTGTTCGATGCTGGTTCCGAAAGGGTTGCTGATGTTATCGACCCCGAACCTGAACTCCTTCGGTAACTTGCTATCTTTTGTCAAAGGCAAAGGTTTTGACAATCCTTATCGTGAGTTTAATAAACTTAACACAATTGGCCACATGGGCCATGTGCGCGAATATACCGCCGAACAGGTTTGTCTTTTTCTCGAGAACACAGGGTTCGATATCCAGAAGGTGCGCTACCTCGATTTCGGCAACACACCCAGGGGGCTGAATAAGTATGCGATTCTGAAGATGATTTACAAGAGCCTCCCTTCGAGAAGGCCGTTCTTTCAAATTATTGCCAGGAAAAAGTGAAAGTACTGCACATCATAAAATCACTTGGTCGTGGTGGTGCTGAGACCCTTCTTCCAGAAACGCTTAAACTTCACGACCGAAGCAAGTTTGAGTTTCATTATATCTACTTTCTTCCCTGGAAGAACCAAATGGAGGGGAGTATTGAATCCGCCGGGGGAAGAGTGACGTGCATCCCTGCCAACAATAACCTGCAATTACTTGCTAAGACTGCTAGGGTTTCTCAATACGTAAGAGAACACAAAATTGAGCTTATTCATGCCCACTTGCCATGGGCCGGAGTCCTCGCGCGTCTTGTTGGAAGGAGAACAGGTGTGCCGGTGATATATACCGAGCACAACAAACAGGAACGTTATCACTTCGCAACACGTATTCTGAACCTTCGAACACTGAATCTGCTCGATACGTTGATTTGTGTTTCGTCCGACGTTGAAGCCTCCGTTAGGAAACACAAACCATCGCTTTCGGCACCTGTCCGTACTATCCTGAATGGGGTCAATCACCGTCATTATCAGCGCGACCCTGAAAAGGGTAGTGCGGTAAGGCGTGACCTTGGATTTGGTGACGATGCAATTATAATCGGAACTATAGCCGTCTTCCGGTTTCAAAAGCGGCTGAATGTGTGGATTGATACCGCGCGGAAAATTCATCAGCGCCTTCCCAATGCGAGATTTGTGATCGTTGGTGACGGCCCTCTCAAAAACGAGCTAACCGAACAAGTCAGGGCGCTCGGCCTGGAAAACATTATTGTCTTTACCGGCTTGCAAGAGGAAACACGACCGTATTTGTCTGCAATGGATATTTACATGATGTCGTCGATATTTGAAGGACTGCCGATTGCGTTGCTTGAGGCGATGGCGTGTGGCTGTCCCGTGGTAACCACCGATGCGGGTGGAATCAAGGAGGTGATCCGATACAATACCGATGGACTCATGTGCACGGTCGATGATACCGACAACCTTGTTGAAATGGTCTGCGGCCTCGGGACCAATCCCATCGAAAGAGAACGGTTGGCACGGAACGCCCGCAAGCGTATCGAAGAGTCGTTTAGTCTTCAAAGTATGGTGAGTCAACTTGAATCGCTTTATTTTGAGGTGAAAAAAAGAAAGCGTTAGTATGGAGATCAGAGAAGCAAATGAATCCGATATTCCGCGGATAGTAGAGCTCCTCCGCGCAAGCCTGGGTGAGTCGCTTATGCCCAAGTCAGTGGAATACTGGCGATGGAAACATATCAATAATCCCTTCGGCCCCTCGCCGGTGTTACTCGCACTCGAAAACGACGCAGTCATCGGCGTTAGAGCATTCATGCGATGGGATTGGCGGAATGATGACATCACCATTCGGGCGGTCCGCGCCGTAGATACGGCAACACATCCCGATCATCAAGGCAAGGGTATCTTCAGAAAACTCACCATGGCCCTCTTGGACGTTTGTAAACAAAGAGGCCTACATCTGGTGTTCAACACACCAAACGAAAAAAGCCTCCCGGGTTACCTCAAGATGGGCTGGCAGAAAACAGGGAATCTTCCGGTTCAGCTACGACTCCCCACACCAGGCGCACTTGGTCGCCGTCTCGTGAATGCACTGCCATCAGTGGATACCTGGGATGGAGGTGACTCAATAACCAATGCGATTAGCCTTATCTCGGAACGCGGAATCTTACAAAAATCCACGCATGCAAATGGAGCTATCATAACCGATTATTCCTCAGAATATCTGAGATGGAGATACCTCGACGTGCCAGTAGTTAAGTACATGGCGCAAAGTATTGATACGAATCATGGCGGTGCCGCATTATTCTTCCGGTTAAAGAAGTCCTCGCTCGGCGTTGAGTGCCGTATTACGGACTGTGTGCTGGAAACTCCCAAACTCATCCCCACTGTCCAAAAGCAAATCAGACAGCTGGCGAAAGAAACGCGAGCCACATATGTGACCATCGACGGCCTTCAATCCAAAAGTTTGTTAGGCAATTGGTCAGTAAAAATCAGCGGCGGCCCTATTGTAACTACCCGCGAAATAAGTACGGATGCTGTCGAAAAATTTCGCAACTTTGCCGTTTGGACTCCCTCATTAGGTGACCTGGAGTTGTTCTAACGATGATTAACGGGATACTTGTACTCCTTATTACGTCTTTCATTTCTTTCTATATCGTTGATATCGTTAAGAAAAAATATCCGTTTGTAGACGACCGTTTGCTTCGCCAGCTATTCTTCTTTCACTTGGCATTGGCCGGTGCTTACTTCCTGTATGTCGCTTTCAATCCCTCTGACTCTCGCGCCTATTACTCCAAAATTGTATTCAACTATCGCGGTGAAAACTGGGGCAACTATTACGGTACCAGTACTACATTCATCGAATTTTTCGGATTCCCGTTCGTGAAATATCTAGGATTTTCCTATGAAGGCATGATGGCTCTGTTCTCCTTTATAGGCTACCTCGGATTCGTATTCTTTTACATCTTTTTCAAAGAGAATATCCGATTCAAACATCAATTGTTTGGAATCGATCTGCTCAAACTCATCTTCTTCCTTCCAAATCTTCACTTCTGGTCCTCTTCATTTGGAAAAGGTGCACTCATTTTTCTGGGGCTGGGATTGTACTTCTACGGAATAAGCCGCGTGAAAAGAAGAATAGTAGCGATATTCATCGGTGGATTAATCATCTACCACGTACGCCCCCACGTCATGCTTGTTGTTCTCGTGAGTTCTTCCATCGGTTTTATGTTTTCAAAAAAGGGAATATCAATTGCATGGCGACTGCTGTTCCTCAGCGGGGCGGTCGTTGCTCTCGTTTACATCTACAAAGACGTACTGAAACTCGTTGGCATTGATGAAGAACATGCGATAACCCAGGGACTTAATCTTACGCACCGCGCAAGTGAACTTACGAAAGCCACGTCAGGTGTTGATATAACCAACTACAGTTTGCCTATGCAGGTATTTACCTTTCTGTACAGACCGCTGTTCATCGATGCACCGGGGACCTTGGGATTGATTGTCTCGTTCGAAAACCTTTTTTATGTCGCGGTCACCCTACTGTTGCTGTCCCGATTAAAAGGTATCCTGTTTCCTATCACGGGAGGCTTTCTGGTGAAAACTGCTTTTTTTAGCTTCTTAACGGTGTCAATAGCGCTGGCTCAGATTGCGGGAAATCTCGGACTCGCAATTAGACAAAAAAGCCAGGTGATGATTCTGTTTCTCTTTGTGATTATTGCTTTTCTGGATGAGCAGAAATTGATTGCCTGGAGGCAGCGACGGAAGCGAATTTCTCGAGTGAAGGTTAGTCAGTTACCTGTTGAAGGACTTGGATCAAATAACTAAGGCGAAATGGCTGGAATATTTACGGTATCGCTGGATTTTGAATTGCATTGGGGGGGATTCGAGAAGTGGCCACTAAAAGTTTTAGATTTCAAGTCTCAATCAAGGGCCGCAGGGGGGTATCTCCAAGCCGAGAAGCACGACTATGCGAATTACTTCCTGAATACACGGCAAGTGATACCGGAGATGCTGACGTTGTTTGCCGCATATGAAGTGCACGCGACTTGGGCGACGGTAGGAATGCTATTCCATCCGACAAAAGCTCAACTGCTCCAGTATGCGCCGGATCTAAAGCCAGATTATACGGAAAAAAAATTGTCAGCGTACAATTATGTCGAAAATCACGGAATAGGTGAGGATGAAGATTCTGATCCCTTCCATTTTGCACCCTCACTTATTCGAAAAATTGTCGAAACTCCTGACCAGGAATTGGCCAGCCACTCATTCGCCCATTACTATTGCAATGAACCAGGCCAAAATTTGGAGCAATTCCGCGCTGATCTAAAAGCAGCACAACGCTCTGCGTTGCTGTTTGGGCGTGAGCTAAAATCACTTGTATTTCCGCGAAACCAGTTTAATGACGAATACCTCAAGGTGTGTTTTGAGGAGGGAGTTACGGCTGTGCGTTCCAATCCGCTGGACTGGTTTTGGCATATTCAAAGCACGCAATCCGAATCGCTGTGGAAACGTGCCAATCGGGGCCTTGATGCATATTTGCCCATCGGGAAGCGTACGACCTATCCAATTACGTCCATCAGCCGCCACGCGAATCTCCCGATATGTCTTCCTGCAAGCAGGTTACTTCGACCACACAATCCCCGGCATCGTGTTTTGAATCAATTGCGCATCCGCAGAATCTGCAACGAGATGACGTCAGCAGCCCGGTATGATCACATGTATCACTTGTGGTGGCATCCGCACAACTTCGGTGCTTTTCCTGAGGAAAGTCTCAAGGAACTACAATTCTTACTCGAACATTATTCGCGACTATGTAAGAAATTCAAAATGATTTCAAAATCTATGAATGAAGTCGCAGATCATTTTTTTCAATGACAGCGTAAAAACAAAACGAAACGAGCCGTTTTATCGTTGAAATGCCTTAATTTACGATCAAAATTGGTTACCTAACCGCTTGGCAGTTTTATGCGATTCGCCCCTTTATTCCTTTTTCTCATCTGCGGCTATTTGGCAACAGCCCAGAATGTCGGTGACTTTCGTACTTCGGGTAGCGGAGTCTGGTTGAATCCAGGCATATGGGAACGTTATAACGGAAGTACCTGGTCCGCAGCGGCAACACCACCCAATGGAACGTCTGGTGTAATCATCATCCAAAATATGCATAGTGTGTCAGTCGGCTCCGGTCAAACGGTTACCGCTGACGAGATTATCCTCGCTGGCGAGCTCACAGTTGAGACCACAGGTACGTTCATCGTAGCCAATGGTTCAGGCATCGATCTCATGCTTGTAAATGCCGGCGCTTCTCTGGTGGTGCATGGTTCACTCATCCGTCAGGATTTAAGTCAGATCAGCAACCCATTCACTTCTGATAATATTAGGTTCGAAGCAGGAAGTGTTTATGACCACCAGTTTACCAACTCAGTAGGGGAAATGCCTCCTGCAACCTGGAGTCCGACATCAACCTTGCTCTTCTCAAGTTTTGCAAATGCTACGAATATCTCCGGAAACTCTACGTGGGATCAGGCGTATGGTAACATCGTCTTCAATTCCCCGGCGCAGCGCGCAGTCGTCGATTTTAATGGCCATATCAAATCCATCAAAGGAAATCTCTCCGTTCAAAACACGGGGAAAAGCATTCTTAGACTTAGCAACACCAGTTCCTACACGCTAGAACTTGGAGAAGCAGAGGCTGCCGACCGAGGAAATGTGATCGTATCAGGTACCGCCCGGATCCACCTCGGCGTATCGAACACAATCAACGCAACTATTTATGGCGACTTCGTTGTCTCTGCCGCGAATCTAAACGCGAGCTATATCACATCCACCGGAACAGCGGTGGTTAACATTTACGGCGACCTCAGGCTCACCAACAGTAGTGCCCGTCTGCGCCTAGGCGCAGGTGGAAGCACCGGTAACTCTATACTCAATCTCTATGGCGATTTTATCAATCAGGGAGGAAGACTGGATGAAACCGGCGACAACCCAACGCAGGGAACCCTCAACTTCGTGAAAAATGGTACGCAAACGTTCAGTAACCAAGGCGTTATCGTAGGACGCATCAATTACTACATTGGCCCGACTACAACGCTCGAAGTTGGAAACTCTCTATTGAGCGGATCGTCCCCTGCAACATTTACTCTCGAGGGAACAATTGTCCTTGGATCGCTCGACTCATATGGTGCTATCCACAGTTCTGCCAACCGCGGAAATATCCGCACGGCGCCTGCATACCGGACTTTTGCACCCGGGTCTACCATTGTTTATGGTGGAGCTGGAGAACAATTCATGTCCAATGGACACCCTCTAAACGACGAGATTACGACGGTAATCAGAAATAGCTCGGGCGTGAAGCTGGTGGCCAACACAACGATCGCGGGGACTCTGAACCTGGATGAGGGTAGCCTAGATCTTAATGGCAGGACTCTCACGCTAACTGGAATCGTGGCTTCCAACGGCGGGTTCCTCGCGGGAACGCCAACCTCTGAACTGATTATTAATGGGAGTCCGGGGAGCGCGGGAACACTGGCCTTCGACCCTTCCGCGAACGCGTTGGGGAAGATTACTATGAACCGTGCAGATGGAACCGTAAGTCTGACGAACACGCTCGTCGTTGCTTCCTCCCTGAATCTGAACCGAGGAATTATAGTGACAAATAACAATCTCACATTGCGGAATAATGTCCTGGTGCTGCGCTATGACTCCGGTCAATTATCCGGAGGGTCACCTAATGCCGCGGCAGGCGAAAGATATCACGTCGAATACAGGACGTTCTCACCTTCCAGCGGCCCAAGTAGAACTTATACAACAGGAGATGAACTTCCGGCGGCCACCGATGCGCTCGGTAACTTGACGATCCGCCTGCAGCTCTCGACCGACCGTGTTACATTATCAAAGGATATTGCAGTGAACGGCACGATGCTTCTTGAAAGGGGCAGCTTTAGCTTGGCGTCCAATTACCTAACTATGAATGGCCCGAGCTGGCAGGATAACGGAGGCATACTGGTGACTGGATCGGCCGGTGCCGTTATCTTCAATGGTACTACAAACGTCAATGGCAGCGCAGATCCGGTTTTTGGAAATATCCAAGTGGCCGCCACTGGTAACGTTAATTTCATGAGAAATCTCAATGTCGAGGGCAATGTCGGATTCGCTTCCGGCAGCAACGTCAATTTCAACGAAAAAACTGTCACGTTTTCGGGCTCAAATCCGCAGACCGTGTCGGCTAATGGTGCAACATTTTCCAATATCAATATTGCCAAAGGATCGGGTCAGGGGATCACGCTTGTAAGCCAATTAAACCTTTCAGGGATATTCCAGTTCAGTTCGCCCTCCTCGAATGTAAACGTACAAAGCAATGGCCATCTTAATTTGCTTTCGACGTCAGACGGGGGAGGGGCAGGAACCGCTCGTGTCTATCGTCTCTTGAATGACAACCGGATTTCGGGAGACGTAACAGTCAACCGGTTTATGTCTCCGGAAGGCCGTGTCTGGCGCTATATTTCGTCTCCTGTCAGCAATTCATCTGTCGCGCAGCTCCAGGATGACTTTTTCGTCGGCGGAAATTTCGTTGATCCTAGCCCAAAGCAGGAAATCTGCGGCAAAACAGCAGCGCCCAAGTCGACAACAATCTACTATTATGATGAAGCTGTTCCGGGGGGAATGGAGGAAGGTTATGTTGAATACCCTCGCCCAGGTAAAACAGCTGCGGAAAGCCCGCTCCATGTCGGTCTTGGTTACTCAGTCTTCATTCGCAATTGCGAGACGCCAACAGTAATCGATTTTGCAGGCCCCCTCAACCAAGGGACGCTCACCCTTCCTGTAACTTACACCGCCAATGACCCGCAGGGGGATGGATGGAACTTAGTGGGGAACCCCTATCCAAGCGCAATCGACTGGGATGCAGGGGGGTGGACCAAAACGCGGATTTCATCGCAGATTGCGATCAGAGACTATGCCGCCGACGTTTTCAGATATTACGAAGCGGGAGTGACCAATGAAATTCAAGGAGGGCAAATTGCTATGGGGCAGGCTTTTTGGGTGAGGGCGACAGGCCCCAATCCAGTACTCCGTATTACGGAAAATGCAAAGGTGACCAGCGTGGCAGAATTCTTCCGTGAATCAGCTCCTAGGATTCCAAATTTCATGCTCGCCCTATCTGACGGGCTCCGAGAAGATTATGCGTATGTTAAGACTGTCGTTGAAGCCAAGACTTCGCTCGACGACTTCGATGCGCCCAAAATCATGAATCAGACTATCAGTCTCTCAACCGTGGCGTCTGACAACGTGCCGATGGCAATTAATGCAGTGGAAAGTCTGACTTGCGGAATGGT
>Ga0065721_10050144_pt1 | contig 22840 bp, 22 predicted proteins | sample Mesricmetagenome_FD_59108 | JGI IMG/M metagenome (GOLD analysis project Ga0065721, IMG submission 59108) | Mesophilic microbial community from rice straw/compost enrichment Sample: eDNA_1 v2 (version 2) | ecosystem: Engineered > Solid waste > Grass > Composting > Bioreactor | place: USA: Davis...
CCCAGAACCATCATGGTTACAAAACTGATTATTCGCTTGCTCATTGAAATTGCTATTTAATTTAAGTGTTATATAATGTATGTTGGTATCTCATGCGTTAGTCGTCTATCTGCATTTTCCTAACCTCAAAATTCATCCTGGCTGGCAATAGATAAGCCCTGTAAAAAATTTTCTGACCTTTTTCGTAGATGAGAAAATTGGAAAATCCGCTGCCAAGCCCGTTAAAATTTTCCTTCATAATGTAGTACAGAGGTCTGATCATGGGGTAGCGGCCTGTTGCAATGTTATATTGTACCGGGTCAACATACGTGCCAGTACAGCCACGGCACTCGATTTTAGCGATTTTAACTTTTTCTAAAAAACTCAACTGGGTGGTATCATCGCGGTTCCCGATCCAGCTAACTCCTATCAAACCAATGGCATCGGTGTTTTTCGACACATAATCTATCACGGCTTCACTGCTGTCGGCCGCCACTACATTTGCACTCAATGCCTCACCTTTTAATATCGAATCCCTTACAAAACGAACCGTGCTGGTGGCGGAAGTGCCATCCAGCAGCATTTTGTATTTAAACCCACTGGTGCCTTTTGCAATGGAACGTATGTCCTGCATGGTAAAAGTGGTATCTTTTACCTGGTTGTTCACGATCACCGCAATGGCGTCGTAAGCAATGGGACCATAAGCCGGTTTGAATGATAGTCGTTCCCTGAGCGTATTTTCTTCTTCCCTACTCAATCCCCTGGTAACTATCACCATACGCACACTGTCAACGTTGAGGTCGCGGAGGCATTCGGCTTCGGGTTTATAACTTACTACGATATGGGCTTCCGGATGTTGGGATTCAAAAACTTTGATCTGCGAATCTATAACTGGTTTGAATGATTCATCTACGCTGATGTAAATGGTACCTTTGGTAGATGTTTCGCGGTATTGGGGAGGTCCGCTGCTGCAAGCCTGCAACAGGATGCTGAATCCCGTTACGATCACCAATACCCTTAAAACCGGTCTAAGGTACCCTGTCCATTTCATCTTACTATCTATGTTTTTCTGAGTATTTTTTATGACTGTGAACCATTTTACAACTGGTGTGTATAATGGCGCTTATCGTAAATAATCCCTTTTAATACCCCGGTAGATACGAAAACCACCGTACAACAAACACAGGCCACCGAAGATGTAGGAGAAAGGTTTTGGCGGAAACACAAGTTCCGTGCCCAGAAACTCACTGAAGGCAAAAAATCCGCCTAATCCCGCATAAATGATGCCCATTCCGAGATCCATGATGGCCCGCCTGTTTATATAAGCCCTTTGTTTTTTATCCTCAAATTCCGATGCCATGCTTAAAAATTGGGTCCGGGCAAGATAAGAAATAAACATTGAAATGGGTACATCTCCTACTCGCCCGTTTGAAAAATGATAGGTATCATAAAATAAACGGCCACCTGCTTCCCGTGCTGTGAGCCGGGTTTCCATTTAGGCATCTTTTTCATGACCCTAAGTACTTCTTTTTTATACACTTCGTCTACCTGTACCAAAAATTCCACATCCGACAGTTCCCCGCTTTTATTTACTACAAAACGCACCGGAACCCGCACCTGCTGCCCCGCCTCCATAGCCTCTTCCGGCACCCGCAGGTGACGGCCCAAAAAACGCCGCAGCGCATCGATGCCACCCGGAAATTCAGGCATTACCTCGGCCCTGTTGACCACCTCTTCTACGACGGGTGGGGGTGGCGCAGTTGCCTGCGCATCGCCCGTGCCGTCGGGTTCAGCTACCGGGGGCGAGGTAGAAGAAAGGGGCGGCTCACCCACCTGCGTGATGGTAGAAATGGCGCGGGTATCATCTAATATCTCTTTTACAGTTGGTGGAGGGTCAACGATTTTTTCGTCGGGTGTAATCACTGGTGGAGTTACTTTGACGGTAGCCACCTGTTTGGGTTTTGGGATTTCAATGGGAGGTTTTGGTTCTGGCGGAATATAGTTTTTTAATACTACCACGTTACTGTCGGCCATAAAAGGCGGCAGTGCAGCGGTTTGGTAGGTTTTGTTCAGGTGGTTCAGCCAAAGGAACAGAGCCGCCAAAACAGGAATACTGCATAACGCAATAAGCAGCCGGAGATGATAATTTTTGCGCAGGTCGTAGGCGCCGTATTCTTTGTTGCGCTCTTCAAACAAAATATCCAGCAGGTCTGAAGAAAGTATTCTTTCAGGAGTCATGGTAATTCAGTTTTATTAGTTAACCTGCAGGTATGTATAAGATGCTGACACAGAACAATTCCATAACCCATAAACTGGGTTATCTTTGCGGCCATGAAGATTTTAATGGTTTGCCTGGGTAATATTTGCCGCAGTCCCCTGGCCGAAGGCGTTTTGCAATATAAGGCGCAGGAAGCCGGGCTGAACTGGACGGTGGAAAGCGCCGGCACCAACGGATATCATGTTGGCGAAGCGCCCCATCATTTATCTCAAAAAGTAGCGCAGTTGCACGGCATCGATATCAGTTGCCAGCGTGCCCGCCGTTTTACCGCCGCCGATTTTCACCGCTATGATAAGATCTATGCCATGGCCGATGATGTGATAGACGAAATGCGCCGCATAGCGCGGAACAATTTCGATGCAAAGAAGGTTGATCTGCTCATGAATGAGCTGTATCCCGGCAAACATATGAGCGTACCCGATCCGTGGTACGGCACCGAGCCGGGGTATCATGAAGTGTATGAATTGATCGATAAAGCATGTGACAGCATCGTCAGGAAATATCGAATATTGAATAATAAATAATGAATGCTGAAGTGGGCAAACTTCAACATTTAACGTTCAATATTCATTATTCAACATTCAAATTAAAGTAACTAAAAACAGAAGCAACCCTATATGTCAAAGCCATTATTGCCACAGGGAACAAGAGATTTTGGACCGGATGTGGTTCGTAAACGCCAGTATATATTAAATACCATTCGTACCGTTTTTGAGTTGTATGGGTTTCAGCCGCTGGAAACTCCTGCCATGGAGAATATCGAGACGCTGATGGGAAAGTACGGTGAAGAAGGCGATAAGCTGATATTTAAAATACTGAATAATGGGTTGGATAACCCTGATAAACACCAGCAGGCAAGGGCAGATTTTGAGAAGGTGCTGGAGGGGAAAAATGTAAAGGGGATTACGGAGAGGGCGTTGAAGTATGATTTGACGATACCGTTTGCGAGGTATGTGGCGATGAATTTTGGGCAGTTGGTGTTTCCGTTTAAGAGGTACCAGGTGCAGCCGGTGTGGCGGGCAGACAGGCCGCAGAAAGGCCGCTACCGCGAGTTTTATCAGTGTGATGCCGATGTGGTGGGTAGCCATTCGCTGTTGAACGAAACCGAACTGGCGAATATTTATCACGACGTATTTCAAAAGCTGGGCATCCAGGGATACGAGCTGCGTATCAATAGCCGCAAAATACTGGCGGCACTGGCCGAATTGTGTGGTGGCGCAGACAAACTAACAGATATTACCATTGCCATTGACAAACTGGATAAAATAGGCATTGATAAGGTAAAAGCAGAGCTGGAACAACGCGGATTGAAGGCTGATCAGATAAACACTATTGAACGATATCTTGGTATTGGTGGCAGCAACGAAGAAAGATTGCAGCAGGTTAGCTTGTTGTTAGGGCATATCGAAACGGGCAGCAAGGGCATAGAAGAAGTTGCCAGACTGGCCGGCCAATCTGTGATTGACTTCACACTGGCCCGCGGCCTGAACTACTACACAGGCATTATTTTCGAAGTAAAAGCCCCCGCCGGCGTAAAGATCGGCAGCATAGGTGGTGGCGGCCGCTACGACGACCTCACCGGGTTGTTTGGTGTACCCAACGTACCCGGCGTAGGCATCAGCTTTGGCGTAGACAGGATCTACGATGTGATGGAGGAACTCAAACTCTTCCCCGATGCCGTTCATACCGGCACACAGGTATTATTTTTTAATATGGGCGCCGCCGAAAGCAGCGCCGCTTACACCGCCATGCAGCTGCTTCGTAAACAGGGCATAGCCTGCGAACTCTTCCACGAACAGGCCAAAATGGACAAACAGTTCAAATATGCGGAAAAGAAAAATATCCCCTACACTGTAATAATTGGCAGCCAGGAGATACAAAATAATATATGTGTAGTAAAGAATATAAAAACAGGCAAACAGGAAACCGTAGCGCTGGCAAATCTTGCTAATAATTTGTTTATTTGATCTTTATTACGACCAAAAACGCCCTATTTCTAATTAAACTAATGATATGCAACGTAACCTGTTATCCCTTTTGTTGATCGCTGCCGTAATCAGTTCGGTGATTTCCTGTAGCAGTGCCGATAAAGGCGGTCTCGCCATACCCAAAGACGCTTCTTTCGTGGTACACATCGATGCTTCGTCCATTACCTCGAAAGTAAGCTGGCAGGAGATTCAACAAACCAGGTGGTTTAAAGACCTGTATGCCCAGGAAAACGATTCACTCACCAAAAAGCTGCTCGACGACCCCGCCAATACCGGTATCGATCTCAAATCGAACCTGGCTTTTTTTATGAAAAAACAGGGCCGCGGCGGTTATTCCGTTTTTGAAGGCAGTGTAGCCAACGCATCGGCTTTTGAAGCTTTCAACAAAAAAGTAAACAAAGATGCGGCCGTTACAAAAGACGGTGATATCAATATCATGAAACTGGCCAACGGCAGGGCGGTGCTTTCATGGGATAACAAAAGGTTCGTGTATGTGATGGATTCGCCCATGGGATCAATCCCCGACCGGTTCCCTGGCGGCGACGACAACTACTCAGGCCCCTACTCGTTTCCTGCAGACAGCCTGCAATATTTTGGGGTGCAACTATTCGACCTGCCCAAAAATAACAGCCTGATGACCGATGACCGCTTTGCCGGTTTGCTGAAGGAAAAGGGCGATATGCATTTCTGGGCCAATGCCAGCCGCTATTCGGATATGCTGGGTGGCGTTTTGTCGATGTTCAAGAACCTGAGCGTGCTTTTTGAAGGTAATGTTTCTGCCACCACCCTCAACTTCGAGAATGGCAAAATTTCCATGAAAACAAAAAGCTACTACAACGATGAAATGCGTAAGATCCTGCAACAATATCCTTCCGGCGCCATCAGCGAAGATATGATCAACCGCATTCCCTCGCAGAATGTGGCGGCTGTATTTGCCATGAAATATCCACCCGCCGGTATAAAAGATATGATCAAGCTGATTGGTGTAGATGGCATTGTGAACAGTTTCCTGGGCGAGAACGGGTACAGCATGGATGAATTTGTGAAAGCCAATAAAGGAGATATGCTGTTTGCAGTAACCGATTTCACCTTTGGGGAGCGCGAAGTAACTATTCCCAACCCCGAAGGCGATCCATTTACCATGAAAACAAGTACGCCCGATGCCAAATTCCTGTTTGCCACTTCGGTAAACGATAAGGCCTCATTCGAAAAAATGATCGGGCTGGTAAAGTCAAAGATGCCCGAGGGCGCTTTGGATATGCTGAAGTCGAGTTACCAACTTAACGACAACTGGTTTGCCGCCGGCAACTCGCCCGAACAGCTCAATGCTTTTATGGCCGGTGGCAATAACAAACATGCATTTACCAGCCGCATCACAGGAAAAGCGTTTGGCGCCTATATTGATGTGCAGAAATTGTTACAGTCGTCGAAACCTGCCGTATCCGATAGCAGCGCCGTGGCAGCCATGGACGCCTCTATAAAAATGTGGCAGGATGTTGTGTTCACCGGTGGTGATCAAAAAGAAAATTATATGACCGGCGAGGCCGAGATCAACCTGGTTGATAAAAATACCAACAGTCTGAAACAACTCAATAGTTACTTCGACACCATGGCATCTATTTACAGGCATAAAAACCGTGCTTACGATGCACAAACGAAGCTGAACGATCGTATGAGTTCGTGGGCATCGTATTAACATGAGGTCAGAAGTCGGAGGTCGGAAGTCTGAAAATACAGCCGCCTCCGACTTCCTACCTCCTACTTCAGACTTCCTACTATGCAGCTTCAACTACAGCAACTATTACCCGTTTATTTCAACAACGATCAAAGCCGTACTTCCGAATTGTGGCGGCGCGATCTTGTGATCGATAAAGGAGAATATATAAAGATAGTTGCGCCCAGCGGCAGCGGTAAAACATCGCTTACGCATTTCCTGTATGGCCTGCGTAACGAGTACAATGGGAATATCGTATTCAACGGCCGCAACCTTCGCCAGTATTCACCTGAAGACTGGGCTGCCTACCGCGCCGGACAGGTGAGCATTGTATTCCAGGACCTGCGTCTCTTCCCCGATCTCACCGTGCAGCAGAACATCGAACTGAAAAGGCAATTGAACCCGTTTCATGATACGGGAAAAATAAAAGAAATGGCAGAACGGCTGGGCATCGGCAATAAATTGTCGTCGCTCAGCCGTACCTGTTCTTATGGCGAACAGCAGCGTGTTTCCATTATCAGGGCGCTGATGCAGCCTTATGATATCTTATTGCTCGACGAACCTTTCAGCCACCTCGATGATGCCAATTCTCAAAAGGCCATGCAGTTGATGCTGGAAGAAAGCAAGGCGCGCAATGCGGCCATCATCTTTGCCGACCTGGAGCGCATCGATTATTTTCCGTATACCCGATTGTTTCATTTGTAAATATAGTACAGTGGCAGTTTCCTTTCAACCCATACGGTCGTTATTAAAGTCGGGCACCAGGGCCGGTTCGCGCTGGTTTTCGTATATAGGCCTGGGTATTGGCGTGTTGTTGCTGTTGTGCTCTATTCAAATGTACATCAACATACAGCAGTTGCTGGGTGGTGAATCGCCGCGAAAGGAAGGATACGACTATATCTCCATCTCCAAAACCATCACCAACGAAACGATGGGGCAGCTGGAGAAAAACCAGTTTAATGAAAATGATATCCGGGAGGTGGAAACGCAGCCTTTTATTGAGGGGGTATCGCCTTTGATCGCCAACCGGTTCAGGGTACAGCTCAGCGCGGGTGATATTTTGCCCTTTAGCACCGATATGTTCCTGGAAACGCTGGATAATAGTTTTTTAGATACCGTGCCGCCCAATTTCAACTGGCAGGAAGGACAGGATTATATCCCGATCGTTTTTTCTTCCGACTTCCTTGAAATCTACAATGTGTTTGCGCCCGGCTATGGACTGCCGCAGGTATCGGAAGCTACCGCTTCGCAACTGGTAGTTTACATTACCTGTTTTGGCGAGGATGGCGTTCGCCAAACATTCCGCGGCTCTATTGTAGCGCTCAGCGACAGGGTGAACAGCGTGATCGTTCCAAAGAATTTTCTGACCTGGGCCAATAAAACATTTGGACAAACCACCGATGTAAAAGCCTCGCGGCTGTACATCAAAACAAAGGATGCCAATAACCCGGAATTCCTGCGTTTTTTAGAGGAGAAACATTATAAAGTGAATAAGGACAAAACAAAGTTTGGCAGGGTGAAACAGGTGTTGCAGGGCATTTTTAGCGGGTTGGGTATTTTTGGATTGCTGGTGGTGGTGCTGGCGCTGATGTTATTCTCGTTTTATCTGCAGTTGATGATAGCGCGCAGCAAGGATAATCTGCAGCTGTTATTAACACTGGGCTATTCGCCAGGCTGGTTAAGCAAAAATGTATCGAAGCAGTTTATTCCTGTATACGTATTGGTAGTGGCATCGGCTGTGGCGGTAACCTGGCTCATGCAATGGGCATTTCATCATTTTGCCATGTACGACCGGCCTGAGCTGAGTTCGTTTGTACATTGGGGCGTACTGGTAACCGCAACGGTATTGATCGTATTATCGTTGCTGATCAACTACAGGATCGTAAACAAGCTGTTGTATAAATTAATTTGACGTGAACACCTGCCCCCAATGATGCTCCATATGCACAACATAATCGATCATCAACCATTCCAGCGTTCTTGATTCGCCCGAAGGCGTTATCACTTCATAACCCAATTTCTCTTTTGGCACTTCTTTCATTACAAACAGAATTTGCTGGTTCAGGGCCTTCCACAAATCCATCACCTGCCCCAGCGGTAAACGCTGGTATCCATTTGCCACTACCAACGCATCCTGGAAATACCTGGCCACCCGGTAAGGCTGCGGTATAAACTGGCATTCTGTAAAACGCTTCAGGTTGTTTAACGCAGAATCTGCCAGGTGGCCAAGGATCTCCTGTTTCGACCATTTGCCCGGTGCCGGCCGGCTTAACAAATCATCTTTCGAAAACGTGGCAAAACGTTGCGGTATCTCTGCAATATGTTTCTCCAGTGTTTGAATAGCTGCTGATAATTCCATACACACAAAGTTAAGCCCCGGCCGCACATATTACCATTTTGGATTTTGCACCATCATGGGATTGGCATTCAACTCTGATTGCGGTATCGGGAACAGGTCGTGTTTGCCCGGTGTGAAAAATTGTTTTCCTACCTTATCGCTGTTCGATATTTCCTGTTGCAACAATCCCCACCGCTTCAGATCATAAAACCGCTGGCCTTCGCGTGCAAACTCCAACATACGCTGGTGCCTGATCTCGGCCATCATTTGGTCCTGGTTTTTGCCTGCTGCCAGCGGCGCCAGATCGGCCCTGGTGCGTATCTGGTTCACAAAGGGATAGGCTTCATTTACCTTCTGCTGCATGGTGAGCGCTTCTGCCAGCAGCAACAATACATCGGCATAACGCAAAGCCCTTTCATTGTTGTCGGATGTATAGTTGGCGGCGCCGCTCGAACCGGCCAGCTCGTTTTCCTGCATATAGTTCTGATACTTTTTAAACATCGACTTAAAACCAAACTGCAATTCAAAATCACTGAATGGCTTTTTGTAGAAGGTAGCGCCGGGATAATCCCAAATCAACGTGGCGTACATACGCGGATCGAAATCGTTAGAAGTGGTTTTTTCTTTTTGAAATTCATTGAACAGCTTGTCTGTGGGGCTCACCTCGAACCATCCCGCCACTTCGGCCGGAGCAAATTCCTGTGCCGTGGTAACACCCAGGCTTTCGTTGGCATTTTCACCTGCCCAGGGATTGGTGCCGCCTACATCAGACAGCTGCACTTCGAACAACGATTCGGCATTGTTTTCGGTAGTGGCCAGGAAATTATGCTCGTAGTCGGGCATCAACATGTATTGGAAGGGCGCTGTGGTTAACTGTTGTAAAGTGGTTTCGGCATTTGCCCAGTCTTTCGTATATACATAGGCTTTTCCCAGGAAACCCAATGCGGCGCCTTTGGTAGCCCGGCCCTTCCATTGCGAAGGCTGTTCAACCGGCAGGTCGGCCGCAGCCTCACCAAAATCTTTGATCACCTGCGCCCATACCTCGGCTTCGGTATTCTTAGCCATAAAATAATCTTCGGTGGTTTGAGGCACCTGTAAATGAATGGGTGCATCACCAAAATTGATGGCCAGAAGAAAATAATTCAACCCACGCAAAAATTTCGCCTCGGCGATATATTGTTTCCGGCTTTCTTCCGATAAGGATGTCACATTATCAACGTTCTCCAATATCTGGTTGGCCCTGAATATGGCCCGGTAACTTACATTCCATAAATTGGAGGCAGCCGCATTATCGGGTGTATTGGTAAAAGTAGATAACTGGTACAGGTACGATACATCGTTCCTGATAAAAAAATCATCGCCCCTTCCATTCGATAACTCGATGCCGCGTACACCCCAGTAACCGCCATCTACATTTTTTAATAATCCATAAGTGGCGGCAAAGGCGCTGTGCAGGTCTTCTTCGGTTTTCCAAAACGATTCGTTGGTAATGCGGTTGGGATTGGACAACTCAAGATTTTCTTTTGAACAACCCATCAACACAATAACAGGTACCAGTATATATAACAACTTGTTCATGATTCATTAGTTTATAGGTTATAACGACAATTGAACACCAGCAGTGAGTACACGGGCCAGCGGATAGGCCACATGGCCAAAGTCCACACCGCGGTCGAGGATACTGCCTGTACGGCCAATATCGGGGTTGTAACCCTTGTAATCGGTGATGGTAAACAAATTGTCGGCGCTGAAATATACCCGCAGCGAATTCACCTTGATACGGTCGAGCAGGTTTTTGGGAAGCGTATAACCTATCTGCAATGTTTTCATACGCAAATAAGTACCGTCTTCCAGAAAGCGCGATGAGGTTTGCGCATTAAAATTGGGATCGTTGATCACCGCCCTGGGAATATCGGAGGGGTTTTGTGGTGTCCATGCGTTTAACGTAGCCCTTGAATAATTCATTTCAAGGGTCATGCCTTCCAGTTCCTGTTTTAACCCGTGATAGATCTTATTACCAACCGTGCCCTGGAAATACAGGTATACATCAAAGTTCCAGGCGCTGGCGCGGGCGCCTACCCCGTATTCAAAGTCGGGGAATGGGCTGCCACAATCTACCCTGTCGGAATTACTGATGATGCCATCGCCGTTTGCATCCAGGAATTTAATATCACCGGGTGATGCATTGGGTTGTATTTTGTTACCATTCTTGTCTACGTAGGCATCTATCTCTTCCTGCGACTGGAAGATGCCCAGCGCCTTGATCAGGTAAAACCCGGCCACTTCTCCACCGGCCTGTGTAAGCGTGGTTTGGGCGCCGTGGTGAGTGGGCTGCCCGCCAAAGATCTGTTGCGTGCCCGTACCGAGTTTGATCACCTTGTTCTTAAGTGAAGTAAAGGCGCCAAATACCGAATAGTTTACCGGACCAGCACTGTTGCTGTAATTCAACCCCATTTCGATACCCTTGTTTTGCAAGGTGCCTGCATTCACAACAGGATTGGTGGAGGAACCGGCCGAACCGGGTATAGGCACATTCAGCAACACATCGTAGGTACGCTTCACAAAATAGTCGGCAGTAAAACTGAGTTTATTATTAAAGAAACCGGCATCCACGCCTATGTTGTAGGTTTTTGTATTCTCCCATTTTATAAACGGAGATGCATAGGCCGTTTGAATGGCCCCAAACCATTTCTGCTGGTCTTCACCGGTCACATAATTAATATTGGAGGCAATGGCCGCACTGTATTGATAATCGCCTATCTCCTGGTTACCCAGTTCGCCATAGCTGGCACGCAGCCGTAATGAGGAGATCACGTCTGGTAATTGTATAAATTCTTCGTTGGAAATATTCCAGCCTACCGCAATGGATGGGAAGTTACCATAACGGTTGGCCCTGCCAAAACGCGATGAGCCATCTCTTCTAAAACTGGCTGTCAGCAAATACCGGTCGTCGTATGAATAGATGACCCTGCCCAGTATGGAAAGCAACACATTCTCATTACTGTTACCGGCCACATTGGCGGCACCGGAAGCCGCATCCAGTTCCTGTAAACCGTCGGGTAAATTGGTTTTGCTGGCAGACTGATAGGTATACCTGAATTTCTGGTAGGTATAACCCGCCAAAGCCTGTACGCTGTGTTTGCCAAACGATTTATTATAACTCAATGTATTTTCCAGCAGCACCAGTTTATTACGGTCTTTGTACAGGCTTAAGTCGTTGGTGGGATGGTTAAACAGGCTGCCCACCTGGTAACGCCGGTGATAGTCGGTATTTTCACCCTGTGCATCGGTATAACCCAGGTTCAGTTTGTATTTCAAATCGGGTAGTATGGAAACCTCTGCAAAGGCATTGGCCAATAAAAAGGTTCTTTCATAACTGATGTCTTCCAGGTGCAGCTGGGCAACCGGGTTGGCCACGTTCACCACCGGACCCGTAGCGCCCGAAAAACCGCCAATGGCCGATGTATCGTAAATGCCGAATGCAGGGATCATTTTCACCGCCGATCCTACCGGGTTACCTCCCTGGCCGCCCCAGCCGCCGGGCATACGTATCCATTTTTCGCGGGTGGCTATCACGGTTTGTCCAAACTTGAGTATCCCTTTTGTTGTTTCTGATTTTACCCGTATACCATAACGCCTGTAACCGGTAACATCCACTATACCCTCCTGGTGGTTGTAATGGCCCGATACGCTGTACTTCGAATACTGGCTGCCGCCGCTTACATTCAAATGGTATTGCTGAATGGGCGCCGTACGGTAAATAGCATCCTGCCAGTCGGTACCTGCCCCCAGTTGCGAGGGATCGTTGGCAATGGTAAGCCTGGGCAATCCTGCTGCATCGTGTGCGGCATTGCTCACGGTGGCCCATTCCTGTGCATTCAGCACATCGTATTTTTTGGCCAGCCGCTGAACGCCCGCGGTAGCATTAAACGAAATAGCGGTTTTACCGGCCTTGCCCAGTTTGGTAGTCACCAGCACTACGCCATTGGCTGCGCGCGAACCATAGATGGCCGCGGCCGATGCATCTTTCAGTACATCCATCGATTCAATATCGGCCGGCGCCAGGTTATCGATGTTGGCTACCTGTACACCATCTACCAGGTATAAGGGTGTTGAATTGTTCAACGTGCCCACACCCCTGATCAGTACCCGGGTGCCCGCGCCGGGATCGCCGCCCGACGATTCGATGGTAACACCGGGCAATTTTCCCTGCAAAGCCCTGGCGGTATTACTCACGCCTTCTGCCCGTATATCGCTGCTTTTGATGCTGGCTACAGAACCGGTCAGGTCTCGTTTCCGAACGGTACCATAACCTATCACTACTACTTCATCGAGGTCGGATGTACTTGTGTTGAGCGTAATGTTCAATACAGTCTCGCTGCCCACCGGCACTTCGCGGGTTTCATACCCGGCCGATGAAATGACCAGCGTACTGTTTTCAGGGGCATTGATGGTAAAGCTGCCATCTTCATCGCTCATGGTAGCACCGGCTTGTTGCCCTTTGATTGTAATGGTGGCCCCCGCAACGGGTTCTTTGTTTTCAGCGGCCGTAATTTTTCCGGTAATGTTTCGTTGCGCCTGAACGATTTGAGAAATAAGTAGAAATAGAAAAATACAAACAGCACTTCGCCTGGAGGTAAGCAGACACTTCATACAGCTTATTTTAAGTGAAGAAAATCGTTGTGCAATCGTACGGAACAGACAAATTCCTTTTTATTCAAATAAAAAAGAATGGATAATTTTTGGTTTTCAATGGACGATCTTATGTGCAGTCCATCGTATATACATGCAAAAAAGGGACCAGACGGTCCCTTATAATTGTTTACCTGACAGTTCAAAAATTAAAATCCGTAATACGTACGCTTTTTGCGCATTCTGCGCACATACTGCTTACGCACAAAGTCGCGGTTGAAGATCTCTTTCACGGTAACAGGCACGTTCATGGCCTGCCATTCGTCTATCAACTGTATGAGGGTATTATAACTGTCGTAATCGCGCAGCAAAAACTCCACATCGTAATTGACGCCCTGGTGCTGAAAGTACAACATGTTGTTATCGCCATAGGTGCTTTGGGGCACCAGCAGGCCTTTGCGTCTTACGCGGTATAAAAATCCATCGTAGGCATGTACATGCAACTCCAGTTTTACATCGGCCATATCGAACCGCTGCTTACCTATTTGTATATACGATGTGCTGAGCGTAAGCAGGCGGCTGTCCCATGCCCTGAAATTGAACACCGATCGTTTAAAGATGGCGCCATATACCAGCGGCAACAGCATAACACATAACCCCAGGTTGATGAGGTAGGGCGGCACCTTGTCGCAGGTGAGCAGGTACAATACTAAAATGGAAGATGCATACAAAAAGAAAACGAATCTTGCGTACGGATTGTACTTGTACAAGAGGGTGGTGAGTGTAGTTTCACGCATATGCAGGCCCCGTAGGGAAGTTTTCATAAGTAGGTTTGACCTTAACCGCTATAAAAATAGCAAAAACTATGCTGAAACTACAAGCCTCCGGTATCTATATAATTCCTTCATATATGATGGCTGCACCCTGCCCTACGCCCACACACATGGTGGCTAAGCCGTAACGGCTTTGACGGCGTTTCATTTCATGCAACAGGGTGGCCGAAATACGGCTTCCGCTGCAACCCAATGGATGCCCGATGGCAATGGAGCCGCCATTGACGTTTACTTTTTGCAGGTCGAGACCAAGATCGTGAATACAGGCGATGGATTGTGAGGCAAAGGCTTCGTTCAGTTCCACCAGGTCCAGGTCGTTTACTGTAATACCGGCTCTTTGCAATGCTTTTTGGGTAGCAGGTACGGGACCGATTCCCATGATGGCGGGATCAACACCGGCCACGGCCATGGATACAATACGCGCCAGCGGTTTCAGGTTGTATTTTTTCACGGCCTCTTCGCTGGCCAGCAACAGGGCGGCGGCGCCATCGTTGATACCGGATGAGTTGCCTGCCGTTACCGAACCATCTTTTATAAAGGCGGGGCGTAACGCCGATAGTTTTTCCATGGAGGTGTTACGCGGCGGTTCGTCTACGTCGAAGTAGATCTTTTCTTCCTTGCCACCGAGTATTTCAACACCGGCTATCTCTTCTTTGAATTTGCCTTGTTTGAAGGCGGCAGCATATTTTTCCTGGCTTTGCAGGGCAAACTCGTCCTGGGCGTGGCGGCTGATGTTCCATTGTTTGGCCACGTTCTCGGCGGTTTCGCCCATGGAGTAAGGATAGTATTTGTCGGTGAGCTTTTTGTTGGGGAAGCGCCAGCCGATAGTGCTGTCGAACATTTCGGTATGGCGGTTCCAGGCGCCGGACGATTTGGCCAGCACAAAGGGTGCGCGGGTCATGCTTTCAACACCACCGGCGATATATAATTCACCCTCACCACACATAATGGCGCGGGCAGCATCCATGATCGATTGCAGCCCCGAGGCACAGAGGCGGTTGACGGTATTACCCGGTACGGTAACCGGCAAACCGGCCAGCAGGGCGGCCATACGGGCTACGTTGCGGTTGTCTTCGCCTGCCTGGTTGGCGTCGCCGGCAATCACGTCTTCTATGGCGTTGGTATCGATGCCGGGGTTGCGTTGCAAAAGGCCCCTGATCACGTGGGCCAGCAGGTCGTCGGGCCTTATGGTGCTGAGGGCGCCGCCGTATTTGCCGATGGGGGTTCGTATTGCGTCTATTACGTATGCGTGTTTCATATGGTGTTATGTGCCGGCACCGCCCCCGGCATTGCATGCCGGGTTACCAACGGTACGTCCCTACGGGACGGGTGGTGGTGATGCCGGCCGCAAAGTAATTGTAAATGGGTGATACGGGCAAATTGGTGCGTAGATGATACACAACTGGCCGGGTTGCCGGGTTGCAGGGAAACAACCTATCTTTGCGGAATGCTAAAAACCGTGAAAAAGAATATCAGGCAGTTGAGCCTCAGTGAGCTGGAGCAGTATTTCGAAGGACTGGGCGAAAAAAAATTCCGCGCCAAACAGGTATATGAATGGCTGTGGCTGAAACAGGCCCAGCATTTCGACGCCATGACCAACCTTAGTAAAGAGCTGAGAGCCAAACTCTCAGACAACTTTACCCTACCTGCATTAACTGTAGACGCCACCCAATATTCTTCCGACGGTACCATTAAATCCCGTTTCCGCACCCACGACGGCCACCTGGTAGAAGGCGTGCTCATCCCTACCGATGAACGCAAAACCGCCTGTGTATCATCCCAGATCGGGTGCTCGCTCAGTTGTAAGTTTTGCGCCACCGGTTATATGGATCGCAAACGCAACCTCGATTTCGATGAAATTTACGACGAAGTGGTGCTTATCAACCAGCAATGCGAGCGGGTATACAACAAAAAACTCAGCAACATCGTGTTTATGGGCATGGGCGAACCCCTGCTGAACTATAAGAATGTATTAAAGGCCATCGAACGCATCACCAGCCCTGACGGACTGGGTATGAGCCCACGCCGTATTACGGTATCTACCGCCGGTGTTGCCAAAATGATCCGCCAACTGGGCGACGATAAGGTACGGTTTAAACTAGCCCTGTCGCTGCATGCCGCCAACGACAAAAAGCGCAACGAGATCATGCCCATCAACGAAACCAATAACCTGAAGGCATTGATCGATGCGCTGAATCACTTTTATAAACAAACGCAAAACGAGATCACCTTCGAGTACATCCTTTTTAAAGACTTTAACGACAGTTTAAAGGATGCCGATGAACTGATCAGGATCTATCGCCAGGTGCCCGCCGATCTCGTTAACATCATTGAATACAATCCCATCGATGCGGCCCGTTTTGCCAAACCCGATGACCAAACGGTGCAGCAATTCATGACCTACCTGGAGCGTAACCGCGTGAATGCACGCCTGCGCCGCAGCCGGGGTAAGGATATCGATGCAGCTTGCGGTCAACTGGCCAATAAAGACACGGTTTAACATATCTGCAACAACCGGCGCCATTCATCCGGTTTTCCAGCCATTTACGAAGAACTTCCTACACGCATTAAACGTTGGGCAACTTCCACCGTCTATCTACTGTTTTAAATAATTCTTTAACAGAACATGCCGGAGGATAAACCCATAGTACGGCATCTAAACTAAAAACCAGGAAATATGAAGAAAGCAATGTTAGGAATAGTTCTGAGTGCCTTTGTAGCAGTTGGCGCATTTGCCCAGGACAAAGAAACCAGCACCAGCAAACGTCATCGTGGACCGCAGGATGTAATGCAGCAGTTGAACCTGAGCGATGAACAGAAAACGCAATTAAAAGCCATACGTGATGATTACCGCCTACAAATGGCCGATCTGAAAAAGAACGAAGATATTACGGTAAAGGAATGGAAAGGCCGTATGGAAAGTATTCGTAAAGAGCATCGCGACAAAGTGCAAAACCTGCTCACCGAGGATCAGAAAGCCAATATGAAAAAGATGATGGAAACCCGTAAATCTAAAAAGCATTTTGGTCATAAGGGCGGTTTTAAAGGCAAACGCCATGGCATGAGCCTGGATAAAATGAAAAAAGACCTGAACCTCACCGATGCCCAGGTAACCGCGCTTAAAAAGAACCGTGAAGACAATGCTGCCAAATGGAAAGCCCTGCGTGAAGACAAGTCTAAAACTGCAGAGCAAAAAAAGGAAGCGATGAAGGAATACAGAAAACAACAGCACGAAAGCCTGAAAAGCATCCTTACTGAAGAACAATTGCAAAAGCTGCAACAGAAGAAATCACACAGGCAGCCGCCTGTTCGATCATAAATGGTAGCTTTATAGTGTTCTGCTCCCCCGGATATTTCTCCGGGGGAGTTTTTATTTCGTACCTTCGTGCCTCACCTACTGTTGTAAAACAGCAAATTACTACCATGAGTCAACCATTTAAGAAGTTTATGAAAAGCGCCGATAGTGGCGCCCGCAAGAAAGAACGCATCCGCCAGGAAAAGAAAAAGCTGAGGCAGGAAACGAAGGAATACTTTGAAAAAAAGAAGGAGGAGGCAAAGGCCATGAGGGCGCAGGGGGGAGTGAAGAAAGAAGGCATAAGGCATAAGGCAGAAGGCAGAAGGGAAGGCGATGGGAAAGGAAAGGCAGTGGTTAAGCCGAAGGCTGCTGCTAAACCAGTTGCTAAGAAACAGGATGCGGTAGTTGAAAAGGTAAGTACGGCTATCATGCCCCTCAACAAATTCATTGCCCATGCCGGCATCTGCTCGCGCCGCGATGCAGCCGAACTGGTGAAATCGGGCAAGGTTACCGTTAATGGCGAAAAGATCATAGAACCCGGTCATAAAGTAACGGGTAAGGACGAAATAAAAGTAAGCGGCAAAAAAATTACCGTACGCCGCAATCTCGTATACATCCTGCTCAACAAACCCAAGGATTACATCACCACCACAGAGGACCCGCAGGGCCGTAAAACCGTGCTGGACATCGTAAAACAGGCCACCACCGAAAGAGTATACCCCATAGGCCGTCTCGACCGCAACACTACCGGCGTATTGCTGCTCACCAACGATGGCGAACTGGCGCAAAAACTTTCCCACCCCAGCTACGAGGTAAAAAAGATCTACGAAGTAAAACTCGATAAACCGCTGGTAAAAAAAGATTTTGATACGCTGCTGCAGGGCATCCAACTCGAAGACGGTTTTATTGCACCCGATGCACTGGCATACGCCGATATAAAAGACAAAAGCGTGGTCGGCATCGAAATACACAGCGGCCGCAACCGCATCGTACGCCGAATGTTTGAACACATTGGCTACGATGTACGCAACCTGGACCGCGTGATGTACGCCAACCTCACCAAAAAAAATGTGGAAAGAGGCAAATGGCGTTTTTTGTCTGAAAAAGAAGTACGCCTGCTGAAATACCTCAATACATCCTATACTAAAAAGCCACGCTAACCATAGTCATGCGTTCATTGGAGATCATTGCACAAAACGATCATTTTATAGCCATCAACAAACCGGCTGGTTTGCTCAGCATACCGGATCGCGAAGGAAAAGAACCTTCGCTGAAACAAATGCTGTTGCAAAACCTCGAACAGGTATACACCGTGCACCGCCTCGACCGCGAAACCAGCGGCATCATCGTATTTGCCAAAGACCAGGAAACACATAAATTCCTGTCGCAGGCTTTCGAGGAAAGAAATGTAGAGAAATATTATATCGGCCTGGTGAACGGCCTGTTACCCGAAAAAACAAAAACCATCGATGCACCCATTATGGAGCATCCCGGCAAAAGAGGGCTGATGATCGTGCATAAAAAAGGTAAGCCGGCGGTTACAGATTACGAGGTGCTGGAAGAGTTTGGTAAATTTTCATTGGTGCAATTCCGCATTCATACCGGGCGCACGCACCAGATACGTGTGCATATGCAATACGTGGGTCATCCATTGGTTTGCGATGAATTGTATGGCGATGGTATGCCGGTGCGGGTATCATCGTTCAAAAGAAACTACAAGCTGTCGAAATACGAAGAAGAAGAAAAGCCTATCCTGGCAAGAACGGGTTTACATGCGCAACGTTTGCGCTTTACCGATACCAACGGCACTGATCATAACCTGGAAGCGGATATGCCCAGGGATATGCGCGCCCTGTTGCAGCAGTTGCGTAAAAATAAATAAAAAAAATCCCGCCTCGCGGCGGGACAATACAAGAACACTGTATAAGGGAATCCTTTAGTCTACATTAGGCTGCGGTGTATAACGCAGGTAGGGTTTTACCACTTTTACACCTTTAGGGAATTTCTTGATAGCATCTTCTGTAGATACAGCCGGTACAACAATCACGTCTTCACCATGCTTCCAGTCGGCCGGAGTAGCTACGCTGTAACCAGCAGTCAGCTGCAGTGAATCTACCACACGCAATACTTCGTAGAAGTTTCTACCGGTAGAAGCGGGATAGGTGATCATCAGTTTAACGGTCTTATCGGGACCAATCACAAACAGCGAACGAACAGTGGCGGTAGCCGATGCATTGGGATGAATCATATCATATAAGGTGGCCACATTGCGGCTTTCGTCGGCAATGATGGGGAAACCTACGTTACAATTCTGAGTTTCGTTGATATCTTTTACCCAGCCAACGTGTTTGTCGAGCGGGTCCACACTTACTGCCAGCACCTTTACATTGCGCTTGGCAAACTCTTCCTGCAACAGGGCAGTTTTACCCAACTCAGTGGTACAAACAGGTGTGTAGTCGGCGGGGTGCGAAAACAGGATACCCCATCCGTCTCCAAGGTATTCGTAAAAATCGATATCACCGGCTGTGGTCTTAGCCTGGAAATTAGGGGCGATATCACCCAATCTTAAACTCATATACTAACATTTTTATGGTTAAATAAATGAATGGCAGCAAGCAAAAGGGGTACGAAGATAACAATTCCCTACCTTAAAAGTAGACTAATTAGCGATTTTTTGTTTTCCGGGTGGCTTTGGTAAGGGCATTTTTCCCAAAACGGTTCTTAACATCGTCGATAGCCTTATAAAGCTCGGTTTTTTTGGCCACATCGCTAAACAGGTTCGTCTGTACAGCCTCATCGGTAAGCTCGCTCAAACGAACACCCATTAGCCTTACAGGCTCACCTTTACGATAAAGCTTGTGAAACAGGTCTTTAGCCTTGGGAATCAACTCATCGTCATAAAACGTATAATCGATGGAGGTTTGGCGGGAGGTGGTCTCAAAATCGGGGTAGCGGATCTTCACGGTAATACAGCCGGCCATTTTATTGTCCTGCCGCAATTCGTAGGCTACCCGCTCCGTCATGCCCACCAGTTCGTTCATCAGCCGGTCTGTATCCAGGATGTTTTCTTCAAAGGTGCTTTCGGTTGAAATTGATTTGGCTTCGTGCCAGGGCACTACTTCGCTGTGGTGAATGCCATGGGCCTTGTTCCATAGTTCGCCGCCGTATTTTCCAAAACGGCTCTCCAGGAATTCAAAGCTGTGGTTGGCCAGGTCGCCAATGGTTTCTATGCCCCATTCGCGCAGGGCCTGGTAGGTATGGGCGCCCACACCGGGTATCTTGTTTACTTTCAGGGGCGCCAGAAATTCTTTTTCCCTGCCAAAAGCTATGTGCAGGTAGCCATTTGGCTTGGCTTCGTCGGTGGCTATCTTGGCTACCATTTTATTGGAAGCCAGTCCAAAACTGATGGGCAGCCCCGTTTTATCGATGATCTCCTGCCGCAGGTCGATGGTCCATTGGTAGGGATTGAAATATTTATCCATACCGGTCAAATCGAGATAAAACTCGTCGATGGATGCTTTTTCAAACAAAGGCGCTTTGGCCGCAATGATCTCGGTAACCCAGCGTGAATATTTGCTGTATTCGCCTCTTTTGCCTTTTACCACAATGGCATGCGGACAAAGACGCATGGCGGTTTTGGCGGGCATGGCGGAATGAATGCCGTATTTACGGGCTTCGTAACTGCAGGCCGCCACTACCCCACGCTCACGACCGCCCACGATGAGCGGTTTGCCTTTTAACGAAGGATCGAGCAGGCATTCCACCGACACAAAAAATGCATCGAGGTCGAAATGGGCGATAATGCGTTGTGGGTTTGGCACGGGCACAAGTTACGAAAAAGGAAGCCGGAAGCCGGAGGCCAGAAGTCAGAAAATACAGGGAATATCCGACCTCCGACATCTGACTTCCGACTTCATTTTCCTAATTTTAACACAGATGGAAGAAAGCCTTCAGATCCTCAAAAAATTCATATTTGCCGTTCACCCCCTGCAGCCCGAAGAGTGGGAAGCCATTGCCGGTATCTGGCAACCCGTTCAATACAAACGCAAAACCGTATTGACGGCTGCCGGCGAAACCGAGCGGCACCTGTACTTTGTGTTGGAAGGTGTACAAAGGGCTTTTTATATGGATGCCCATCACCCCGAAGCCACGGTGGTGTTTACTTATGCGCCATCTTTTTCCGGTATCATCGATTCTTTTCTTACCCAGCTTCCATCGCGTTATTTCCTGGAAACCTTAACGGCCAGTACCATGCTGCGCACCACACACCAGCAAATTCAGCACCTGATGGACAGGTACCCCAACATACAACGCTGGATACTGCTATCATCGAGCCATGCCATGCGTGGTGTACTGGAAAGACAGATAGAACTGCTGACCTACAGCGCCGAAGAAAAATTCAGGGTGCTGTTGAAAAGAAGTCCGCATGTGCTGCAACTCATCCCACACAAATACCTGGCCTCTTACCTGGGCATAGATGCCAGCACCTTCAGCAAACTGCTGGCCAGCGTGCGTATTGAATAAATCTTGGCGCAGACCAAGATTTATGTTTTTGGCCGGCAATAGTTTTGTGTAAAATTAAAAGCAATGAAAACAGTGAACAGCCTCAACCTGCTGGACCATTTACAAAACGATACCAGGCAAATTATGGTAAAGCTGAACTACCTGCGTCATGAAGACCCGGAGATCCTGGTGCGGCAACCGTCGCCCGGCAAGTGGAGCGTGGCGCAGGTGATAGAACACCTGAACTCCTATGGCCGCTATTATTTACCATTGTTGCAAAAAGCGCTGGATCAATCTACCTGGCCTGCCAACCAATCGTTCACACATAGCCTGCTGGGCAGTTATTTCACCCGCTCAATGTTACCGAAAGAAAACAACCGCATCACCAATAAAATGCAGGCGCCCAAAGGCCACCGCCCGTTGGTAGACATCGACAGCAAAACGGTGATGGATGAATTTGAAAAACAGGAGCTGTTGTTGCTGGAATTGTTGAACAAGGCCCGGCAAACCGATATTGGCCGCTTGCGCATTCCCATTTCCATTGCGCCTTTTATCAAATTGAAAATGGGCGATGTGTTTGGGTTTTTGATTGCGCATCATCAACGGCATTTTGTGCAGGTGAAGAATACGATGTCGGAAGTCGGAAGTCTGAGGTCGGAAAATACCGGTCTTGTCTGACTTCAGACTTCCGACTTCCAACCTCAGACTTCATGAATATACATCCAGCAGCCCATCAGGCAACTCTACATGCACCTGTTTTTTCTTTTTATCTATTTTCAGCAATGAATTTTCGTGTACGGGAATCAGTGCCTCGTTACCGTTGAGGTCTATACGGCACAGCACCTGGTGCGGCTGTTCAATTACTTCCAGTATCTCGCCCAGGTCTTTTCCTTCGTTGATGATGTGAAAACCCAGCAGGGCAATGGGCGCCGATTTGGCCGCGTATTTATCAAAATCGTCCTGGGTTAACCATAACTGTTTTTGCATGAGGCGGTGGGCGGCTTCCTTGCTGTCGATGCCTTCGAACTTCAGGAACAATTCTTCGTCGTTCTTGATTTTTGTGTTCTGTATAAAATAAGGCAGCATCTCATCTTTCTTATCCTCGATAAAAACCGTTTCCAGGCCTTTTAACGAGGTTTTTTTGCCCAGGTGATGACGCAACACCACATCGCCACTAAACCCGAATGTGGCCACCAGTTTGCCTATGCTGTGATAATTCTTCATAGTACATGCAAGTAAGAAAAAAATCCCGGTACATGTACCGGGATTTAACAAGTTAA
>Ga0065721_10004645_pt1 | contig 22826 bp, 24 predicted proteins | sample Mesricmetagenome_FD_59108 | JGI IMG/M metagenome (GOLD analysis project Ga0065721, IMG submission 59108) | Mesophilic microbial community from rice straw/compost enrichment Sample: eDNA_1 v2 (version 2) | ecosystem: Engineered > Solid waste > Grass > Composting > Bioreactor | place: USA: Davis...
ATTTTCATTTGATATTTTTCTTAATACTTCCAAAATTCTTTCGTAATTTGCACTTAAGTTGTTCATTGTAAATGTTTTGTAGTTAATTCAATTTACTGATTTTCAATCAAATGAACAACTTTTACATTTTTAATTCATAATGCACAACGGGTTAAGAGGGTAAAAAGCTAAAAACTCAATATCTTTGGCATATTGAGTTTTTACATTTACTTTACTTAAAATAATCCCTAATTATATCATCTATTAAGTATTTTAATGCTTCATTCCGTTTACAATTCTTAGATATTTAAGTAAGTTCAACATTCGATTTCATTGGACGTTAGTTTGGCATTCAACGCTTTCATTTCCCTATTAATTGTTTCTTGCTCTGTAATAGCATATTCTTCCGTCTGCTGAATAGAATGATGCCCCAGCATTTCCTTTACCACATGAATAGATACACCGTTATTTAATGTAACAGTACTTGCAAAAGTACGTCTGGCTTTATGGGTATTGAGTGTTTCATGAATTTCACACAAGGTTGCAATCTCTTTTAGATATTCATTCATCTTCTGATTTGATCTTTTAGGAAGAACAGTTCCATTTTTAATACAAAGTGGATTGTTATTGTACTTTGCTATGATTTCAAGTGCTTTAGGCAAAAGGGGAATATCAGTACTTGATCCAGATTTTTGTCTGTTTGACATTATCCACATAATACCATCATTTGCTTCTTTGATATTCTTCCATTTCAGCTGTATAGCATCTATATATGATAGTCCGGTGTAACATTGAAATACAAAAATATCCCTAACAACTCCCAATCTATCAGTCACAAAACACCTCTCTTCTATACGCTTTAATTCTACTTTTGTTAAAGGTCTCTTTCTAATTTTTGTTTTTTTACTAGTGAAGAGCTTAAAAGGATCTTTTGAAATAATTTCCTTTGCTATCGCCCGCAATACTATTTTTTTAAAATTACTGATATATTTTAGTGAGGTATTATTAGAACAGTTTCTAACAGTCCTTAAATAAAAATTGTAATTTTTTATAAATTCATAATCGAGTGCAGTAAAAGAAAGATCATCTCTTCCATATTTGTACCGGATAAACTCTTTTACATGTGAACAAGCAGTAACGTAACGTTCACGCGTTCCGTTAGCATACTCACCAGTCTTGACGAGAGCAGCAACTTCATCATTATGCTCCTGAAATTCCTCCAGTACTGTATTTTTCCTTTTGTATTTTCCACTTATAAAATTGATAAGATCAATAGCTGTAGTTGTTTTATCAAAATTTAACAGTTCAGTTCTGTGACGATTAATCTTTGTCTTAAGTGAATCTAAAAAGAAATTCAGTTCTTTGGCGTCTTCTTTAGTACCAATGGCTTTTTCTTCCTTTTGGTTCCATCGTGTAACATCCCACTGTCTTTTAGTGGAACATTCTCTTGAAATTCCATCTACTGTAATTCGAACATAGACCAGTCGGATGGTTTTGCTTTTTTCTCTTGGACTTTTCAGAAAGAAGTTTAGTCCATAACTTTGTTCTAGCATAATTAAACTTTTTAAGGGTTATAAATGTCAAACCAAAGATTCTTAAAGTCAAGTCATTAAGCATATTCACATATTGATTATCAATTACTTATATAGAATTTTGTGGCACATTTTTTCAAAAATCCAATGTGCCACGAATGTGCCACAAAAATTATGAGTGTTTTTGAAAATTTTAGCAATTCATATAAACAAAAAAATCCTGCAAATCATTGATTTTGCAGGATTAATCTATTTTTTAGTGCCTTTTAAAAAAATTTAAAAATTGCACTTAGCGGGCTAACCGAGATTACTGTCGAACACTTAATTCCGCTTTTAACGTTTTTGGATAGAATAAAGTAAATCATATTTAGTGAATCTTGCTCTCCATGTTGGATAATAATTCAATAAGATCCATCGTCTCTTCTTCAATCCATTCTTTCCTTCTTATGAGGTATTCAATTATTTTCTTTGCGTCATTTGAGTATAAGCCATAGTCCAAATTTGAAAAGTTCTTTGTGTAAATCCAATCACTTTTATGATTTGGGGATTTTACTGATTTAGAAAAATCAGTACTTGTGGGAATTAATAATTCTATATCCGGAATAATGTTTTTAACTCTTTGGAATATTCTTAAGCCATCATAATCCCAATCACAAGAGTAAAATATAGGCAACTCAATTTTTGGGAGATGATTAAGCTTATCAATATTATTTCCTCCTGCATACCACAATTCAATATTATTCTCTCTGGCGATCCAAGGAAGTAATAAAAAATCTAGGTTTTCACATAAAACTATACATTTAGGATTTGAGCAGTCAACTACAAATTTATATTGTTGGTTTTTAGGATCTTTTTCCGGAAATTCATTTAATCCTAATAGTTTTAAAACAGCAGTTTCCAAACCTGGGTTTTTATCCAAATGTTTTGCTCCTGAATCCTTGAAAAATACTGCTGAAAACTTTTTTCTTGAATATTGATCCTGTAATATCTGTTTTTTCTGTTCTTTTATGAACATAAGGGACAAAATATCTCGTTCACTATAATTGGATTGATCCGTAATTACATCTTGTTCTGTTAAAAAGGAAAGAAAATAGCAGTAATTAGTTTTTAGCTCCGATTCATAAATTTTTTTGAAACCAATACCTTCTTCTAAAATATCCGGTTTTCCTATCTGAGGTTGCAGGTAGTCATTATCCAAGAGATATTTAACATAAGGGTGATCTTTTATTTTATTCTTTGTAAAACCTTGCTCGTATATCTGATTTAAGGCTTTATAATGTCTCCATTTCAAGTTCTTATTCATCATTGCCTTCTAAAAAATAATTATGAATATTTTCATCAATGCCTTCTTCTGTAAATTGAGCAAACGGAACTCCATTTATCTTCAGGCTTTCATCTTCAGGCTCATTTAGCATATAAATAAAATGATTGCCTTCTTCAAATTCTCCTACAGGGTTTATAGACATTGATATAATTTGATAATCTTCATTCTTAGCAATATTGGATAACATTTCATAGTTACTGCCTAACCCTTCTGCTTCGTCTACTGGCATAAAACGTATTCCCTTATTTGGTTTGTTATTTTTAGTTTGGTCTATTAAAGAAATTCGGGCAATACATAACAACGCAATTGCAGAATAAACTTGTCCTGTACTTCCGCTATTTTTATTTGCTTCATTCTGTAAGCTGAAAGTTAACTGAAAATAGCTTTTAGGATTTAATAAGTCTGATATTTTGGGATCTAATTTTTTACCTCCACATTGTTTAAAACACTTCTGGATGATATCTTTGAAATCGATCTCATTATCTACTACCGCGAATAAGCCTCCGGCTCTATTGGTGCTCTCCTGTCTCATTTGTTTTTTGAATTCCCGGATCCAATGTATAGGGAAATCTTTTGAAGGCTCAAGTTTGAGAACTACTTTGTAACCACCTGTAATTCTTTTATCTTGCTCATTAAAAAATCTCTTCAGATTATCAATTTCATTTGAGAAAGTACTAAACGTTGCTTCAACTTTATTAAATACATCAATTAACATCTGTACTTTACGGTCTCCTATGACAGAGTTTTGTTCGATAATTTTATTAAGTTTTTCCTCGACTTCAGTAGAAAACTGTTCTTTGGTTATTATAGGAGTATTAAATACCCCTGGAAGTAATGCTTTAGCTATTTTTCTCCAGTCTTCTTCTCCCTCGTATCTGTATTTATCGCTTCCTTCAAAATAATTATTTATAATTGAGCTAATATCCATCCTATATTTATCATTAAGTTTATTATAGGACTGCTCTAAACTTTCTATTTCTTCCTCTGAATAATGAATTTTATTGTCGGGTATCTGGAAATTATTTATTTCAAAATCTAACAATACTTTTTTTAATCGATTTCTACTATTTCTGAATTTGTTTTTAATCTCTTTTCTTTCAGTTCTTAAATGAGCTTTTAAACTAGATTTTGTTCCTGTAACATTGGCTAGGGATGAAGAAGATATATCATTCTTTAAATCCACAACTATTTCATTTATTGTACCTTCAAGGTTGAATGTCTTAGCATACCTGCTTTTGTTGTTTATTGTGTCTGTAAGCTCTTGTTCTATTTCTTTTATCTTTTTTGACTTTGATAAAAGATAGCTATCAATATCATTTATGTTTTTGAGTACCTTCGTTTTTACTTCAATTTCCTCAACTTTTTTATTGGATTCTTTCCACTCTTTTTCTGATAAATAGTAGTTTTTTATAATTTCTTCTTTGTCTTTATACTGTGACAGTATTTCTTGAAATTTTTGTTCGCGAATATTCAGTTCTTCAATAATCTTAAATCCTTCTATTTGAACGTGTTTTGAGTATAATTCCAGATTTTCAGATAATCCTGATATACTATTTAATTTTTCCAAAAATTGAATTTCAGAATTTAAAAATTCAATTTGCTTTTGAGCGGAAGCATATTTTTTGGTAAAATAGTTCTTTTTATACTCAGGGTCATCTTCTTTTAAAACCTGTTTATCCGTAAACGGAATATATTCTAATATTCCGCCTACATCCAACCAAAAACCATTTTTATCATCACTTTCATCATCATTTTCTTTTTGAATTTTATCAAAAAATGTATCAGGAAACGGAAGATATTTTAATTCGGTATTTTCAGGATGAGAAACCACCAACGATTGTAATTTAATTAAAACGCTTTCTTCATACTTATCAAACGCTTTTTTTCTGTTTATTGCCCAATTTGCTAAAGACTTTTCATCATTGATATTTGAGAATTTTAACAAAGCTTCATTTTGTTTCAATTCATTTTTTAATTCATCAATTTGTTCATTGATGTTTTTTACTTTGTCTGATTCTTGAATAAGTTTTTCGAACTTGTCTTTAATGCCTAAATCCTTTACTTTTTGTAAAAATTTATGAATTTGTTTTTTGTCTTCTGTATTTTGCTGTTGTTGAGAATAATGTGTTTTTATTCTTTCGATTGAATTATCAAACGCAGGTAATAACCTGTCTATAGTTTCTATCTCTTTTTTTAACCCCTTTAGATGAAAGTGTTTTTGATCTATAATTTTATTTTTCTCTCTTAATTCCTTCTCTTTAGAAACGACTTCTTTGGCTTCTCTAATAGCTATTATTTCAGCACTAATGTCCGATTGCTGTTTTTCTAAATCAAATTGTTTTAATATAAGATTCTCTACAATTATTTTTGACAGCTGTTTTCTGTTTTCTTCAAGTAATGTAATGTTTGTTTTTCTTTTTACCATTTCCGACATATAGCCTGCTTCCAGATATTTTTGTAGACTTGTCAACTTATTTTCTTCAAGTTGAATCAGGTCAAAAATGGCTTCTTTTTTCTCGGTTAATTGTTTTATTTGTTTTTGATAATCAAGGCTGTCGTTAATAGTGCTTTTTATACTTTCAACTCCTTTATCATAACTGGTTTTAATTTCCTTTTCTCTGTCCTGTCCAAAAAGAAAATTTTGCAGACTTTCGTTATCAAACTTGAATCCTTTACCTCTTGAAAAAGAACGTATTATTAAGGCAAACGTTTTTAGTTTCTCAGGATTGTCTGCTAAGTCAAACGGAATAATTTCGTTATCAAATAAGAATTTATGGTAATTTGATATCTGTAAAATCTCAAGATTAAGATTTTTATTCTTTAAATGTCCTTTTAAGCCTTCAATCGGTAGGATTTTTTGTTCTTTTAGAAATTCTTGATGGTAAACAGGTTTAGAGATTGAAGTAGGGTTTTCCATATCATATCCCTGATGAACAATGAAAGAACGAGTAGTATTTGTTGAGCTTTCTAGATACATACCCAATAGCAAATATTCATCTCTATCTACTGCAATATTTAAGAAAGCATATCCTTTTCCTCCTAAACCTCTGGATTTATCATTCAGAACCATACCAGAAGGTTTTCTTTTTTCTTCAATTGACTCAGTAGCGGCTTCAAAATGATATGATCCAACAAATATAAGTTGAAGTAAATCCGCAATCATACTTTTTCCTGTTCCACTATCTCCGGTAAAATCGGTACGGAAACGATTGAAGATATAATCATTGTTGTAATGATGTATCAGACCTATGGTAGACAAGGAGTGTATGTATGGATAGCTTTTCATTGTTGATTTCTTTTTGCTGCGATTTCCTGAATGTTCATAATCTCTTTTACATATAGAATTCTCAAGCGTTCAAAAGAAGGTAAAATCACAAACTGGTTATCCGTTTTAAAATATACCCAACCTAATTTTTTGAATTCATTAAAAGCATTTTTAATACTTTTTTCCAGTTCTATGTCGTCGTCACCTGTATAAATAGTAGTTTTTGTTCCTGCTAATAATTTATAAAAATCATCTTTATATTCTTCATANTCGTCTAACATCAGTTTTTTGAATATTGTCAAAGAGCTTTCTTCAGAATTAAAATCTATATTATAAACTTTACAGACAAAAATCCCAATCAGAATGCATTCTTCAGAAAGAAAATAACGTTGCGAAATTGCCCCTCTGTTATTTCCTTCAAATGATAAATAATAGAAGGTATTTAAAATCTTCTCCTCCTCTGTCCAAAACAACACCGAATAAGTCTTTATAATAATCATATAGACTTGGGAAGTATTTACGAACAAATAGAAAATAAGCCTCCTGATCAGGATGATTATATTGAATATGAACACCAGATTTTAATTCGAAATCTAATTTTCCAAAAATCTCTTTAGTCTCCTCTTCTAATAAGAATTCATAATACTTCTCCATAACTTTATTTTACTTCAATATTCATATCCCATATTCCCTGATCTGGATATTTTTCATTCGTTTGTAATTCTTTTTTTATAGATACTTTATAGTTTCTTAATTTAGAATATTTCCTAAAAAGACCTGATGCGACTTTAATTGCTATAGTTTTACTATAAAATTGCTCCTCTTCTAGTATTTGGAAATAGTAGGGAGTAAAGTTTATAGTTCCATTGTCCCTGAGTTCTTTTTCCAATTTCATTAACCAAAGTCTTATTCTGTTTCGAATTAAAAAAGCATTGTTTGCCTTTTCCAATTGAATTTTTTGCTTCTCTTTGTTTTCCTTTGGTTGAACTACAGAAATAGGACTGTGGTCTTTAAGCCTATCGCTTTCTACAATAGTAAATTTTATTTCTGATTTAAGTAATTCAGGAATTTCAATTGAAGTAGGAAAATATACCTTGTTTTTAGAAGAATCTTTCGATACGTATGAATTCTTTAATAGGTATTGAAGAAAGTGTTCTGTATTGCGATCAAAATTACGTTGATTGATACTTGAAATGAATTGTCGAAGTTTCGGTCTGATTTTTTCGATTCGTTGGTTGATGATACTCAAATCATTATTTATTTCCTCAATAAAACTTCGTACAGATTCTTTCTGATTGATTAAATCCAAAGAATATTCATCAAAAGATAACTCAAGAATGATACTTTTAATTTCTTCGGCATCGAAAAACACATCTTTTAATTCATCAGAATGTTTTCTGACAGTCTCTAAACTGGTATCTACTTTCCTAACAGTTTCTATAAATATTTCATCATCTGATTTTGTAGAAGCTCTGAATTCCTGGACAGCTTTTTCAACAAGCTTTAATAGTGTTTCAACTTGTCTCTTTATATATGGTTTTTGATTTTGAAAGTGATGATTATACCAATATTCAAAATCATTATTGGCAATACTTGCTTTTAAAAGACTGATTAGATCCGATAAAATTTTCTCAATAACAGAGGGATTAAATTCAAGCTCTATTTTATTGCGAATACTTTCGCAGAATTCTATTCCATACTGAGTAATATGATACAAGTTGGTTTCTTCATTTCGAAATAAAAAATATTCCTGTAATCTCCGATTGATAATTCTGAATCTCTCGTGTTGTGTATTTTCATAAGACTTACCCAAATCATTAGCAACTTGCTCTATTGCACTTTTAACAGCATTTTCTGTGAAATTGTTAGACAGATATTTTCCAGATTTCCACTGATCATATAAATAAATAATAACCAAGCCTGATCTCTTTTCAGGAATCAAGGGCTCATAATATTTATCTTTTTTTAGTTCGTGGTAAAAATGGAATTCAGTCACTGTTACATCTGATTTATGTCTTTTTCTATTAATTTATATCTATCCTTTATTTCCTCTCCTGAATAATAGTCTAGTAAATCCCTTTTAGTAAGCGTTCCGTCTTCTAAAAATTTTCTAAGATATTGTTGGTTAAATTCCATCAGAAGAAAGGATTTCTCTAANTGTTTTAGAATAGCTTTGTTATTATCAATATTATTTTGAACTAAGTTTTTTATTGTTGTGATTTCATTAATATCTTTAATGATACGGTTTACAAGCATTGCTAATAAATCTTTATCCAATTCAACTTCTTTAGCATTTAAAGCGATATCTCTTGCCAGCATATAGGCAATTGCTAAATTGGAATAATCGCCTTTTTGAGAATTGATGATTGCAACAAAACCAATTCCTTGAATATAACCTACATTTTCAAAATTTTTGAGAATGGAATTATCTACCAATGAAATATCAAAAACAATTAAGCTTACTTTCCCTTCACGGTTTGCCTGAGCTTCTATTAATTGGCTCCAAGCAGTATCGGTCTTTCGTGTAAACAAATCTTTTGTTTCAATATCCCCTAAACGGACACTCTTGTCGAATTTACACTCGATAGCGATTCTGAGATCCGGGTTACCATCTACTTCACAAATGATATCGCCTGTTTTATTCTTAGGAATAATTCCTGCCGTATTTCCGGTTAAAAAAGCTCGATCTTTCAATCTTTTCTCTTGAAAATAATCGTTTAAAAACTCAGCTATTTCATCTTCTGCCAATACTCCTTTGATCGTAGATTTATAAAAGAGTTCTTTTTTCATTTCGAAAATCATTTTCAAACTTTCGAGTTCTGTTCCCAGTTCATTACTGGTTTTGGAAAGAAATGCAGAGATACGGTCTTCCATTAACGCCAATACCCCGATGTAAATAGCTCGGAGTAATTTTTCATCTCTTTCTGAAGCAGGAAGATTGTCAAAGTAGTTAAATACTATTTGGTTATCTATTTCGAATTCTTTTATTTCAACTCGTTTGAGTTGTTGGTTGATTCTTAACATTTTTACTATTAAATTGATTAATAACTTCTTGAATTTGCCCTATAACATTTACATAATTAACATCTTTATCTTCATCTTTTGAACTCTGCAATTTTAACAGTTCTTGAATTAAAACGTCAAAGACATTATAATCTTCTCTTTCACTAAAAACAGGATGTACCTTAAAGCGTTCAGAATTTAAATGAATAATAAAGTCTGCTATTATAAACTTAAAACTATTGTTATTGTCAATATTATGTTCTTTTTCGTTTTTACATCTCTCAAAGCCTCCCTTAATGGCTTCTAAAATATTGATAAACTCATTGTAATTCCCTTTTCTATGTGCCTCTGTCAAAATGAAAGAACTTACGTTAAAAAACCTGAATATTGCGTTCTGCAGAATGAGATTACATACATCGGGAAGATTTTCTTTAGCCTTCTTTTCGACATCATCAATTTTTTGTGATAAGCTATCCAAATTTTTTGTTTTTTCAATTGCCGTATTAGATTCATATATAGCTTTTTCTGCATTTTTGATTGCTTTATCAATATCTTTCTTCTTCAACTCTCCAAACTCCTCTTGTATTTGCTGTTGTTTTTCCCGTAAATCTTGTACGCTTAAAATATTGATTAGAATTGGAGCAAAAATCCCTAATAAAGTCATAAAACCTATACCAACAGCCATATAGAGATTAAGACGATCTAAGTCCTTATCAATAATACTTTCAGCTCTATTCGTTTCTTTTTGTACTTCTTCCGTTAGTACTTTAATGTGATTATTGATCTTTTCTATTTCAACCGGATCAATTACCACTTGCTTTTTATTCAATGATTTATAGTCAATCTGAAATGGACCGTAATTTTTCTTTTCTGCTAACTTCTCATAGTATCCCTTATTTTGTTCTTTAATTTCAGTAATATTCTTATTAATACTTTTCCAATGACAATAGAACAGAATTGTAATAATTATGAAAAAAATTGGTGTTAGCCAAAGCAATATTTTTGTAGAACTGTGCTTCATCTCTTTTAGATATTTAGAATTGGGGTATTAGTTTAGGGATTTTATAAAGTAACTCCCAATAGCTTCGACCATCTTCAAAATGGGATATTTGGTTATCTTTATCTTCAGGATCGAAAAATCTACCCACTAAGGTTTTACTTACCAATGAAGATTTGTTTTCTTCACAAAGAACGATGCCATCAGAAACCTCTACGCTTTTCTCAATTGCATCCATTGAGCTTCTGAAGATTATATCATCGTGCGTAAATAAGATAAATTGTAAAGGAAGTTCAGGAGTATGTCTGTAAAATATCTCAATTACTTTATGAAGAAAATCAGAAAAAGAGTTTTTACTGGCAAAATCACTGGCAAAGAAAATATCATCAATTACTAAAGGTAGATTGACTTGATATTTTTTTCTTGTAGCTAATGCAATACTCAAGCTGACCATTAAACAGAATAACTTATATCTGAATGTGTTAAAATACTGGTCTGGTGTGGTTGTTTTACCGGAATGTTTATTAATTATTTCAGCTACTATATACTTGTCTTCAATTTCAACCCCATCAATTTCAACTGAGTTGCTTTTTATATGAATTCTAAATTCATTTTGAGGATCACTTTCAAAATAATCTTTCATAATTGATTCAACAACATCCCTTATTGGTTCAAAAACTTGACTTACGATATTATTTATTTCAATCCCATACCTCAAATTGTATTCGCCAACTTCTCGTTTTATTCTATCAACCAAATCCGCATCTTTGCTTGCTTCAAGGAGTTGTTTTTCGAGTTCAGAAATTTGTTTTTCTATATGAGGAATTTGAATTTTAAATTTTTCTATTTCGTCATTTAAAATCTTTATTTGTTGTTCTGCAGAAATTGTGGTTTCCTGAATATTGATATGACTAATCATATTTTCTAAGCTTTCCCTCCTTTCTATGGAAAATGAGTTAATGGTATTTACTACATCTCCAAATACTTCTTTAAATAGTGGAATATTATTTTCTAATAAATTATATAGTGTTAAATAATCTTTCTCGTTAGGAATCGATTTTTGGGTTAACGAATAAATATGGTCATTTAACTCTGTATCATTTACTAAAGGTGATAATTGTAATATAAAGCATTTCTTCTTTTTTCGTCTTATATTCCGTAAATTAGATAAAAGGAAGTAAATCAGTTCTTTCCAGAGTGATTAATTCATATAACTTATTAAAGTCTTTTGATAGTTGCCATAAGTATGTACTCAAATCTCTATACGCTTCTTTTATTTCTTTATCTATTTTTTGAACTTCTTTAAGTTCTTCCAATCTTCGTTCAACGTTTTCCTGAATTTCTTCTATAGATTTATTAGAATCCATACAAAATGGACAATTATTAGAACCATGTAAGATTTCTTTACCTGCTTCTAAAAAATCCCTTTCTACAAGACTTCTTTTGTCTTTGACTTTACTTAAAAAATCTTGATATAAAGAATTGAAAATCGATATGGTTTCAGCTAAAGGTTTTTCAGAAGATACGTGAATTTTAAAATCTTTGTTGAGGAGAGATCTTAATGATTCGATTTGTTGTACTTTATCTAATTCTCTTTTCGAAGTATTATCAGTTGTTACTTTTTTTATCTCCTCAACTTCATTTTGTTTTGCCTGAATCTGCGTATTTGTATTTGTGAGAATATCTTTTTGTTCATTAAGTAGCCTTTCTGTAGAATTCCTCCTGTTAGATTCTTTTAACCTTCTGTATCCTGGGATTTGCAGAAGTAAATTTTGTAATTGAAGAAATTCTTCTAGACCCAAAGATCTTGCAACAATACTATGTAATGAATTAGCATCTTTATTGTCTCCTGTAAATCTTACTTTACCATTTTCATAGATATCAAAATCACTAATGAAAAAGTTTTTAGGATTAAAAATTTTTCTTAAATCTCCATTTATAAAAACAATATTATTAAGGTCGAATTCACCTGATATAGTACTTACTGTACAGTGAGTTGAAGATGTGGAAGTAAATCTATCAATATAATTATTATAGTTTTCTTTTTTTAAATTCCAATATGATTCAGTTCTAAGATTCTTTTCTCCAATTTCCTGTGCGTAAATCATTTCAAGACCTGCAAAAATTGAAGATTTTCCAGTTCCATTGTTTGCTAAAATCACAGCATTATTTATAACTCCATCATCAACCAAATTAAGACCAAAAGGGACACCATTTTCATCTTTTTCTGGAATACCTCTTAAACTGGAAATCTCAATATTTTTTGATTCTAAAGTCTTTTCCTCTGTAAGAATCTGTATCAAAAATATTATCGTCAATTTGCATTTCTTCGGATAATGTGTTAAAATCAAAATTTTGATTATCAGATAATTTAAAGAGTCTCATTAAACTCTCGAACAAAGAATCTCTGCTACTCAAATCTAAACTTGGATAGTAGTAAGCTAAAACTTTCGCGATTTTGCTTTCTTCTTTTTCGGATAACGCTAATTCTATCAGATTTTTTCTGAATTCGGTTGTAGTCATAATTAATCGTATAATTTTTTCGCATACCGGTTTATATAGCTATTCAAACCACTACCACTTCGAGCGAGTCTTTTCATAGTTTCTACATGGTTTTGTCCTGCTTTTCTATAACTATACCTATATGTTCTGGCTGTTCCGGAAAACTGTACAAGTATATAATCTAAACTATTTCGAAAGCAGATACTCCCGAATCTCCTCCTGAGTTTCTATATCTTTCCATAATTAGATTTCGGCATAAATTTCAGACATTCCTTTATCTCCTCTTTTGTACCCGCTTCTAACTTCAAATGTGTCTTCTTTAACTATGATATCATCAGCTTTGCTTAAATCATACATTTTCCATCCCATTTTCCCGGATGAAGAATATCCATCAATTTGATAAGCTCGTAATCCTTCATTACCAGCCGTAGTCTCACCGTAACAATGAGGTTCAATCACTCTTAATTCTCCTTCGTAATAAAATTCTATTACATTCTGATTTTCGATTGCGTCAATAATTTCTTGGTTCATAATTTCTAGTGTTTTAATAATTGTATTAGGTTTAAAAAATCTATAAACAACAATTGTTCAATAAATTGCAATTCACACAAATATACTTAAATAAAAGCTCTCTCGATTACGGAAAACCGTAATTTGATACAAATTCAAAATCTAATTATTATGGAAAAGGAAATAGAGAAAATTCCTATCGAAGAAGCAATGGAAATGCTAAAAGAAGTAGGGGTAAATGTTAATCAAGAAGATGCTGAACTGATTATGGAATTTTTATATAATCTTGTTAAAATAACCATTAGGGAATGCTTTGCGGAATATATGGATTAGGGTTTATATGCTTTTACCGCATCAATAATATCCTCCTTTATAAACTCCCAATATTTACCCCTTAAACAGATTGGATCAAAATCATCATCAGCAAGCTCAAAATTGATGAGGTTGTTCAGTATTAGTTCTTGATCGTGTGTGTAAGGATAACGTTCATGATGAAGAGCAAGCATGGTAGAAATATTGTATTGGGATAGTAATTCATGTAAATCCCAAAAATCTTTCTTGCGACCTATACGTTGTACTACATCAATTTTCATCGCAATAATTTCTTCGGTCGCAGCCATTCTAATTTCATCCGCAATCAAAGGAGGCTGTATAAATGTATCCGTATAAAACACATCTAATTTTACCACATTGTCCTTATCTGTACCCACACTGTAAGATTTACCCATTGCCGGATTAAGATTTGAAAAATGATGGTGGTAGGGAAATGTTTTCTCTATGAATTCATCAATAGCTTTAAAATCAATAGAACCATATGGGGTATCACTAAATAAATCTATATCTACAGACAAACGATGTCCTAATTGAAGGCTTAATGCTGTACCGCCCACTAAACGAAAAGACTCAAACATAGAAGACTCCATTAGAGTAATCAATGTGTTTTTTAAAAGATCATTGACGGTGTTAAAGTAAATCATAATTAGTCCTTAGTTTTATTGAGTTTATATATAGTATATGGACTTCTGATATTGGAATCCTGCAAAGCTTGGTTTACTTTTTTAGTACCATAAAAGCGAATAATCTCATTTTTGTCATTCTCATTTCCTCGCTCAAAAACACGTTGAATAACAGCCCTGTATTGTCGTTCCCAATCTATGAGTTGAATATCCGTATCCCAAAACAAAGCTTTACTTAAGATATGCAGATTAGGAGTACTTTTGATTTCTTTTTCTTTGATTTTTTGGATATCATAATATGCTTGCAATATTACCAAAGTACCTTCTTCCAACCCAAGTTGTTGCTCAATCTTCAATGCTAATCCCGTGCTAATTCCTCTTTTACCTTTGGTAATAGCATTAAACGTTTGAGGATGTTCCTCTAAAGACAAAGCAAAAGGACGTTGTTTGATAGAACGTTTTTTTAATTCTCTATCAAGTACAATACCCGGATGTATTCCTTTATATTTCTCAAATTGCTTAATCATAGCACAAATATAAACATTTTTGCTTACATTTTTGTTCATTGACCTGATTAATTTAAATGAGAGGTTGAAGCTAAAAAGGTTGGCATTGAGATAGTTTTATATATATTTTTGGCATATATCTACTATTTATGCCAAACTTATAATTTTGATATCCTAAAAAATAATAAGCAAATATTCACTCCAAAAGAAAAAACAGAAAAAAAGAAAGCTATTCTAACAACGGATACAAGCCAACAAAGCACTATAAGTCCCGAAGGGTGGCGAAGCCATTATGCGTGCGGAGTTGGTGGTATCCGTTAGCTTTGCTGCCCTTTTTGTTGGTTTTATTTGTATTCGTTTACAAATCTTTATCCATATATTCTTCCAGAGAAGATTTTAGCTGGTCTAAAAATGTGGTTCTGGAACCGGCTCGATATTTCATTCGGTGGAAAGAATGATGCAAATCTCTCAAGTTAATCTGAAATAATTTTTCAAGAGCAAAACTGATTTTTCGGATTCCTATTCTTCCGTACGAAACGGAACCACTCGCATGAAGAGCATAAACCAGTTCTATTAAAGCGTTTTTGGCATCTGTCCAAATAACAGCATCCGAAGAAATATCTCTTATAGAAAGAGGGTCTGCCATTTCATCATTATTGATTTTGTGAAGGATGTAGATATAGAGTAATTCATTTGCTATAATCCGAGCTACTTTGTAATCATAGTAGGTTGAAAACAGAGGATCAATTTCAAACACAAAACTATTCAGACCATCATGAAAATTAATATTACCTAATCTAAAATAGGTTTCATCACGATCAGTTCTTCCCGAACGGTAATATCTGTAAAAGTCTGAATTGTCTATATGTTCTCTGTATTCCTCCTTTAATTCTTGCAATTGCTTCGAGAAATAACTCGCATAAATATTTCCCTTATCAACCGGACAAGCTGTTTCAATGCGGAAAATTTTATTGTAATAAATGAGTTTGGAAAGGATTTGAGGTTTTATGTTACGAAAGAAATTGATTTCTTCCCATTGATCTTTAAATCCTTGTTTCGTAATAAGTTCCTTTGTTGACAATAAGGTGTCCTGCAAATAAATGATCATCTCATACGCTTCCTTAATCACATTGGATGTCAACGAAAAGGTGTTTTCTTTTCGTTGTATCTGCGAAATAATATGATTGAATGAAGATGTCATTTAGTGTACTGTTCTTTTAGCTTTTATTTTGTTTCAAACGCTCTATTTCTTTATATAATGTTTGTTGCTCTGTTTTGGATTTAGTTAAGCTGATTGCTTTTGTATAGTGTAAGATTGCAGTATCAATATCAGTATTGGCATACAGATAGCCTAATAGCTCGTGATAATAATTGCTTTCCGTCAGATTGAGTTTCTCTGCCTCAGATATAGCCTTTTCATAACCGTACACTTTAGCAAAAGCAAATGCCCGGTTTAATGCAGTGATGGGTGAGTATTCAATTAAAATAAGCTGATTATACAGTTGTAAAATATGTTGCCATTTTTCATTATCTGTTGGAGTTGTATGCCAATATGCAATTCCAGCTTCCAAATGATATTTTGAAACTTCATTTCCGTTGGTAGCATTGATCAAGTAATAATTTCCTCGTTGAACAAGTGATTGATCCCACAAACTTTTATCCTGTTCTTCAAAAAGTATTGCTTCTCCATTCACATTTGTTCTTGCTTCCAGTCTTGAACTTTGAAAACACATCAATGCCAGTAAAGCATTTACCTGAGCGGTATTAGTTAATGGATTTTCGGTCAATAATAAAGTCAGTCTTGTAGCTTCGGAACATAGCTCAATCCTGATTTGCTTATTATTGGTTTTAGAAAAATATCCTTCGTTGAATAATAGATACAAGGTTTTCAAAACAGTTTCCAATCTTGATTTTATTTCTATTTCGCTTAATGATGTAATCTGAAAATTATCGTTCCGAAGATGGGTTCTTGCTCTTTGTAAACGTTTTTTAATGGTTTCTGGTTTCGTCAAAAAAGCATTGGCAATTTCTTCAACACTAAACCCACAAAGGATTTGAAGTGCTAAACAAATTTGACTTTCGTTTGAGTTTGCAGGATTACAAACTGCAAAAATCATTGCCAATTGGCTATCTGCAATAATTTGACTGTTGTATTCAAAATCGTATTCTTTTTGAAGAATATCCGTTTCTATTTGACTTTTGATTTTAGTTTCAAAAACAGATAAATTTTTGAAATAGTCTTTGGTTTTGTTTTTGGCAACGGTATAAAGCCAGGCTGTAGGGTTTTTGGGAATTCCATTAATTGCCCAATACTCGGATGCTTTCAGGAATGTATCACTTGCGATATCCTCAGCAATTTCAATATGGTGTAAGCCAAAATGACGGCATAAGACAGCCGTCATTTTAGCGTATTCCTGTCGGAATAAGTGTGGTAAAAGTTCGTTATGTGCGTTGGGTTTATCCAAAACTAATCACGTTTTAAAACTTCTCTTACTTCAATACTGCCACCTATTTTGAAAATCGGATTTTCTTTAGCGATTTCTACAGCTTCTTCAATGGTGTCCGTTTTTACAACGATATAACCGCTTATAAACTCTTTGATCTCGGTGTAAGGTCCGTCCGTTACCACATTATCCGGCTTTACGGTTTTGGCACTTCCGGGAGCAGGTAACAAAGTATTGCCTTTATCCACCAATTTGTTTTGTGCGGCGATACTTCCTAACCAGTTCATTCTTTCCTGCATTTGCTCGGGTGAAGGTTGGAAATCAGAAATGTCTTTTAGTCTGAAGATTAATGCAAATTCTTTCATTGTTTAAATATTTTATTGTTCAATTCTATGACGATTGACTTTTTTATAAGGGGACAGTTTACACCAAATTTCTTTAATTTATTTTTACCTACCACATTAATAAACCTGCTCATCACTAAATTCTTATCAAGAAAGAAGCATCTGCATAAAGATATATGCTGTTATTCAGACCAAGGCGAATGCAGAATACAATCGCAGAAATTTTTGGTTTTAAAATTTGGTATCATAAAAGCACATACATCGGCTTTAATATTACCAAAAGTAGTTTCGGTCTTGTGTTCAAATCCTCCAAAAAACGTAGGAATAATTTTCTTTTTGAAATCGTTTCTTGGAAAAGCCTTTACAATTTCTTCCCGATGTTCTACACTTAAATGCTCGTAACCTTCTCCCATAACATCCAAACCAACACCCGAATACATCAAGGCTACCTCATTCTCTTTATGCTCTGCGATACCAATTGTAGTATGCAAGGCGATGGTATCCCAAACCAATTGTAGTTTTTCTTTTGGTACTCCGTGACTTTTTAGAAAATCACGAGCGGCATTAGCTCCGTCTACCTCAAAACGCAAATCTTCACTACTATAATGTGGTACAAGACCTAAGTCGTGGAAGACAGAAGCCACATACAGTAACTCAGTGTCGTGAACTAAATTATTACGTTGTGCATTCAACGATGAAAACAAGAAAACACGTAAAGAATGATTGTAAATAAATTCTGTTCCGTGTTCTAACAAAAGCTCTGTGGCTTCTGTTGCGATTTTACTGTCCGGAATAATTACACCGGCTACTTTTTTTAAACGATTTACTGACATAATGAAAATGATTTTTGACAAAATTATTTCAGTTGTCTGTCTGAAGGAATAGCAATAAATGCGTTTAGGATGTCAAAATTTTTATGTACCTATACTTATAAATTGGGTTCTATAATCAGCGGGAGATGTTTCTGCATTCTTTTTGAAGAAATGACTAAACTGTTCAGGTGTATTAAAACTAAGTTCATAGGCAATTTCCTTCACGGTATTAGAACTAAACTGTAAAAGTCGTTTAGCTTCTGCTACAATTTGCCCATTGATGATTTCTTTGGCACTCATACCGCTACATCTTTTACATGTTTCACTTAATTTCCGGGCTGTGATGTTCAGCATTTCTGCATAACTATTTACTGCGTGATCATTGCGGTATTCTGTACTGAGTATTTCCATAAACCTACGGTACATTATATAATCCTGACTGTCAAATGTAGTTTCTTCTGTTATCTTAATATTTGCGAGCTTAATCATTATGATTTTCAGATACGAGGCTAATGCATCCATTTGATTAATATACTGTGGTATTTGATATTCATTCAGAAGAATATTAAACAAAAACAGAAGCTCGCTCATTTCTGAATTGTTGAGCTGTAATCTTTGATTAGCAGTTGTATTATTAAATAAAACTGCCTTACAATTGCTCGCACTTTTTGGCGTTTTTTCCCAGAAACAATCTCCGAAAGAAATAACATAACCTGAAATAATTGAGGATTTTTCAAACTGATAAATCTGTCCTTTAGACATCAGAAAAACTTCGTGGCTTTTTATTTCAAAAGTCTTATCATCTATGCTTAATATTCCTGCTCCGTTTTCTATTAATAATATCCGATGATAAGTAAGCCTATTTGAAAATTCCGTATCAATAATGAATTTATCAAAGCGGCTGATAGAAAAAGAGTTAGCAATAATAGGTTCTGTAATAATCTCTCGCACTGATTTCATTCGATAGTGTTTTTGTAAAGATAAAAAAAGTAAAAGTGTGATTGTAAATAACCGAACGCAATTATCATTAAACAAAACTGAATAAGTAATACCAAAAAATACCAAACGAATGTCAAAATTCACATGACATTTCAGATCATTAGTTTCTACTTCAAAGTTCCCTTAGTGATATGCCTACCTTCCAAGCTTTGAATTTTATCCGTAATTTCTTTAGTCAGCATTGCTAGTTCAATGGTCTGCTTTTCCAATTTATAGAGGAAAGCCGCAGCTTTTCTTTCATGAAAATGACGATATAAAATCTTCACAACTTGGTTATAATTTGTTTCTATTGCCCTGAATTGGGAATAGAAATGAGTAAGTTTCATATAGAAATCATAAACACTTTTATTGTAGTAAGTAACCTTTATCTCATTATCAAAGATGCATTTTCTTGCAAATTCCGCTTTATTTGACAATCTTGACTGATCAAAAAGTGCTAAAAATTTTGCATTTTCTACATCTGATAACCGGAAAGCATATTTATATTTTACCTTATTAAGCTTTGGTTTTCTACCAACTTTCTTCTTGTTTTTGTTCAATTCATCTTTCATAAAATCCAGTTTTAAAAATTTCAAACATTCGACTTCGGAGAAATGGTTTAGCTCCCTGCGTAAGGGCAAGTTGTTTTAGGCACTATTTCAATTTCGAGTGCCTCAAAACACAACTTGCCGTGTTTTGATGAACACAAAAATCCACTCTTCGAGATGGATTAGAGTTAGCAGAAAAAAATACTTATTTCATGTATCAAATTTCGGAAAGAACAATAGATAATTCAGAAGCCAATGAACGCCAAATGATGCCTTTGAAAGCCACATTTTTTTAGTTGGTGCTTATGTTCTTTTATTTGTCTCATCGATACACAAACGGAACAGACAACAAAACGTAAAAACGGTTATACGATGCTCCCAACGATTGAAAAAACAATCAGTAGTACAATGAGTTGACACTTTGATAAACAGGAGCTATGGATAATAAAAAACTTCCGTTTGTATAATAGCATTTTGAGGATAGACAACAAAAATATACAACACATAAATATAAAAAATTATGGACACAGAGAATAAAAAAAGAATAACACCTGATATTGACGAAGAGAAAATGATGAACCTTATGGTGGATGGTGTAAGAAAGGACGGTTTTAAAGTCCCTATTGAAACGTCATCTGCCGAACTGCCCGAAAAAGAAAAACCGGTAAAGAGAGAGCGAAGCCGTACCAAAGGGATCAGCTCGGCTGAATATGAAGAGATATTTTTCAAGGAAGTAAAAACTACGGCACGACATGGAAAATCGGTTTATATCGATCCTAATCACCATAAAAAACTTTCCCGAATAGTTCAGGTTATTGGAGATGACAACATTACCATCTATGCGTATCTGTCTAATTTGCTGGATCATCACCTTCAGGAATTTGAACGGCAGATAACGGAAAGCTTTAATGAAAAGAATAAGCCGATTTTTTGAAGATTTAATTACCTCTAAAAGCCATTGAAAGCCAAATAATGCCTTTGAATACCACTTTAATAGGTTGTGTGGTTAATCTACATAGTTTTAAATCAAAAGTCTGATAATCAAGCTAATTGTTGAATTTAAAACTAAGAGGGAAAGAGATGAAAAACGAACATGAGGAAAAGAAAACTCCTAAAATAGAAGAAAGAATTGCATTAATAAATGAGCAAAGAGAACAGGAGAAAGAAGAAAAATTAGTAAATTTAATCATTGAGATTATTGTATCATCTACATTAAGGGAGTACTATGAAAAGAGCGATAAGATACCTGCGATTCAGTCAACTAGGACAAAGTAATGGATCCATCGAAAGACAGGAGCTATATACAGACCAGTGGCTACAATTCAATAATGTGGAACTAGTAGATACATTTATCGATCGGGGTAAAAGTGCTCGTACATTCGACCGACCTGACTTTATCAAATTAAAGGATTTTATTACCAAACATCACAGAACCGTAGATTATCTCTTGGTTGATCAACTTGACCGTTTCAGCCGTGATGCAGGAGAAGCTATGAGTATGGTCAAACTCATGCAACAGAAGTATAGCATACAGGTCGTAAGTGTTACAGAAGGTATCACTTTTGATTACGATACACCTGGAAGTTTCTTCCGTGCAGGTTTGCAACTTTTGCTTGCTGAAGAAGACAACATCAACCGAAGTATAAAGGTTAAAGGTGGTATCTATACTGCAAAAGCAAAAGAGGGACGATATGTTTACAAAAATGCTCCGTACGGCTATAGAAAAGAAGGTGAAAGGAAGGATAGAAAATTGATCGTAGAAGAAGCTGAAGCTAAAATCGTTCGTTTCATCTATGATGCTTATTTACGAAATACACCGCTTTATCTCATCAAAGAGCAGGCTCAACAAATAGGCTTCACAATCAAGGGCAATATGGCAATTGAGAGAGTACTTAAAAATCCAGTCTATGCAGGTTTACTAAAAGTAGCAGCTTATAAAGAATATGCCGGAGGTTTGTTTGATGGCATCCATGAACCTATCATTGACAAGACCACGTGGATGATGGTACAGGAGAAAATGAAACGTCCTGAAAAAACAAGAACAATTATTGATGATGAAATTCCATTAAGAGGAGTATTGAAGTGTCATTGCGGTACACCATTATCAGGAGCTCCTTCAAGAGGGAAATCCGGTAAATATTTCTATTATTACAAATGCAAACATTCAAAACATAATAACATTAGTGCTATAAAATCACATAATCAGTTTTTAGAAGTTTGTGAACTCATGAGTCTTCCTAAGCCCAAAATAAAAAGGATCAGAACGGAAAGTCGAAACTCAGTTGATAAGGAAATGGAAAACAACCGCAAAAAAGCAATTGAAAAGAAAAGACAATTGCAGGAAGTTGAGGAAAAGCTGTTTTCAGTTGAAGAGAAGTGGATAAGCAACGATATCAACAAAGACACTTATGATCGATGGTATTCTATATACAACAACGAGATATCAAACCTAAAAGGAGCAGTAGAACGTTTAGGGAATGATCAAAGTAGAGTCTTTAGTATACTGGAAGATCGCTTAGAATTATTGACGGATATGAAGCATGTTTATTCAAGAGCCGATACACTTCAAAAAAGAGAATTTGTAAATATGGTGTTCGACAGGAACCTATACTATGAAAATGGTATTTATCGAACACCGACCATGCTCGGACTGTTGTCTCATAACCATTTGAAAATGAAAGAAAAAGGATTGCTGATATACGAAAAAAAAGAGGATCTTCTTGATGAAGACCCTCTCAGCGGAGAGAGAGGGATTCGAACCCCCGGACCTGTTACAGTCAACGGTTTTCAAGACCGCCGCATTCGACCACTCTGCCATCTCTCCTGAACTTCGACCAGCAAGTCGTTTTCAGTGGTGCAAATATAATACGTTTTTCATTTCTGACAAAATTTTTCTATCGGAAACTTCTTTATATACTTCGAATAAATTAAAGTCAGTATAAAAATGACCGACCGTTGAATATCAACAGCCGGCACAAATAAACTTTTCAATTTTATTTAATCCAGTGGTCTTCGTCCGGAAATAATATTATAGAGCACTACAATAATGGCTATAACCAATAAAACATGAACTAAATAACCTGTGCTTATTCCCGGAATAACATTAAGCATTCCTAAAAGCCAAAT
>Ga0065721_10050145_pt1 | contig 22821 bp, 26 predicted proteins | sample Mesricmetagenome_FD_59108 | JGI IMG/M metagenome (GOLD analysis project Ga0065721, IMG submission 59108) | Mesophilic microbial community from rice straw/compost enrichment Sample: eDNA_1 v2 (version 2) | ecosystem: Engineered > Solid waste > Grass > Composting > Bioreactor | place: USA: Davis...
CTGATGTAGCTCAGCTGGTAGAGCAACGCATTCGTAATGCGTAGGTCGGGGGTTCGAATCCCTTCATCAGCACCACTAAATAAATCCTTTAACGGCGCGTCTTCCGAGGCATTCGGAGGCGCGCCTTTTGCGTTCCCGGACCGAACACCGTAAAAACGTCTGTACGAGCGCCGCCTCCGCCATGACGATTCCTGAATAGGATACAAGCATGGAGGAGGGGAGTGGCATGCAGGCGAGGAGCAGTACGAATGTAAAAGGAATCGACGTAAGCCACTGGCAGGGAACCATCGATTGGTCGAAGGTCGCGACGGACGGCGTCAAATATGTGTTTATCAAGGCCACCGAAGGAGTGTCCGGCGTGGACTCCCGGCTTCGGGCGAACGCGTTGGCTGCGAGCTCGGCGGGCATTAAAGTCGGGTATTACCATTACGCCCGTCCTGAAAACAACAACAACGACGCGGTCAAGGAGGCGCGGCATTTCGCCTCGACCGTTGCCGGGTACCCTTGTCAATGGCCGCTTGTGCTCGACGTGGAGGGCGAGGCGTCCAAGCTGGGTGCGAGAGCGCTGACTCAGTGGTGCGCGATGTTTCTGACGGAGCTGGAACGAGCCAGCGGAAGGCGCGCGATGATCTACAGCGGAGCGAGCTTCGCCCGGACATATCTGGGCAAGGAGTTGGCGGGTTGGCCGCTCTGGATCGCCCATTACGGCGTCGACAAGCCGATGGACAATTCCACATGGGACAGGTGGGCGATCTTCCAATACTCGGACAAGGGACGAGTGGCGGGAATTGCGGGCAATGTCGATCTGAATGCGATGGAGGCGGAATTTTACGGCCGTTACGCAGAGGAGGATGAGCCGATGACGAAGGAAGAAAGGGAAGCGTTCGAGCAATTGAGCGCCCAGGTTGCGCAGCTTGCCGGGACGGTGGATTCGTTGACGAAGCAGTTGGAATCCGCGACCGCCAAAATTCCCGCACCGAAATGGTTCGTGAGCGAATTCGGTGAGAGCGTTGTGGCGCAGATGAGCGATCCGACCGGCACGATGGAGTTCTGGAGAGCGGTAGCCGTATCGCTTAGAACTATGGGGTACCAAAAGGTTTAAAAAGGAATTTGCGATTATTGCCGATCGCTTGCGTTGCGTGTCGAAAGGTGGTATTATCTTATCTTGTGAGCCAAGAAATCGAATAAGCCGACTTAGCTCAATTGGTAGAGCAACTGACTTGTAATCAGTAGGTTGGGGGTTCAAGTCCTCTAGTCGGCACCATTTTACCAGAATGCATTTTGTCTCCGATTGGGGATAGAGTGCTTTTTTCTTTTTAAACCCATACAATCGAAAAAAGGGGAACATTGTATAAAGAAACGATGAAATAGGTTTACTTTATCGGGAAAATCCTATATTCTTGTCGAAGGCACTCATAATAGGAAAAATTTACCTTGGTGCTTACAGAGAGAGGGGATATGGAGAAATGAAGAAACCATCTGCTAAACTGTTGAAAACAACGCTATTTCTGACCGTATTGGCATTGGCGCTGAGCGCCTGCGGCGGCAAAGACGATAAAGGAGGCGCGTCACCGTCGGCATCGCCATCCGCTGCTTCGTCCGCTTCTGCATCGCCTTCGGAGTCGCCGTCTGCCTCGCCGTCGGCATCTGCATCCGAGAGTCCATCCGCCTCGCCATCGGCGGAAGCGAGCGCTTCCGTGCCAGCTGTTGCGGCAGGCTATAAACTGTTCGAGGATAAGGTTCACGGAACGACGATTCAATATCCAGAAGATTGGACCTTGAAGGAAGGGATCGCTGGAATCGCGGCATTCCTCGCTCCGCTCGAGGATGCCAATGATACGTTCGCCGAGAATATCAATTTTATAGTCGAGGATCTCGGGGGTCAGAACATCACAGCGGCCGATTATATCGAGTTTACGAAGGAGCAGCTCGGTACCGGCGCGTTGATTCAGGATTTCGAACTTGTGGAAGAGGGAGTGGATCCGGAAGGATCGGATGCCGCATACCTTGCGTATAGCGGAACAAGCGGAGGTCAGGAACTGGCCTGGATGCAGACGGTTGAGATCATCGATGGCAAAGCGTATATCGTTACCTTTACCGCAACTCCGGACAGCTTCGACAAGTATATCGATCAAGCAGGAGAGATTGCCGACTCGTGGACGTTTAAGTAATAGACCGGTTAGACAGGCGCGGCCCTTAGCGGGCCGCGTTTTTTGCGTACAGTTCGACGTAGGCCTCTTGTTTTATCGCTTCCTCCCATAGAATCGCGGCAAACGTACGTCTTTGAAGCTGTTCCAGCCTTTTGCGGGCCAGCTCGAACGTCACCCCGAAGTGATTTGCGATCGTTTCCGCCGCTTCGTCGACTCTGGCTGGGAGCTTCAGGCGCCGGAGCATGTAGAACGGGATTGCGGCGTATAGCACGAACCGATTCGCCTCGGCCTCCTGGCCTTCGCAGAACAGCCTCGGCATTACGGTCTGGTTGCCCGCGTGCCGAAGCACGTGGCAGAGCTCGTGCAGGAAGTCTTCCCATTGCGCTTCTCTTCCCAGTCTGCGATCCACCAAGATCGATCTCATCCCCATGTAATCGAGCGCCCGGCTCGTATCGTTCATGAAGTGAACCCACACATCCAGCCGCGAGGCAACCTCCTCGACGTTGAGCTGGGAAGGCGTCGCGATCCCCGATTTGATCCACAAATGCTCGACCCACTGCTCGAACGGAGTCGTTCGGTAATAGTTGTACATGGCGATACCTCGTCTTTTGCGAATATATGTTCGTATTTATGGTGAAAAGAAAAGCCCGTGCGGGCTGCAGTCCGTTCGTTACTTCTGCCGGTCTCCGGGCTTGCGGCCCTTCTCCTTCTCCATGATGAACTCCCAGAAGCGTCTCATCTCTTCCTTGCGCTCCTCCGGGGCATTCAAATAATCCTTGAAAAACACGCCGTGCTCCGGATTGTTGATAAACTCCTCGAATGCCGGGTACTCGCGGATATCGGAAGCTCCCACCGCATCCGACGCAGCGTTGTCGATGCGTCCGAGCAAGTAGTCCGCCGTCGTACGGTAATATTCCGCGAAGCGCGCGAGCATGTCAGGGTCCGGCTTGCGGTCGTCCGATTCGTAGCGGGAGAGCTGTACATTGCTGATGCCGAGGCCTCTGGCCGCTTCCAGTTGGGTCTTGCCCAGCTTCTCCCGGCGTTCTCGAAGGCGATTGCCAAGTGTCATCCCGATCTTCCTTCTGCTGTTAAGTTAAATTCAGTATATCATAATTTCCAAAATGGTAAATAGAATGGTTTGCCAAAATGGCAAAATAATTGTTGACATTGCCCTAATGGCAAATTATGATGATCCTATCTCAAAAATAAGAACATGAGTTCTCGTTTATGGGAGAGGGAAATAACGAGAAATTAGTGGGAATTGAAAAGATGAGTTTTTTTCTTTGTATTTTGCCAATTTGGCAAAATCATAAAGGGAGTGATTCCATGAAGATCAATCGCATTACGAATCTGGGAGCCGCAACGTTGGAGAGCTACGTCGAGACGAGGCGCGAGCTGCTTCGCAAAGCGGACGAGCTGACCGTACGCATCGCTCGAATGGAACCTGTCCGCACGCTGGAGGAGATGAACGCGCTGCTGGCGCTCGATAAAGATCGCAGTCTCATTATGGAGATGATCGCCAGTTGCTCCTATGTAATCGAATGGCTGGAGACGGGAAGAAGGCCGGGGAGCCGGCGCGGCATCGAGCGGCGGGCGGGCTACCAGCGCGAGGTGCCGACCGATCCGCTCAATCTGCCTTCCTCTTCCTTATGGGAGGCTGCCGAGCCGGAACAGCCGGCCGACGAGGCCGGCCGATTTCGCCTCGAAGCCGCCTTCCGCGGACTGACCGAGCGCGAGCGAAGCTGCTACACGCTGGCCCACGGTGAATGCTTCTCCTTCGCGGAGATCGCCGCCATGCTGAACATCAGCAAATCCAGCGTCGGCACCTACATGGTCCGCGCTCAGCGCAAAGTCGACGGCAATGTCGGCAGCATCCATATTCTCGTCGGCTAGACGGTTTGTCGTACGGTTGCCACTTAAGGGTGAGAGGAACATTTTGAAAGACCAGGAGGTTGAAAACATGGCCATGATCTCATCTTTCCACAGCCGTGAGGCGCTCCCATGAGAGCCGGCATTCGAGAGAGGCTGAGTCAGCAGATTTCATCCATCGGCGGGCGCATCTTCGAGGCCCACGAATCGGCATCGACCTTGGACAAGCCTTACATTCTTCTCATCCAAGGGACGGAGTCGACGGATACCGATTGGACGGGGATCACGACTTTGTTCGAATGCTGGCCCAGCGCAGCGCAGCAGTCGGATTTTTCCGAAGTGGACGAACTGTCCGATCTGATCGTCGAGGCACTCGACGGACAAGCTCTCGTCGATCCCGATTCGTTAGTCGAGTTCACGTGCCGTTACGAAGGCACAGTCGGTCCAGACAAGGCCGATGCCGACCGCGAAGTCATTACGAGGGGACTTCGTTTCTCGGTGATCGGGGCTCGAACCGCTCAGGAGACGGTGCAGGACGATTGGCTGGATGCGATCTGCGATTGGACGCTCGATACGTTGGGGGATTCCGATTGGCAAGCTTACAGCGGCAGATGGCCGGCGAACTACGAACGCCCTTCCATCCTCTGGAGATGGGAAGGCATCGAGACGGTCGCGGGCTCCAGAGCCTCAACGATCGAGGTCCGCAAAAAGGCGATCGGACATGTGGTCGGACGAACGGTGAACGAGCAGACGATGACGGCCGCCGCGCTTGCGCAAAGCTTGAGCGAAGCTGTGAAAATTCCGCTCAGCCTGCCGGAACGCCGGTACCTGACCGTGCTGACGCCAAGCGTCGATCTGGCGCGGGACGCGATGACAGAGGGACAGATTCTTGTCACCTTCTCGCGTAAAATCGAACGTTATGCCGAGCAAGGCCCGCTGATGCGGGAAGTAAATTTTCAACCGAATCCAAATTCATGAACGAGGTGGAACGGATGGCCAACAAGAAAGCGCCCGAGGCGGCATACGCCCGGGATGAACTCATTCAACATGCGGACGAACTGTTCCGTGTCAGGCCCGAGGCCGTAGCCGGGGCGCTGCACTCTGCAGGCAAGAACGAATTTACCGTCGACGAGGCCAAACGCCTGGTCGGCCAATTTCTGAAAGGGAAGGTGTTGTAAGATGGCGGGAGGAACTTGGAGCACGACGGACAAACCGGTATTGCCGGGATTTTATATGACATTTCGGGCAGCGGCGACGGCCGCAATTCAACCGGGAGCAAGAGGAACGGCGATTGTCCCGGTAAGAGCGCATTGGGGCCCGGTTAATGGATTCGTGGAAATTGCCGGCGAAGCCGAAGCGGCGAACGCGTTCACGAGATCGGAAGCGGACGGAGCAACTGCATACCGCGCGATTCGATTGGCTCTGCTCGGCGGGGCGAAGAAGGTTATCGCCTATCGCCTGGCGGCAAGCGGCGCGTCCGCTTCCGAGCTGACTTTGGCCGATACGGCCGGAACTCCGGCGAGCGTGCTGAAGCTGACGGCGAAGTATCCGGGCGCCCGGGGCAACGGTTTTAAGGCGACGGTTCAAGCCAATGCGGTCGACGCGGCGAAAAAAGACTTGAAGCTGTTCGAAGGCACGACGCTTCTGCGGACGTTTACGTTCGACGGCGATTCGATTCAAGCGGCGGCGGACGCCATTAACAGCGATTCGGGCAACCTGTGGATTTCAGCCGAGAAATTGGCCGAGGGCAGCGGCGCACTCGCCAACGTATCCGGCGTTTCTCTGAGCGGTGGGGATTCCGGAATTTCCGGCCTGGCGAATGCGGACTATTTGGACGCGCTGGCCGCTTTCGGGACGCAGGAATTTAACGTGATCGCTCTGGACGGCGTGTCCGACGCTTCTCTTCATGCCAGCGTGTCGGCTTGGGTTAGCCGTCTGCGCAACGAAGGCAAAGGTGTAATCGCCGTCCTCGGCGGCTCTGCTGCGGACGATACGGCGGCCGACGCGGTCGCGAAAGCCATTGCTCGCAGCGCTGTGCTGAATCACGAAGGCATCGTTAACGTCGCGACGGGGGCGAAGCTTGGAGACGCGGTCTACAGCTCCGCTCAAGTAGCCGCTTATGTCGCCGGCCTGATCGCAGGCCAAGGACTGAGCCAGTCTGTCACGTATGCTCCGTCTCCGTTCGAGGACGTGACGCGTCGCTGGACAAGGGCGGAACAGGAGCAGGCGGTTCGCGGCGGGGTTTTCCTGCTCGTACATGACGGTCGTCTCGTTAAAGCGCTTCGGGGAATCAACAGCCTCGTCACGCTGCGCGAAGGCCAGAACAATCCGTGGAAAAAAATCCGCACGATCCGCGTGATGGACAGCATTAACTCCGATCTGCAGCGGACGGCCGAGGATTCTTATATCGGTAAGGTGAACAACTCGGAGGAAGGCCGACTGGCCTTGATCAGCGCCTGCAAGCAATACATGCAATCTCTCGCCCAAGCGGGCGTCATCGAAGCCGAAGGCTACGACGTATACGTCGATCCGGAATTCACGCCGGAGCCGGACCAGGTTTTCCTGAAATGGGAAGCTCGTCTGACAGACGTTATGGAACAAATTTTCAGCACGTTTATCGTGCGATAAGGGGGAACGAGGAACATGATGGATCCGACAAGAGCGATTCTCGGGACGTACGGGCAAGTGTTTATCGACGGGGTGTGGCAGACGAATATCAACAAGCTGGAAGCCTCCGTCGAGGTGGAGAAGCGGGAGCTGAAGCTGGCGGGCATGGAATGGACCGTTCACAAGCTCGGCACGAAGAAGGGCACGGGCACGATGAGCGGTTACAAGGTGACCAGCGATATGATCAGCCGCGGTTTTGCGAAGTTCAACATCATCAACAAGCTGTCCGATCCGGAGGCTTACGGCTTCGAGCGCATCGAACTGCTCAATTGCGTGCCGGACAAAATCCAGTTGGCGAACTGGACGGCCGGCGAGGAAGTCGCGGAAGAGACGGCGTTCACCTTCGAAGGGTATCGTCTGCTCGATCCGATCGTAGCGGGTTAAGAAAAGGAGGAACGAAAACATGTCTTTGGAACAATTGACCGATGAACAGATTTTGCAGCGTCTGCTTGGCGCCGACACGCTCCCCGAGCGCACCGTCCGCCTCGAGCGGCTGGACATTCCGGTGAAGCTGCGCGGTTTGACCGGCAAGCAGGTGTTCAGCATCCGCGAACGCTGCACGGAGCGCAAGGAGCGGCGTGGTCAGACTATCGAGCGCTTGGACGAGGAACTGTTCAACGTCTCGCTGATCGCTGCCTCCACCGTTTCGCCCAACTGGGGAAATCCCCAGCTGCTGTCCAAATTCTCGGCCAGCGGAGCTGAAGAAGTGATCAAGCGCATCTTGCTGGCGGGGGAGATGTCCGCACTCGGCGATGTCGTGCTTGACCTGTCCGGCTTCAATACGGAGCTGGAAGACGTAAAAAACTGATTCGATCCGGGGCGCTCGCCGGCATGATTCATGCTCTGTGGGTACGCCACCACCTGCGCCCCGGACAGTTCTGGAACCTTCCCCGCGGCGAGCAGCTGTTCCTGATGGCCAGCATGGAGCTCGAGTGGGAAGCGGAGAGAGCGATGTCGGCGAAGGAAGGAGGGTGATGGGATGGCAGGCGAACAGATTGAGATTATTATCAATGCCAATGGCGTCGCCAGAACGGAACAGGTATTCAAGTCCGTAGACAAGTACCTGGAGAGAATCCACAGACGAGTAGACAAGCTTGGCCGCATGCGGGTGCATCCGATGGCTCGCTTGAACGATCGGGTAACTCCCCAGATCGAGAAAATCAACCGGCTGCTGAACCGGCTAACCGGGCAAATCCGTCGGCTCACGATCGTTCCCGTTATTAAGCTGGAGGCGGCAGCGAAACTATCCGCCGAATTGGAGGCTGCCTTCAAACCGGTATTGGAGATCAAGGTCAAGGCGGATATCAGTGCGGCGCTGAAGGCCGTCGCGACTCTGAAGGCTAAGCTGTCGGCAAGTCTCAGACTCATGGCTGTTTTGCGGCTAAGGGCATCGCTTACAGTGTTCGTGAAACGCATCGTTAAAGGAAAAGGCGATACGGGCAAAAATTGTCCTCCTTGCAAGGACAAAGGCTCCGGTAAAGGGAAAAATAAATGCCCTCCTGGAACGGACAAACGCTGTCCTCCGAACTTAGGGAAAAGCAATTGCCCTCCAGGGAAAGACAAAGGAAAACCATCTGGTCCTGGAAAGGGCAAGTGTCCGCCAGGCAAGGATAAGCCGGGCTCTTCAGGAGGAGGGCGAGGAGGAAAAGGAGGGAAACTCAACCTCCCTTGTCCTCCTTGTCCGGATAAAAGAGGGGGCCGTCAACGCCCGGTCAAAGATACGCGCAAAAATATGCCTCTTCCGGACCGGGATCGGCCAGGTGGCGGATCGCGGACAGGGAAGCCTGCCGGAGGCGGAGGCAAGCTCCCCACTGCGTCCAGCCCGCCTAAGGCTAAAGGACTGCTCGGCAAAATGACCGAGGGAGCCCGTGGATTTCTCGGAGGAAAAGCTGCATCCGGTCTTGGCAAGGCAACGAAGTTGGCGGGCAAGGCGTTTAAGCCGCTGGGCTTCATTACCGATGCGGTGGACATCCTTGGCGCAAAGCCGGGCGAAGAGCGGAATAAAGCGGTTCGAAGCGCGGCTGGAGGCTGGGCCGGTGCAGCAGCAGGCGCGGCAGCGGGCGCAGCCATCGGCTCCGTGATTCCCGGAGTCGGCACTGCAATCGGAGGACTGGTCGGCGGAGCGATCGGAGGACTTGGCGGCAGCGCGCTCGCCGAAAACATCGGAAACGTCGGCAAGTCGGTTGGAGAGTTCGGCAAAAAAATATCCGGTTTGTTCTCATGGGGCAAAAAGAAGAAGAAGGAAGAAGAAGATCCGGTGGCATTGCCTGCTCCAGAGCAGGCAGCCAAGCCGCATCTGATGCCTGTTCCTCCGGCTATCGGAGTCCTGTCTTCCGCTTCTCCTGGGCCTCTTAACGTGAACGTGCCGGTCGGAGCCGTTCAACTTACGGTTCAGGGCATGGATTTGAATTACGAAGAGCTGTCAGCCATTATCGGCAGCAAAGTCGCCGACGCCATAAGGCGCGCGATGGAGAACAGAACCTGAACAGCAGAATGAAACGAGAGAAGGTGATCCCGGTTGGACTTTATCATTAGGGACCCCGCTACGAAGAAAAATTTTCATTTTCCGGTCAATCCCGAAGAAGTTCTTATCCGGCGGGAGAAGCAGTACGAGACTGCATCGATTTTGTCGCTTGGCGAAATCGATCTCATTCAAGGGGAGAGGGTCAAGGAGATCGCCTTCTCCTCTTTTTTTCCTAAAGTGTATGATCCGAGGTACTGCCGTGTCTCGGATATTCCCGAGCCCCAAACCGCGATGAACCAATTGACCGCTTTTCTGATGAAAAGGCAGCCGATCCGGTTGCTTATTACAGGGACGATTATCAATACGCTTGCCTATGTGTCTGCTCATGACTCGACCTTAAAAGGCGGGGAAAGCGACGACATCTATTTCGACATTACCTTCCGCACTTATCGGGGAATTAAAGTCGGCAAGGCGCATAAGGCAACGGATAGACCCGATACGAAGCCTGTACCCAAAGTCTACACGGTCAAGCCGGGCGATACGCTGACGGCGATCGCCAAGAGGGAACTGGGAAGCAGCTCGAAGTGGCCTGACATCTACAATGCCAATACGAAAGTGATCGGGCGCGACCCGAATCTGATCAGACCCGGACAAAAGCTGGTGATGCCATGAGCTACGAGGTTATATACGCCAATCAGTACAATCTGACCCAGTTGATCGAGGAGTTGTCCCTGGAGGAATCGCTCGATGAGATCGCCTACTGCGCCAATATGAAGCTGGTCGTGACTCCGGACATGCCTAGTATTTCTCCAGGTCAAGAAATTCGCGTCTCCGGCATTCCCTTCGGAAGCACGAAGAAGGAAGTTTTGCTGAATCCTGGCGTCGTATGGGAGTGTCACAGCTCGAACCTGGGCCGCAAGCATCTCAGCGTCACGGCTTACGAGAAGACGATCTATCTCGCCAAGTCGGACGATGAACGGCTGATGCCAGCAGGGCAGACCGCGACTGAACGGATTAAGCAGTATGCCAAGGAATGGGGCATTCCGGTGGGCAACATTGCCGATACCCGCATCAAACTCGCCAAAAACATCAAGCGCACGCAGACGATTCTTTCAATGATTATGGAGGATTTGAAGGAAACGGTAGACAAAGGCGGCGCGATGTACCGGACGAGGATGACCGAGCGTGGGCTTGAACTGGTCGAAATCGGCAGCAATCCGATCGTCTGGGAGCTGACTGCGATCGAGGAGATGACCCAAAACAGGACTCTCGAAGGAGCGATTACGCAGGTTAAGGTGATCGGTCCGCAGGAAAGCGAGAATTGGGTGTCCAAGACCCTCGTTCTGGAGAAAAAGGATACCGAGAAGTACGGCACGCTGCAAAAGCTGATTATGGACAACAAGGTTGAAACGGTGGAACAGGCGAAGAAAGTTGCGGCTAAGACGCTGCTTGGTATGCAGGAAACCGTGTCGCTCACGGCGCTGGACATCAATACGATTCGGGCCGGAGATCGGGTGCGCCTGGACGAATGGGAGCTGCTTGTCACGAAGGTGCGTCATCAGCTCGGTTCTCCGGGACGTATGGAACTTGAGTTGGCAGCAGAAGGCAAAGTCAGGAGGGATTTCGGTGGCTGATCCGTTCAAAAGCTTGGTTGCGACGCTCGAGAGCCGGTTTTCTGGCATTGCGGCCAAGTCGTTATCTGGAGTGCCTTCGGAGCTGGGCACGATTACGGGATCGGGCGTTAAGCTGGATTCCTTCAAATACGAGATTCCGGACTATTACGTTGCAGACTGGGTGGCAGAGCTGGAACTGCCCGCTTTCTCCCTGGTCGGCACGATGACCGCTCCGGTAGATGAAACAGGTAACGCGACGGGGGGCGGCGCTCCTTCTCAGCGGACGCGTTTTGATTTTGACGAGACGAAAATAGACGAGGTACGGCTGAATTGGTCGGCCGGGATCAAACCCGGAGACCGCGTGCTGGCCGTTCCGGTGAACGGCGGCAAGGATGCCGTCGTCGTCTGCAAGGTGGTGAACTCGAATGGCTAATTTGTTTCCGACGGAATTGCCGGCGGAGGAGCCGGAGGAATTGGTGGAATCCGGCGTGTTCTTCGGACGGAGCTGGCGCTTCGACTTCGAAGCGGGTGAATTCGTAACGACTCCGACCGGCAAGGTCGCCGTCAGCGAAGGCAAGGATGCATGGATCGAATGGTGCAAGAAAGCGCTGCTGACCGAGCGGTATCGGCATCTCGTCTACTCTCGTGACTACGGCCAAGAGTTCGAAGATTTGATTCGTTCCGGGCTGCCTCGTTCCGCGATCGAGATGGAGATTCAAAGAATCGCGACCGAGACGCTGATGAGCGATCCCCGTACCGCGAGCGTTGACGATTTTACTTACGAGTGGTCCGGAGAGAGTTGCCGTTTCAGCTGCGTGGTCTCCAACGTCCACGATGAAATGGCGGAAATTCAAGGAATGGCGGTGAATGTGTAATGGCGGCGATACCGGAATTTTTACAGGATCAGACGGAAGAGGTCATTTTGTCGAGGATGCTCGAGCGTGTGCCGGCCGACCTCGATAAGTCGGAAGGTTCGTATATTTGGGACTCTTTGTCCCCTGCGGCATATCAGTTGTACCGGGCTTCCGAATGGGCGCGCGAGGTGCTGGATCGGGGCTTTGCGAGGACAACGTTCGGGCCGTATTTGAGGATGCGGTGCGAGGAGCATGGTGTGCTGCCCCGACCGGCCGTTGCGGCGACCGGGGCTGTTGAAATGACGGGAACCGCAGGAGCGGTTGTTCCCCTTGGTTCCAGAGTGGCGACTCCGGCCGATGAGATGACGGAGACATCGTCTATCGAGTATGAAACGGTGGAGGCAACTGTTCTGAATAGCCAAGGCGCGGCGATCATTCCGATTCGAGCGGTCGAGCCGGGTACTCGCGGCAACGTTCCGATTGGCGCGGTCAGCCTGCTCGTCCAGCCGATTACGGGCGTAACGGGAATTACGAATACGGCGGCAATTACCGGGGGAGCTGATGAAGAGTCCGATGAGCCTCTGCTTGCGCGGTATCTATTGAAGGTACGTCAGCCGGGCACGAGCGGCAATCGGGCGGACTACCAGCAATGGGCCTTGGAGACGCCGGGGGTAAGCCGGGTTCAGGTCGAACCGCTATGGGACGGTCCCGGAACGGTCAGGATCTATGTGCTTGATGACAATAAGAGAGCCCCTAGCCAGACGATTGTGGATGCAGTTCAGCAGCATATTTCTCCCGCCATCGGCCAAGGAGAAGGCAAAGCTCCGATCGGCGCTGCGGTAACGGTAGAGGCAGCGATCGAAGTGCCGCTTAATATAGAAGCCAAGCTGACGCTGGCAAGCGGATCGACTTTGGAACAGGCTCGAGAGGATTTCGAAGCGGGATTGGCGGAGTATTTGGAACAGCTCGCTTTTGTTGACTCTCTCATTCGTTACAACCGGATTTCGGCGATCTTGCTGGATATTCCGCGAATCGTCGATTTCGAAGATTTGAAAGTGAATGGCGGTATTGAAAATATCGATTTATCGCTTGGCGAAGTCGCGGTAATCGGGACGGTGAGCTTAATTGAGTAACTATGCGATGACGAGCGTCCGGGGGAAGGAGATGTTGTCCTTTCTCCCGGACTATTATGCTACTTCTAGAGTCATGAGCGCCAACATGGAGTCTCAAGGCAAGGAACTGGACGCTCTATGGCAGGCGCTTGACGGCACGCTTGAGCAATATTTTGTCTCGACGGCGACTTGGGGATTGGAGCATTGGGAAAACGAGCTGGGCATTACAGTCGATGCTTCCAAGCCCATCGGGCAAAGACGGAGTGTCATTCTGTCCAAGATGCGCGGTATTGGGACGGTGACGGTCAGCCTGATTAAGTCGGTAGCCGAAGCCTATGACGGCGGAACGGTCGATGTGACGCTTCAACCGGAAGTTTACACGTTCACGGTGAAGTTCGTGGATACGCGGGGAATTCCGCCTAACCTGGACGACCTCAAAGCTGTCATCGAAGAAATCAAACCGGCGCACCTCGCCGTCGAATACGCCTTCACCTACACGCAGTGGAGCGAACTGAAGCAGAAGACGTGGGGCGAACTCAGTACCTTCACCTGGGGTGAAGTGATGACAAGGAGCTGGAGCTAATGGCGGAGACGACTCCTAATCTTGGGCTTAAGAAGCCGTTAGAGAGTGAATTTGTCAGTATTAACACACTGAATGAAAATATGGACAGCATTGATCAGGCTCTTGGCGCTTTGGACGAGCTTCCTACCTCGTCGGCAAATGTGGCAGGTGCAATCTCGGAAATCTATGATCAATTGGAGAACAAGCCTAATGAACAATTGACTCTGACGCAAGGTGTCCAGGTCATTCAAGGTGGGGATGTTCCGGCGATTTTGCATCCGACTATGGAGGGGCGGACGCTCGTTAATTTGTTGGGGCGGGATGGGAATTGTGAGGATATTAGTAAGTGGTTGTCGTACGGAGGCGCAGCAACGACACTCACGCAGGATACAACCAATTTCTTTTACGGATCGAAGTCGATCAAAGCCGCTATTGCAAACGGAACGTTCTGTGGCGTATCTTCGCCAATACTGGACAGCCGTCTTGAAACCAATTCCTTGTATCTCGCGATTGCGCAAGTGAAGGTAGTCTCCGGAACGAGTGCGAGATTTATGTTCGGTGGGATTCCCACTGTCAAGGAATGGGCTGCATCCGTGGCTAATACAGGATTCCAAAATATCGCTTGCATCGTATCCCGAACGGCAGAGACGGGTACTGGTCTAAATGTGGTGCTTAATGGAGTGGTCGGAAATTCCATGTATGTTGATGGTGTGCGCCTCTACAAGATCACAACGGCAGAAAAGGATGCGCTCATAAGCATGACCGCCGATCAGGTTGCGGCTCTGTATCCCTACGTAGACGACATGAAACACGTCAATGCCGTCTATATCGAGAATAAGGGGAAGAATCTGCTTCCGCCGTTTTCGGAGTGGGCGATGCAAGCGGGTGTAACAATCGAAAATCAGTACAAATTTTCCTTTGCTAACTCAGATACAGGACTTGCGTTTGGGATGTATTATTCGCTAGAAGTTTTGCAGAATCAAACCTATACCGTATCTAACGATAATATTCCAACAGGTTGTAGTCTGCGTCTGGAATACTTTCCGAATCTCGAATCCGTCGGCGACTCGGGTCAATTAATAGGGTCACAAATCTTTGAAATTTCAAACCCATATACGTTCACTATTCCCACAGGGTGCGGCGCGATTCGGGTGTATTATGTGAATCGCATAGATGATAACCCTGTGTTTGCTACCGGAACTTTCACTTTCTCCAACCCTATGCTCAATCTCGGCGCCGAACCCCTCCCGTTCGAGCCGCAGAAGCCGTCCTACCTCTATCTACCAGACTGCAACCTCCGTTCCAATATAGACGGCAGCGTAGCAGATCGGTTGTATACGGATGGACAAGGCAAACCGAGGGTGACGCGTCGGTTCCGGGAAGTGGCGTTAGATGGATCGTTGGTGTGGGGATTTCAATCAGGCGCTTCGGGGACGGGATATAAAACCGTTCAAACATTGAATTTTCCCGTCGGATACGAACGGAATGTCGAACCTAATGTGATTAAATTCGACGGCTCCAAGCTTAAGTATGGCGCACCGACAACTGACGGCGCGGATTATCTTAGTGCGACTAACTGGTCAAATCTCGGCAATACCGTTTTGTCTATTCCGAACACTGACAGCGGCTGGGGAGAATCCTACACACCTACAATAGATGAGATTAAGGCTTATTTCTATGGATGGAGAATGTACCGGGACGGAATAGCCGATGATGAAACTCCATACAGCACAGGTACGAAGGCTTGGCGTCATATTACACCGGCTGGAACGGCAAAGACAGGGCACACAACTACTTTGCCGACATCGGTCAATCCGTTAAGTACATGGACTCCCTACCGCCTCATGTACCAACTCGCCCAAAGTTTAGACGAGAACACCACTTATGAAGGGTCCTTAATGCTGCATGAGGGCGACAATCAGGTCGAGGTCGGGACGGGGATTGTAGCGCGGGAAGTGGCGAAGCCTTATCGGAAGCCCGATGGCACAGTTTATTGGATAGAAGGCACATCTGATCCGGCGTATCTGCTGAAATATCGCCCCAAACGTGCTAGGAGTGTGTACCGGAACGGAATAAAGGATAATTGGCGCGAGTTTGTAAATGCGACAACACACCCCATTCTCGGTGACGTTTATCTGGAAATCGCGACAAGTCAATACGACCCAGCCGCCGCTTACAGCGTCACCTACCTGGCGCTCGACACCTACACGATCGGCATCGCGCCGCAGACGATCAGCGCGGAGTATGCGCCGAACATTCGGGAATCGGTGGAGTCGCTCGTGCGGGAACTGGTCGAGGCCCGGACGGAAACGTCTGTCTTGCAGAATACGAAGGCGCAGAAGCAGCAACCGCAATGGATTGAGGCAGCATTGTTGAGTGATTGGACGGGGCTCCTTCGATATTCAAGAAACGATGAAGGCTACGTGACATTAACATTTGCTTTAACGGTTGGTGTAACTGCTCTAAACACCATCGTTTGTAGATTACCCTTTGAATATCGTTCCGCTAACAATACAGCGTTTACGACTTCCAACAATAATACCGGAACAACTGGGCTAGGACTTGGAGTAAATTCAACACTCGGAGGGATTATTGTAACTGGAAGCACGAACTTTTCAACGGGGCACATTATTTATGGTACGGTCACCTACAAAGGCAGATAAGGAGGGACGCCCGCATGAAAGAAGCCACAAAAGTAGACCTCGAAGGCAATTACGTCGAGCCTGTGCTAGTCCCATTTTCGCAAACAGGCGTGACGGAAATCCGCGAGCTGCTACCCGCCGAAGACGGCGAGGAGCTGGAAGAAATCGTAACCGGATATATCATCGCCGAGAAAGTCCCAAACGGGCTGTTTAAGCCCCGTTGGGACTTTAATTTATGGGCCGATTATCAGGCTGGGCTTGCCACCTCCCGCGAGGCCTATGATCAGGAACTCGCCGATTGGTACGTTCTACCCGAAGAGGAGCGCGGAGAACGTCCGGCATACGTTGAGCCGATCCGGCCGGAGTGCTGGGGCGAAGGGCTGCCACAGGAGCAAATCGACGAGATCAGGAACGCCCCGGTGCCATTGTCGCCAGAGCAGAGAATTGCTCAGCTCGAAGCGGAGAGCGTAGAGGTGATGCTGGGACTGACGGAAATCTACGAGACGTTGGTGGAGACGAACTCGGGGGCGATGCCTGGGTTGCAGAGGTTGATGAGTGTATTTTCGGGCGGGAAGCGATAGGATTGTCGGTTGCTCGAGTTTTCGTGCACAGAGAACAAGAGACAGTTACTCGATTTTCTAGAGTATCACTGCCCGAAATGGCTGGAAAATGTGAGCGTTGATCGACGTTTTCGAGTAACGGTGCTTGAAAATGAGGGTTTTGAATGCCAATGTTCGATTTTATCGATTAACGTTGCTGGAATAAGCACGGGAGGGAGCTGAAAACCATGGCACAAATCTACGCCAGCCTGATTCGAAAAGGAATCAAAACGATAGACGACGTACCGGAGTCCAAGCGAGCGGAAGTGGAAGCTATTCTGAATGAGGCACTGGAGTCCGAATGAACGGGAAGTAGAAATTTGCCGGGCCGTATTAACCCCACAGATTAATTCAACTAATATCACAAAAAACTATTAAATCCCAGGAGGTGTCGCCACATGTCCAGCGAAGAAGCGCGCGTGCTCTCGGAAATTCGGGAGCGCGTCGTTAGGTTGGAGACGAAGATAGATGCGTTGACCGATGTCCGCGAGACGGCGGAGGCAGCGAGAGACGCGGCGCTTGAAGCGCTGCAGTCGACAAGGTCGGCGCATCTGCGGATAGACGAGATTGCCGACAACCAGCGTTGGCTGTGGCGGACGCTGGTCGGGGCGATCGTCGCCGCCGTGATTGCGGCCGTGACCAACCTGCAAGGAGGTTGAATACACTATGGACAAACTGATTTCGATGACCGATGAGGTGGCGCTTCTTGCTCCTATAGTCGCCGCATATGTGGGCGTCGCGAAGGAGTTTCGCGTGCCGAGCCGCTACTACCACCTCGTCAGCCTGCTCATCGCGACTGTCTTCATACTCGTACCGCAGCAAGTTCAGCAGACACTCACGACGATCTCCGTAATCGGATTGACGGCGTCGGGCGTCTATCATTTTACGAAAAAGAGGGAGGAAAGATCCGATGGTCAAGCTCAGCAGAGCGGAGTTTATCGCCACATTGGCTCCGATAGCGATCCGGGTTAGAAGAGAAGGTTCCCCTCTGTTTCCTTCTGTCAGGTTGGCCCAAAACCTGCTGGAAACGGGGGGAGTGCTGCATCCTTGGAACAATCTCGGAGGGATTAAGGTCGGCAGCGGCCAAACGAACGCTTACTGGAAAGGCCAGTATGTGCGCAAGGGAACGTGGGAAGTCGAGAACGGTGCGAGGGTCGATACGACGGCGCTGTTCCGCGCTTACGACAGCATCTACGATTTCTATAAGGATCAGGATCTGCTGCTTCAGCTCTCTCGCTACGAACGCGTCAGGAAGGCGCCTACTCCCGAGATTCAGGCGGAAGCCCTGCGTCTGAGCGGGTACGCGACCGATCCGCAATACGGCTCGAAAATCATCGCCCTTATTCAGAGCAATCGTCTGACTCAATACGACGAACAGGCTGCTCGTCCAGAACCGGTGAATCCGCCACAACGGGAGCCGCTGACGATTCCAGTCCGGCTTAACGGCAAACCGCTTGCCGAGGGACGCCTGATCTCCGGCCAGACTTGGGTCCCCGCAAGAACGGTGGGTGAAGCACTCCAGCTCAAAATCGGCTTCACGAATAAAACTGTTACGGCTAACGGTCAGCCGCTTCCAACTCTATTATTCGGAAACGTTGGGTACGTGCCGGTAAGAGATTTGATCGCAGTCCACGATACGGCGAAAGTAGTTTGGAGCGGAGCGGACACCTCGGTCGACATTAAGACGGGGTAAACGCGATATCCACACGGCTGCGAAGCCGCCGCTCAATCCCGCCGGCAATCCGGTCGGCCAATCTCGTCGGTCAAACCCGTCTAGTAGAGCGCCCCCGAAGTAACGTAACCAAGATGTTGAAGAATCTAGGCTGACTCAGTCTTGCTGAGTCGGGGTGGAGCATCGAATAGGACGTCAGAGTAGCTACAACCGCGCTGAGTCGGGTTGGAGCAGCGAATGGGACGTCAGAGTAGCTGCAACCGCGCTGAGTCGGGTTGGAGCAGCGAATGAGCCGGTAGAGTAGCTGCAACCGTGCTGAGTCGGGTTGGAGCAGCGAATGAGCCGGTAGAGTCGCTGCAACCGTGCTGAATCGGGTTGGAGCATCGAATGGGACGTCAGAGTAGCTGCAGCCGCGCTGAGTCGGGTTGGAGCATCGAATGGGCCGGTAGAGTCGCTGCAACCGTGCTGAGTCGGGTTGGAGCATCGAATGGGCCGGTAGAGTAGCTGCAACCGTGCTGAGTCGGGTTGGAGCATCGAATGGGACGTCAGAGTCGCTGCAACCGCGCTGAGTCGGGTTGGAGAGTAAGATTGCATCGGCTTCGAGCGCAATCGCATTTTACTTCTGGAATGCTCTACTAGGCATCGGTACCCACCCGAGCCCCCTCTGCATATGCTATAGGCAATCATACTGCCCGCAGACCGCGCAGGCGGCATATCTTTGGAGGGGGCTGACCCGATGTCGCGCATTCCGAATTTTCCGCAGAGCCTGCTCGACGAGCACAAGAATTGGCATCATGCCCGGCACAACGTCAACATCAACAACCCGCCGCCCGGCTACGGGCTGGAGTTTTTGCAATTTCACCGCGATTTTATCGGCCGCGCGCAGGCTTGGTATCGCCAGAACGGACTCGATCCGAACTTGATCGAGGCATGGGTTTCTGTTCCCGAAGCGATCCGCAGGACGCCCTGCTACAATCAGGCGGCCGAGGCGAGAGTTCTGTTCCGGCCGGAGTCGTTCGCGAGCGCCGACGAGCTAGGGCGTTTTATCGAATCGTCGAACCTTCATGCTTGCATTCATCAGGAAGGGGCGAGGCTGTTCGGAGAGCCGGAGCTGAATGACTTCGATTACGCGCCGAGACACACGGAATTTTATAACATCCACAATATGATCGACCGCTGGTATCGTAACTGGGAGGGGCTTGGCCGCTTTCGGCCGGACGGAGGGTATTGGTATGGCTCGTTCGAAGGTGACGGGGACGAGATTCTGCTGTACAATTCGTTGTTCGGAGACTGGTGGTTGGGCAAGCTGAGCGAAAAAAGCGCCGTCGGAAACGATCCGTCCAACGAGATGAGGGTGGAATGGACGGCGATCGGGGACAGCCGCAAGTTCGGGCCGATGAACGACGGCCGCCTGTTCCGCATCTGGGACGCAGACGGCGACGGCAAGCTTGAAGTGCTGTTCCGGCACCCGACTCAGGGAGATTGGATGGAAGGGAAAATAAAGAACGGGCGGATCGGCTGGCAGCCGATTCGGCTTAAGCCGTTCGGTCAGCCAGACGATTCCGCCCAGGGCTCCATACTACATTCAGTTTAGTTTAGTTCCGCTCCCGGCGACATTAACCACCTTCTCATCCGCTTCATCGCCCCACAAGCCCTTGCAGAAACTTAAATACGGAGACGTAGTACTCCAAGTCCCGCCCAACGAAAGAGCTGCAGGCGACCTCGACTTCCGCAGCCTGCAGCTTGCCCTCGCGAAGGGCCGCGCCCCGTGCGCGGACAAGCTCCCGCCGTCCTTCCATCAGATCGATCAGTTCGTCCGCGTCCGCCTCGTACAGACCGGCGACTTCTTCCTCCTGCAGCCGGAAGTCCGTCACCTGCATCGACACTTCCAGGCCGTAGACCCGGCTGACTTCATTGTCGACGTAAGCCGCGCCTCCGACCACTCCTGCAGCTTGCTCGCGAACGATCCCATACTCGCGCAGCGCCTCGAAGCTCACCTCGACGCCAAGCTCCTCCCGCAATTCGCGAACGATCGCTTCCGGCGTCTCGCCGGCTTCCAGATGCCCGGCCGCCGTAATGTCGAAGCAGCCCGCGCCCGTATCTTTGTTGGCGGAACGCTGCTGGAACAGCACTTTGGCGACCGTACGGCCCTCCCGTTCTTCCCGGCGAACGAGCCAGCAATGGACCGTATGGTGCCAGAAGCCCAGCCGGTGCGCTTCCTTGCGCTCGGCCGTGCCGATCCAGACGTCGTTGTCATCGTAGATGTCGAAGAGTTCGGTCAACGGCGGTTACCCATTGGCCGGGGAGGCTTGTCCGACCGGCGTTACTTCGGATGTGCAGTGGGAGCAGCGGGAAGCCGCCTTCGGAATGTCGGACAGGCAGTACGGACACTCGCGCGTCGTCGGTTCGACCGGTACCGGGGCTTCCTCCTCTTTTTTACGGCTGAGTCTGTTGACCACCTTCACGAGCAGGAACACGCACAAGGCGACCAGCGTGAAGTCGATCAGAATGTTGATGAATTGCCCGTAAGCGATGACGGGAACCCCGGCAGCTTGAGCTTCCTCCAGGGACTTCGCGGTCGTATCGGCCAGCGGAACGTACAAATCCTTAAAGTTCACGTTGCCCAGAAGCTTACCGATCGGAGGCATGACGATATCGTTGACGAGAGAGGTGACGATCTTGCCGAAGGCCGCCCCGATAATGACGCCCACGGCCAGATCCACGACGTTGCCGCGCATCGCGAAAGCTTTGAATTCGCTGAAAAATGACTTAAACATACTGAAACCTCCAATTTTAGACTTTATCAGAAAAGGAATTTGCTGGTACTCGTCGAATGCTATAAAACAAAAGCAACTGATGTCAGATTATGCGAGGGATAAAAGATGAACGGTACCGTAGCCTCATGGCCCCCTTTTTTTCTGCTGCTGGCACTGTTAATTAGCATACTCGCATCTTATACCATGTTCAACTTCATTAGCAATCTCAAACGTTCGAACGGCACGTTCCGCCAGTTCTGGCTGGCCGGAGGAGCATTCGTGTTCGGACTGGGATTGTGGGCGAAACACTTCGTGGCTCTGCTGGGCAATCATGAGCCGATCATATTCACATGGGTGATGCCGGTTGCGCTGATGTTCATTATTTTCTTCTCGTTAATGGCTTTCGTGATGCTGACCTTCCAAGGGGTGCTGAAGTATCGCTTGGTGTATGGCAGCTCGATTCTCGCCTTCGGCGTCGCCATCATGAATTACTTCAGCGTATTCGGCCCGAAGATCGAGCGTCTGGAAGTCCAGCCGGGCAAGCTGTTCCTGTCTTTGCTGATGCTGTTTTTCGGTACGCTGCTGGCGTTCATGCTGGCGGAATCGACGTTCAAGTTCCGGAAGTTCATGGCGAGCGTATTGCTCGGGACGCTGGTCGTCTGGCTGCAGCTGTTAGGCACGCAGGCGCTCAGAGTCGAATATTCGGCGGGCATCTACAGCACGTCGGACAAGCTTATTCAGGATATCAATCTGCTGGCGTTGATTCTCGGATTGGGCGCGCTGCTCATTCTCGTCTCCACCCTCATTACCTGGTACATAGACAAGCGGCTGAACCAGATGGACGAGCGTTACAGACTGCTGGTAGAGAACTCTCTCGATACGATCGCGATTCTGAAGGGCAGCCGCTGGGGCTTCGTCAACGCCGCCGGCTTGAGGATGTTCGAGGCGGAGGGCGAGAGCGACCTGCTCGGCAAGTCGATCTACTCCTTCCTGCCGGCCAAGGATCACAATACGATCAAGGAGAGACTTCATAACCTGGTATTCGTGGGCAGCAGCAAGCCGATCGAGCAGGAATGGTTTACGTTAAAAGGGAAAGTGCTTCACACCGAGATCGTGGAGACGATGACGACGCTGGACAACGAGCCGGCGATTCAGATCATCATTCGCGACATTTCCGAGCGGAAGAAGAACGAGGAACTGCTCATCAACTCGGAGAAGCTGTACGTGGCGGGCCAACTGGCGGCGGGCATCGCACATGAAATCCGCAACCCGCTCACCTCGCTTAAAGGCTTCCTTCAGTTGATCGTCTCCGGAAGAAGAAACAATAACAGCTACTACGACATTATGAACGCCGAGCTCGACCGGATCGAGGACATCGTCAGCGAGCTGCTGATGCTCTCCAAGCCTCAGGTGTACGAGCTGACTTATCAGGACTTGCGCGTCATGATGCGCGATACGGTGACGCTGCTGGAGACGCAGGCGATCCTTCACAATATCGCGATCGAGGCGGAGTACGGCACGGAGCCGCTCTGGATCTACGGGGTGGAAAATCAGGTCAAGCAGGTGTTCATCAACGTCATCAAGAATGCCATCGAAGCGATGAGCGACGGGGGTTCGATCGGAATCAAGCTGTCGCGCGAGCATGACGGCGTATTCGTTCGCATTCGCGACGAGGGGCCGGGCATCGGGGAAGACCAGCTGGCGAAAATGGGGCAGCCATTCTATACGACGAAGGAGAAGGGGACGGGACTCGGCCTGATGGTCAGCTACAAGATCGTAGACAACCATCAGGGCAAGATCGACGTCAAGAGCGAGCTTGGCAAAGGCACGCTGTTCGAGATCATGCTGCCTTTCCGTTACC
>Ga0065721_10006116_pt1 | contig 22819 bp, 23 predicted proteins | sample Mesricmetagenome_FD_59108 | JGI IMG/M metagenome (GOLD analysis project Ga0065721, IMG submission 59108) | Mesophilic microbial community from rice straw/compost enrichment Sample: eDNA_1 v2 (version 2) | ecosystem: Engineered > Solid waste > Grass > Composting > Bioreactor | place: USA: Davis...
GCTTGCCCGCCAAACCGCAGACGAAGGCAATCTATGCATCACTCGTTAAATATCGCTTAAGCCTAACGCTTAACCCTACCGATCCGTTAAGCGGCATCGATGCCGCCGGGCTGCCGCAATGGGCGAGACGGCAACCGGCGCCCCCTCCCCGCAAGAGCGGGAGGTGCTGCCGCATGGCCAATCGGTTGCTGGTGTTCTTGTGCGCGGAAGACCGGCACAAAGCCGGGGTCAGGCCGCGGCCCTGGTCAGCGCATCGCAGACGTCGCCCACCACCTGTTCGACGAGGTCGCGGTCGTCGCCCTCGGCCATCACGCGGATCACCGGTTCGGTGCCGGAGGGCCGGATGACGAGGCGCCCATTGCTGCCCAGCCGCTCGCGCGCCGCATCGACGGCATTGACGACGGAATCATTCTTGAGCGGCTGGCCGTCCTTGTAGCGGACGTTCTTCAGCACCTGCGGCAGCGGCTCGAAGCAGTGGCAGACCTCGCTCACCGGCCGGTCCTGCGCCTTGACGACGGCTAGGAGCTGCAGGGCCGCGATGAGGCCGTCGCCCGTCGTCGTATGGTCGGACAGGATGATGTGGCCGGACTGCTCGCCGCCGAGGTTGTAGCCGTGCGCCCGCATGTGCTCGAGGACGTAGCGGTCGCCGACCGCCGTGCGGGCGAGATCGAGACCGAGGCCCGCGAGATAGCGCTCGAGCCCGAGGTTCGACATGATGGTCGCGACGATGCCGGGCTTCGACAGGCGCCCGTCGGCCTGCCAGCTCGTGGCGATGACGGCCATGAGCTGGTCGCCATCCACGAGATGACCCTTCTCGTCGACGATCAGCACCCGGTCGGCGTCGCCGTCGAGCGCGATCCCGATGTCGGCGCGGGTCTCGCGGACCTTGCGCACCAGCGCCTCGGGCGCCGTCGAGCCGACCTCGTGGTTGATGTTGAACCCGTCCGGCTCGTCGCCGATGGTGATGACCTCGGCCCCCAGCTCCCACAGCGCCTCGGGCGCGACCTTGTAGGCGGCGCCGTTGGCGCAATCGACGACGATGCGCAGGCCCTCGAGGTCGAGCTGGCGCGGCAGGGTGCGCTTGGCGAACTCGATGTAGCGCGCATGCACGCTCTCGATGCGCTTGGCCCGGCCGAGGCCCGCAGGCGGCGCCAGCCGGCTCGTCAGGTCGCTCGTCATCAGCGTCTCGATCTCGCTCTCCACCTCGTCGGAGAGCTTGTAGCCGTCCGGGCCGAAGAGCTTGATGCCGTTGTCCTCATAGGGGTTGTGCGAGGCGGAGATCATGACGCCGAGGTCGCAGCGCATGGAGCGCGTCAGCATGGCGACGGCCGGCGTCGGCACCGGCCCGAGCAGCAGCACGTCCATGCCGACCGAAGTGAAACCCGCCTGCAGGGCCGATTCGATCATGTAGCCGGACAGGCGCGTGTCCTTGCCGATGACGACACGGTGGCGATAGTCGCCGCGGTGGAAGACGAGGCCGGCCGCCTGGCCGACGCGCAGGGCAAGTTCCGGCGTGATGGTGCCGTTGGCCCGGCCGCGGATGCCGTCGGTTCCGAAGAAGCTGCGTGTCATGTGCGTAGAGCTCGGTAGGTGCAAGAAGAGGCCCGTGTGAACTGAACCCGCGCGAATATATATCATTCGGCATCGGCCGAGGATGCGCGCGTTTTGTTCACAAAGTATGAGCGTAGATTACAGGCGCTCGATCAGAAAGACGAACGGCGCCCGAAGGCGCCGTTCGGCCTGCGATGGAGGATGACGTATCAGGCCTGCGGCTGCGGCTCGAGGCCGGCGTCCGGCTCGCCACGGGGGCGATTGAAGCCGGCCGACGGCACGGGCGAGTGGCGCGTGGGCGCCGCCGGCTCGCCGGCATCACGCACGGGCGGCTTGCCGTCGAGCAGGTCGCGGATCTCCTCGCCCGTCAGCGTCTCGTATTCGAGCAGGCCCTTGGCCAGGAGTTCCAGCTGATCGGCCTTCTCCTTGAGGATGCGCGTCGCCTCGGCATAGCCGGCCTCGACGAAGCGGCGGATCTCGGCGTCGATCTTCTGGGAGGTGGCCTCGGAGACGTTCTGCTGGCGCGCCACGGACATGCCGAGGAAGACCTCGTCCTGGTTCTCGCCGTACATGACGGTGCCGAGCTCGTCCGAGAAGCCCCACTGCGTCACCATCATGCGGGCGAGCTTGGTCGCCTGCTGGATGTCGGACGCTGCGCCGGACGTCACCTTGTCCTTGCCGAAGATGATCTCCTCGGCCACNCGGCCGCCCATCATGATGGCGAGNCGCGAGGTCATCTGCTCATAGCTCATGGAGAGCTTGTCGCGCTCCGGCAGCTGCATGACCATNCCGAGCGCGCGTCCGCGCGGGATGATGGTGGCCTTGTGCACGGGGTCCGTCGCCGGGACATTGAGGGCGACGACCGCGTGGCCGGCCTCGTGATAGGCAGTAAGGCGCTTCTCCTCCTCGCTCATGACGAGGGTGCGGCGCTCGGCGCCCATCATCACCTTGTCCTTGGCGTCCTCGAACTCGCGCATGGTGACGATGCGCTTGGAGCGGCGGGCGGCGAGGAGGGCCGCCTCGTTGACGAGGTTCATGAGGTCCGCGCCGGAGAAGCCCGGCGTGCCGCGGGCGATGACCTTGAGGTCGACATCGGGAGCGAGCGGCACCTTGCGCACATGCACGCGCAGGATCTTCTCACGGCCGGCGACATCCGGGTTGGGCACCACGATCTGCCGGTCGAAGCGGCCGGGGCGCAGCAGCGCCGGATCGAGCACATCCGGACGGTTGGTGGCGGCGATGATGATGACGCCCTCGTTGGCCTCGAAGCCGTCCATCTCGACGAGCAGCTGGTTCAGGGTCTGCTCGCGCTCGTCGTTGCCGCCGCCGAGGCCGGCGCCGCGGTGGCGGCCGACCGCGTCGATCTCGTCGATGAAGATGATGCACGGCGCGTTCTTCTTCGCCTGCTCGAACATGTCGCGCACGCGGCTCGCGCCGACGCCGACGAACATCTCGACGAAGTCCGATCCCGAGATCGTGAAGAAGGGCACGTTCGCTTCACCCGCGACGGCGCGGGCGGTCAGCGTCTTGCCGGTGCCGGGCGGGCCGACGAGCAGGCAGCCGCGCGGGATGCGCCCGCCGAGGCGCTGGAACTTCTGCGGATCACGGAGGAACTCGACGATCTCCTGCAGATCCTCCTTGGCCTCCTCGATGCCGGCGACGTCCTCGAAGGTCACGCGCCCGTGCGCCTCGGTCAGGAGCTTGGCCTTGGACTTGCCGAAGCCCATGGCGCGGCCGGCGCCGTTCTGCATCTGGCGCGACAGGAAGATCCACGCGCCGATGAAGACGAGCAGCGGCAGCCAGTTGACCAGGAGCGCGATGAACCAGGGCGTCGAATCCTGCGGCGGCTTGGCCGTGATCTGCACGCCCTTCTGCGACAGCTTGCTGATCAGGTTGGGGTCGTAGGGCGCGTAGGTGGTGAAGGTGCCGCCCCCGCCGATGTAGGTGCCCGTGATGTTCTGGCCGGAGATCACCACGGAGCCGATGCGGCCGTTCTCCGCGTCGGCGATGAGCTGCGAATAGGGAATTTCGTTCGCGGCCTGCCGCTGCCCCGGGTTCTGGAAGAGCGTGACCAGTGCCAGCACCAGGAGAAAGATGACCACCCAGAGGGCAAAATTACGGAAATTGGGATTCATCGTTTCCCTGTCGCTTTGTTCTTCGGCACCGGAACTCGGGCCGCATCTCATGTCCAAGCTAATTTAAGATCGCGCTAAACCCTTGCCAAGGGAAACCCAATCGCAGGGCACTCCTTAAGGGAACGTTCTTATCAGCCAGATGCCGACGGCTTTTCTAGGGCGCGCCTGCCGCGTCGGCGTGGCGACTCCGGACCGATGCGCACGCGACCTGCGGCATCGAGCGTGACGAGCGTGCCCGCCAGCGTGGCACGCAGGGCCGCGCCGGCTCCGCGCGCGCGCCGCAACGAGGCCGCCAGCGCTTCGAGCCGCTCGAGGCGCAACGGCGCCGTCCGTCGTGTCGCCCCTCCGGCGGCTTCCGCGATGGCACGCTCGAGCACGCGCAGCATCAACTCCTCCGGCAGGTCGAAGGTTTCAGGCGACAACTCCACCATTTCGCTCCCCTCCCCGAGGGGGCGGACGAGCCGGGCTGCTTCGGCCTGCGCCATCACGGCGAGCGCCTCGTCCGCTCTCGCTGCCCGCGCTGCAAGGCGCGCGAGCCGCCCCGGCGTCAGGCCGAGCGCCTGGGCGGCGGCTCGGGCGCCGGGGCTGCGCAGGCGCCCCCGCGCATAGGCCGGATCGCGATTCGAGGGATCGTCGACGGCCGCGAGGCCGGCCGCCGCCACGGTCGCCCCGAGGCGTGCCTTGGGGAAGGCAAGGAACGGCCGCGCGAGGTGGAGGCCGGGCGCAGCCGCGACCCGAGGTCGCATGGCAGCCAGACCGGCGATGCCGCTGCCCGCGGCTAGGCGCATGAGCACCGTCTCCGCCTGGTCGTCGCTGTGATGGGCCGTGACGATGCAGTCGGCGCCGATCGCGGCGGCATGGTCGGCAAGCAGGCGATAGCGCGCGGCGCGGGCAGCTTCCTGGATGCCGCGCGCAGGCTTCTCGCCATGCCAGGGCAGGGTCTGGTGCGGCAGGCCGAACCCCGCCGAGATGCGCGCCACCGTGTCAGCCTCGGCCGCGCTTTCGACCCGGAGGCCATGGTCGACGGTCGCGACGCTGACGTGCGGTCCGGCTCCGGCGCGGTTCAGCCATCCGGCGACGGCGATCAGAAGTGCGAGGGAATCGGGGCCGCCCGAAACGGCGAGGAGGAGATGTCGGCTGTCGACGAGTTCCGCGAAGGCGGCGTCGACCTCGTCCGGGGCGAGAGGCTCATCGTCGGGATTGGAAGACCCGCTCACGGGGTCAGCAGCGCGCCCGCTCGCGCTCGGCCGCCTGGCGCACGGCTCCGGGAGCCTGCGGATATTTGCGGGTGACTTCGCCGAAGGTGGCGCAGGCCTGCTCGCGGGCGCCGATGGCGTTGAGCGCCTGCCCGAGCTTCAGCAGCCCCTCGGGGGCGCGGCCGGCATTGGGATAATCGGTGGCGAGCTTCAGGTACTGCTCGGCCGCCTCGTTGTAGCGCTTGCGCTGGTAATAGGTCTCGCCGAGAAAAAAGGTCGCATCGGGCACGAGGCGGTCGCGAGGATGTGACTGGAGGAACTGGCGAAGGCCCATCTCCGCCGCATCGTACTGGCGCTGGCGCAGCAGCGCGACGGCCGTGTCGTAGTCCTGTGCCGGATTCGTCGAGCCGGTGGCGGCGATGCTCGGACCGCTGCGCGCTGCCGGCGCAGAGGCTGCGGTCGCCTCCCGCGCGAGCGAGTTGATGTCGAGCGGCGCACCAGCGCCCGGCGTGGGATCGTCGCCGATGATGGCGATGCCGCCCGTGGCGCTGTTGGCCGTGTTGACAGGCGCCTCGCCGAGATTGCGCGGGGCCCCCGGCGCCGCGGGCGCCGCCGAGGGGTCGAAGGCATCGCCGCGCCGCTGCGGCGCTGGCGCCGGCTGGGTCCGTGGCGTCGTCGCGCCCGAGCGGCCGGCCCCGCCCCCCTCCTGGAAGCGGAATTCCACGTCTTCCTGGAAGCGCTGCAGCGTCTGCATGAGCTGCCGGTTCTGGTGCTGCAGCTGCTCCACCTGGCCGGAGAGCTCCCGCACCTGGCCTTCGAGCCGGTTGAGGCGCACGAACATGTCGGCTGCATCCTGCGCGCGTGCGTCGGGCAGGGCGGCCATTGCAGCGGCCGCCGCGAGGAGCGCGACGGCGATGCTTCGGAATTTCTGGATCATGCGATGCATTCGGTTAGCCGCATTGTCGCGTTCGCCTAGCAGAACAGGCCGGTTGCGGCCACAATATGGCTGCAGCCCGGCCTTTTCCACTCAACGCCCGCGTCTGGCGCGGGCGGCGTCGGTCAGACGCCAGCCCCGCCGTCGAGCACCGTGACGGCGCGGCGGTTTTGCGACCAGCAGGAGATGTCGTTGCACACCGCGACCGGCCGCTCCTTGCCGTAGGAGATGGTGCGCATGCGCGAGGCAGGGACCCCGCGCGAGGCGAGATAGTCGCGCACGGTCTGCGCACGGCGCGCACCGAGCGAGAAGTTGTATTCGCGCGTCCCGCGCTCGTCGGCATGGCCCTCGATGAGGAAGGTGTAGCGCGGATATTGCGCCAGCCACTGCGCCTGCTTGTTCAGGGTCGCGATCGCCGTCGGCGTCAGGTCGGACGAATCGGTCTCGAAGAAGACGCGATCACCGACGTTCACCACGAAGTCCTGGGCCGTGCCGGGGGCAGCATAGCCGCCGGCAGCGCCGGCACCGCCGGCGAGGCCATCCTTGTTGGGGTCGGACGAGCAGGCGGCCAGCGTCAGGGCCGCAGCCACGGCGGCCGCCACCTTGAGGCCGCCCGACGAGAAGAGCGAGGACATCATCTGACAACTCCTTGACGCACCTCCGGCTGTCGGCGACCACCGGACAGACACGGAACGAAGCCTGATCAATGAGCCGTCAACCTTGACGAGAGGTTGACGACAGGGACCCAAAAGCGACACGTGCCGTAAAGCTCGCCTTGGGGTTAACCGCTGGTAAACGCGTCCGCTCAGCGCACTTCCGTCAGAAGTGGCGACCAGGCGGGATCGGAGCCGAAAGACGGCGTCGGAATCGGCACCTCGACGCGCCCGGTCACGTCCACCATGTAGAGCTTGCCACCGCCCTGCCCGCCGGGATCGCGCCAGAACATGATGTACTGGCCGTTCGGTGCCCAGCTCGGCCCCTCGTTGTGGAAGCCTTCGGTCAGGATGCGCTCGCCCGTGCCGTCCGGCCGCATGATGCCGATGGAGAAGGTGCCGCCCTTCTGGCGCGTGAAGGCGATGTAGTCGCCCCGCGGCGACCAGACCGGCTGGGCATAGGAACCTTCGCCGAAGGAGATGCGCTGGACGTCGGAGCCGTCGGCATTCATCACGTAGATCTGCTGCGGCCCGCCGCGGTCGGATTCGAAGGCGATGCGCGTGCCGTCCGGCGAGAAGGACGGCGAGGTGTCGATGGCGTTCGTGGAGGTGACGCGCGTCGTGGTACGCGAGCGCAGGTCCATCAGGTAGATGTTGGCATTGCCGCCCTGCTGCAGGCTCATGACGATGCGCTGGCCGTCGGGCGAGAAGCGCGGGCTCGACGTCATGTCGGGGAAGTTGCCGACGATCTCGCGCTGCCCGGTGTCGAGGTTGAGGAGCTGCACGTGCGGCTGCTCGCCCGTGCGCTGCGACATGAAGGTGATCTCCTGCGCCACCGGCGAGAAGCGCGGGGTGACGACGAGGTCCTCGCCGCGCGTGAGATAGCGCAGGTTGGAGCCGTCCTGGTCCATGATGGCGAGGCGCTTGCGCCGCGCCTCCTTGGGACCGGATTCGTCGACGAAGACGACGCGCGTGTCGAAGAAGCCCTTGAGCCCCGTGATCCGCGTGAAGATGGCGTCCGAGATGATGTGCGCGATGCGCCGCCAGTTGTTCGGATCGGTGAAATACTGCTGGCCGGTGAGCTGCTGGCCGGCGAAGACGTCCCACAGGCGGAACTCGGCCTTGAGGCGCCCGCCCCCTTCGCGCGTCACCCGCCCCGTCACCAGCGCCTGGGCGTTGATCGCCTGCCAGGCGCTGAACTGGGGCGCGGCGTCGAAGGCCGGCGAGGGCTCGACGAAGGCCTGCGGATCGACGGGCACGAAATAGCCGCAGCGGCGCAGGTTCGCGGTGATGACCTCGGCGATACGCGCGCCGAACTCGACGTCACCGCCGAAATTGGTGATGGCGATCGGCAGCGGCTGGAAATTCGCACGGTCGAGCGTGATGGTGATCTCCGCGCGCGCCGGTGTCAGCACCGCCGGCACCAGGGTCATTGCCGCGATCAGCGGCAGCGCGAGGCGCGCCATCAGGGTCTTCATCATCGGGCTTTTCTTGGCTCGTGCCGGGAAAGACATGACCGTCCGTGGGGCGTTGGTTATGGATGAGGCTGACGGCAAAACCATGTCAGCCCAGGAATTCGCTCGGATCGAGAATGACATTCCATTCTTGCCAGTCGGCATAGAAGGGCTGGAAACGCTCGGGAATGCGGAAGGGCGCACAGCGCCGCACGGCCCGGAGCGCGCTGTCGGCTACCGAGCGGAAGGCCGCCTCGCCGGATGCGTTCGCCAGCGTCGGCGTCGCCCGGAGCGAGCCGTCCGGATTGAGGCTCATGCGCACGATCGGCTTCACCTGCGGATTGGCGCCCGGGGGCGGCGACCAGCATTGGGCCAGCTGCTCGCGAACGATTCCGCCGAGGATATCGGCATCGGCGGGCGAGAGCCGGGCGGCGTTGCCGGTGCGCGTGCCGAGCGAGGCGGTGCGGTTCACCTCCTGCCCCGTCGCGGCGGCGTTCTGGGGCTTGTCCTTGCTCTCGAGCAGCTTGCGGATGTCGTTCGGGTTGAACTTGCGGTCCGGCTCCTGCGACCTCGCGGGCGCCGGCTTCTCCTGCGGCTTGGTGTTCTCGATGAGCTTGGCGAGGTCCTCGCGCTTCGGCTCGGGCTTGGGCTCGGGCTTCTTGGGCTCCGGCTGGCGCTCGGGCGGCTTCTCGGCGATCTCGGGCCGCTTCGGCGGCTGCGGCGCGGGCTCCGTCCTGGCGGGCTCGGGTTTTTCCTCGGCCTGCTTCTCGGCGGTCTCGGCCGTGGGCGCCGGCTGCGGCTTCGGCGGCGTCGCCTGCTGCGGCGGAGAGGGCGGCGGCGGAGGCGGTGGCTTCGGCGCCTCCGGCTGCTCGGTCTCGGCGGTCTGGGGGCGCGAGGGCGGTGCCGGCACGTCGCGCGCCGCTTCGCCGGGCTTCGGCTGTTCCTCGACCTTCTCCGACTGCTTGTCGACCACCGGCCGCGGGTTTTCCGCCACCTTCTTCTCGGTCGGCGTGCCGCGCGTCAGCTCACGCAGGTCGCTCTCGCTCACCACGTCGACGGCGATCGCCTCCTGCTGGTCGGCGAAGGGGGTCGCCGTCGAAAAGGCGACGAGCCCCGCCACGAGCACGGCGGCATGGCCGACGCCCGAAACGATCAACCCCGGTTGCTGGCGAAGAAGGCGCAGCGCCACGGTCCCGTCCTCAGCTCTGCTGCTCCGGCTCCGTCACGAGCGCGACGCGCTTGAAGCCGGCAGCGGTGACGAGTGCCATGACCTGGGCGACACGGCCGTAGTCGACCTGGCGGGCGCCGCGGATGTAGATGCGTTCCTCGGCGCCGGCCTTCGCCACCGCCATCAGCTTGGGCACGATCTCGCCGTCCTCGAGCGGTGTCTCCATCAGGAAGACGCGTCCCTTGTCGTCGATCGACAGCATCAGCGGCTTCTGCTCGACGTTGATCGGCTTGGCGGCCGTCTCCGGCAGGTCGAGCGGCACGCCGACCGTGAGGAGCGGCGCCGCGACCATGAAGATGATGAGCAGCACGAGCATGACGTCGATGAACGGCGTCATGTTGATCTCGGACATGGCGCCGTGGCGCCGGCGCCGACGCCGGCCCCGGCCGCCTCCACCCGCTCCTGCTCCGACGGACATGGCCATGGTCAGATCCCCTGGTCTCTCACGCCGCTCAGGCGGCCGCCCGTTCGTCGATCTGCCGCGACAGGATGGCGGAGAACTCGTCGGCGAAGCCTTCGAGGCGCCCCTGCGACTTCGCCGCCTCGGCCTGCAGCCGGTTGTAGGCGATGACCGCCGGAATGGCGGCGAAGAGGCCGATGGCCGTGGCGAAGAGCGCCTCCGCGATGCCCGGCGCGACGACGGCCAGGCTCGTGTTCTTCGAGGCGGCGATGGAGCGGAAGGAGGTCATGATACCCCAGACCGTGCCGAACAGGCCGATAAAGGGCGAGGCCGAGCCAATCGTGGCCAGCACGAGCAACTTCGACTCGAGCCGCTCCACCTCGCGCTGGATCGAAACGTCGAGCACCTTGTCGATACGCTGGGCAAGGCTCGCGACCGCGCGGCCGCTGCCCTCGAAGGAGCGCTTCCACTCCCGCATGGCGGCGACGAACAGCGCGCCCATGCCCGAGACGGGCCGGTTCGCGAGCGAGCGGTAGAGCTCCTCGAGCGACTGGCCGGACCAGAAGACCTCCTCGAAACGGTCCATCTGGCGCTTGGTGCGCATGAACAGCAGCGTCTTGTCGACGATGATGGCCCAGGACCAGATGGAGGCGCCCAGGAGGCCGAGCATCACGAGCTTGACGACGAAATGCGCCTGCCAGAACAGCCCCCAGAGGGATACTTCGTTCACGGCCTGCAAGGCACCTTGCGTCACTTCAGCGGGGTCCATTCGCTCGTCCTTTGCACTTGCGCGCCGCATGCGCCGCGGCATTCGCCGTCATCAACGGCAAACGGCAGGCTGTCGAAATTCCGGAAGCGTCACGCAGATGCTCAGTCGCTTCCGAATCTGTCGAAATGAGGGCGCCCCCGGCCCTCGCTTCCCGCGCAACAGGCAACTTGCCGTTGCCACCAGTAAGGCGCGCGACAAGGTTAACGCCCGGTTTCCGCGGCGCGATGCATTGACGGCAAAGGCGACGGGCGCCAGGGCCGGACAAGCGAAAACGCCCGCCGGAGGGCGGGCGTCTGCAAGGCTGCCGGCATGTGGGCAGCGTGAGCGTCGTTACGCCGCGGGAGCCTCGGGCTCGGGGCGCTGGCGACGCTCGGCCATGAACTGGTCGAACTCGGCCTTGTCCTTGGCAAAGCGCAGCTTGTCGAGGAAGGTCTTGAACTCTTGCTGCTCTTCCTCGAGCCGGCGCAGCGTCTCCTCGCGGTATTCGTCGAACGCGCGGTTGCCGCTCGAACCGCCCCAGCCGCCATGGCCTCCCATGCCGTTGCGCAGGCGATCCATCTTCTCCTGCAGGCGCGACATCTTGCGCTCCCAGCGGTCACTGCCTCTTCCGCACATCATGCGTCCGCTCCACATTGCATAAATCAGGACAAACAGGCCGAGAGGCCACCAGACGAGAAAGCCGAGGATCGTGAGCGCAATCCATGCCCCCCGTCCCATCTCGTCGAGCTTCGCCGCGATCGGCATGACTGGGCTCCATCGGTGAGTGTCGATCGGCTGTGAATGTAAATCACATTTACATAGGTAGGCAAGGTCGGCCGCCTTGTCAAGCGAAAGCGGCAGTCGGCAGTCGGCAGTCGGCAGTCGGGCGGATCACACGCCACCGCGCGCAAGAGCAACCTCGTGGACGCATGCAGCGAAAGCGGAATGCGATCCGGGACCCAGCGCAAGAATCCGCCGAAGGCACTGTTTACCAACGGGCCCCGGCTCAGCGCCGCATCACCTCGTGCCGCAGCGCACCGGGGAACGATGGGGCCACCGTGGCCGCTTGCCCGCTACTCGCCGGCCTCCGCCGGCGCACCGATGCCGAGCCCCTGCAGGTAGACGAGCATGCCCGCCTCCAGCAGTTCCTCGGGCGTCATGGGCAGCGCGCGCCGTCCGGCGTCGCCACGGGCGAACAGGGAGGCGATGCCATGCGACATCGCCCAGATGTGCAGCGCCATCATCAGGGCCGGCGGCCGCTTGCCCGCCGGCACGGTCGCGACCAGCGCGTCCGATGCATTGCGCAGCACGAGGAAGGCCCGCTCGGCGGCAAGCCTCAGCTCGGGGTTGGTGTCGAGCGAGACGCCCGCCTCGAACATGGCCGAGTAATAGGCGGGCTCGTTGCGAGCGAAGGCGAGATAGGCCTTTCCGAGGCGCTCGAAAGCCGTGCCCGGGTCAGGTGCCCCATTCCCCCAGGCCCGCGCGAGCTCGCTTTCGAACTGGCTGAAGCCGCGCAGCGCGACATCCGCGAGCAGCTCTTCCCGATCCCGGAAATGGCGATAGGGCGCGGCGGGGCTGACCCCCGCCCAGCGGGCCGCCTCGGCGAAGGTGAAGCCGGCCGGCCCCTTCTCGGCGATGAGCTCGAGAGCGGCACGGACGAGCGTCTCCTTCAAATTCCCGTGATGATAGCCCCGGGGGCCATCCGATCCGCCGCGTTTCCAGCTCATGTGAAAAGGTCTTACATGCCTTTGAGGGTGCTGTCGATGCGGGGATCCGCCTACGGCTCGCCGCCGAGGATCCGGCGCAGGTGGTCCGGAATGCGCGCCGGGCGCCCGCCGGCGATGGCGGCGACGCGCACGTCGGCCGTGACGACGACCTCATCGCCCCTGAGGATGCGCTGGGCGATGACGAGCGAGGCGCCCCGCACCTCGTCCGTGCGCGTCTCCACCGTCAGCACGTCGTCCATGCGCGCCGGCAGGAAATAGTCGATCGTCATGCGCCGCACGGCGAAGATGAGGCCCTGGCCGTCCGCATGCAGGTCGGACTGGGCGACGCCCGCCAGGCGCAGGAAATCGGTGCGCCCGCGCTCCAGGAAGCGCAGGTAGTTGGCGTGGTAGACGATGCCGGAGAAGTCCGTGTCCTCGTANTAGACGCGCACCGGCAGAATNTGGGTGCGCCCCTCGAGCACGCCGGCAAGGTGCGGCCAATGCCGGTCNGCGGTGTCAGTCGTCATCAGGTCGTCCCTTCGCCCGTCCATCGCGTCCTTTCCATCGGCCGCTCCTCCCGGGGCACTGACCTATACGCCCCGGCTGGCGATTTCCATCCCCCGCCACCGGAGGAGGCATGATCCGGGAAGGAGCTATCTCTTCCTCGTCCCCTCGGGCCTTGCGACAGCGGCGTTCTGGCTGTGCTGCTCGCCTGCCTAAGCTAGATGAGGCCTCTCGCGTCGCGCCGGCCGAGAAGCTCACCGTCGTCCTCGCCGCCTACAAGGCTTGAGCCTCACGCCTCGTCGTCGCCGCCGAAGAGGCCGAACTGCACCGTCTCGCGCTGCGGTTCCTCGAGGCCGAGGTGGCGGAAGGCGTGCGGGGTCAGGATGCGCCCGCGCGGCGTGCGCTGCACGAAGCCCTTCTGGATGAGGAAGGGCTCGATGATCTCCTCGATGGCGTCGCGCGGCTCCGACAAGGCGGCGGCGATCGTCTCGATGCCTACCGGCCCGCCGCCGAAGGAGAGTGCGATGGTCGAGAGATAGCGTCGGTCCATCAGGTCGAGCCCGGCGCCGTCGACCTCGAGCAGCTGCAGCGCCCTGTCGGCGATGGCGCGGGTGACCGTGTCGGCCCCGTCGACCACCGCGAAATCGCGCACCCGGCGCAGGAGGCGCCCGGCGATGCGCGGCGTGCCGCGGGCCCGGCGGGCGATCTCGTTGGCGCCGTCGTCGCTCATGCCGATGCCGATGACCCGCGCGCCCCGCTTCACGATGAGCTCGAGCTCCTCCACCGTGTAGAACTGCAGGCGGATGGGAATGCCGAAGCGGTCGCGCAGCGGCGTCGTGAGCAGGCCCTGGCGCGTGGTCGCGCCGACGAGCGTGAACTTCGGCAGGTCGATCTTGACCGAGCGCGCCGCCGGCCCCTCGCCGATGATGAGGTCGAGCTGGTAGTCCTCCATCGCCGGATAGAGGATTTCCTCCACCGCCGGGTTGAGGCGGTGGATCTCGTCGATGAAGAGCACGTCGCGCTCGTCGAGATTGGTGAGCTGTGCGGCGAGATCCCCCGCCTTGGCGATGACGGGACCGGAGGTGGAGCGGAAATTGACGCCGAGCTCGCGCGCCACGATCTGCGCCAGCGTCGTCTTGCCGAGGCCGGGCGGGCCGACGAAGAGCACGTGGTCGAGCGCGTCGCCCCGCGTCTTCGCCGCCTCGATGAAGACCGAGAGATTGGCGCGCGCCTGCGCCTGGCCGATGAACTCGCCAAGCGCGAGCGGCCGCAGTGAGGCGTCGGGGTCGTCACCGCGCCGCTCGGGTGTGACGAGGCGTTCGCCCGCCATCACGCCTTTCCCTCGCTGCTCATCAGCGTGCCAGCTCCTTCAGGCCGAGGCGAATGAGGGTCGCGGTGGCCGCCTCCTCCCCCGCCGATTTCAGGGCCGCCGCCACGGCCGCCGCCGCCTGCGGCTGACCATAGCCCAGATTGACCAGTGCCGAGACCGCATCGGCCACGGGCGCCGGCGCCCCGCCCTCCTCGACCGCTCCGGAAAGACGAATGACGGCCGGATCGACAGCGCCGAACACCGGCGCCTTGTCCTTCAGCTCCGCGATGAGCCGGGCGGCGAGCTTCGGCCCGACGCCGGGCGCGCGGGCGATGGCGGCCTTGTCGCCCATGCCGACGGCCGAGGCAAGGGCGCCCGGGTCGAGCACGGAGAGGATGCCGAGCGCGACACGCGAACCCACACCCTGCACCGTCTGCAGCAGGCGGAACCACTCCCGCTCCGCATCGCTGCGGAAGCCGTAGAGGCGGATCATGTCCTCGCGCACGATGGTCTCGATGGCGAGGGTCGCCGCCTCGCCGGCCGGCGGCAGGTTCTGCAGCGTGCGCGAGGAACAGTGCACCAGATAGCCGACACCGTGCACGTCGAGGATGACGTGGTCCTCGCCGTAACTGTCGACGACACCCTTGAGCTTGCCGATCATGCCCGCACCCGCCTGTCGAATCGTGCCGTCATCATAGGGCAAGAGCCTTGCGCAGCGCCCGTGCCTGCCGGTGCTGGGCGTGGGTGATGGCGACCGCGAGCGCATCGGCCGCATCCGCCGTCGTCGCCACCGCCTTCGGCAGCAGCACCTTGATCATCGCCGCGATCTGGCGTTTCTCGGCATGGCCGACGCCCGTCACGGTCTTCTTGACGAGATTGGCCGCATATTCGGCGACGTCGAGGCCGGCGAGCGCCGGCACGAGCAGCGCCACGGCGCGCGCATGGCCGAGCTTCAGCGTCGCCTGCGCATCCTTGTTGACGAAGGTCTCTTCCACCGCCACCTCGTCCGGCCCGTGCGTGCGCACGATGGCGGTGAGCCCATCGTGCAATTCGCGCAGCCGCTCGGCGAGCGGCAATTCGCCGTTGGAGGTCACGCAGCCGCAGGCGACGAAGGACAGGCGCGTGCCGGCAATGTCGACGACACCCCAGCCCATCTTGCGCAGGCCGGGGTCGATACCGAGGATGCGAATCGCGTCAACGCCCATGCCTTCGGCTTTAGCCGAACAAAGGGCGAACGGCCAGCTTCTTTACCCGCGGCGCCTCCCGGCACCCGCCAGCGCCCCCACGGCGCCACTCGCGAAGAGGAAGCCGATGGTCACGAGCACGAGGGCGCCGATCGCGAGCGGGGCCAGGCTCTCGCCGAGAAGCAGCATGCCGCCGAAGGAGGACATGGCCGGCACGAGGGCCGAGAATGCCGCGGCGACCGTGACGCCGAGGCGGCGCACGGCGAGCGAATAGGCCGCGATGCCGACGACGCCGGACAGGACGCCCTGCCACAGCACCTGCATGGCGAGTTCCTGCCAGGGAGCGGTGAGGAAGCCGCTGTCGCCGGACAGATACCAGATCGGCAGGAGCAGCAGGAAGGACCAAGCGTTGAGCACGGCGGCAGCCTGCCAGCCCGTCAGACCGCTCTGCCGGATGCCGAAGGTGTAGACCGCCCACAGCGCGCCGCCGCAGACGAAGAGCAGGTCGCCGCGCCAGCTGCCGGCGGCATCGCCGAGGCTCGGACCGATGATGGCGGCGACACCGGCGAGAATGAGGGCGAAGCCGACGAGATGGACGCGGGTCGCCCGCTCGCCGAACCACAGCGCGCCGAAGAGCATCACGAACATCGGCACGGTGGTCGGCATGATGGCGCCCATGTGGGCGACCGGGGCGAGGCGCGCGCCGGCCATCGCGACGAGCCCGAACGGCAGGCCGGCGCCGGCCACCATGGCGGCGATCGTCCAGGGATTGGCCTTGCGGGGCAGGAGGCCGCTGCGCAGCAGAACCGGCGCCAGCAGTAGAGACGCCACGCCGTAGCGCAGGAAGGCGAGATCGAACGGCGTCAGGCTGGTCGAGGCGCTGTGGCGCGTGGCGATCTGCCAGCCGGCCCAGATGGAGATCGCGGTGAGCGCGGCGAGGATGCCGAGGAGCCGGCCGTCACGCACGGGGGTTCGCGCCGCCGCGTTAGCATCGACCGCGCCCTCGGTATGCACCGCCATCCACGCCTCCGGAACGCCGCTGGAACCCGTGGCGCATCCATAGCCGCTGGCAGACCGGCGCACATCGTCGCGCGGCGGGCAGCAGCCGTGCGCCGGGCGCACGGCCGCGCGGGATCAGGCGCTCAGCTTGGCGAGGAGGCTGTCGGAGATCTCGAAATTGGCGAAGACGTTCTGCACGTCGTCGTGTTCCTCGAGCGTGCCGATGAGGCGCATCAGCTTCTCGCCCGTCTCGTCGTCGACGGAGATGGTGTTCTGCGGCTTCCACACGAGCTTGGAGGCCGTCGGCTCGCCGAACTTCTCCTCGAGGGCCTTGGAGACCTCGTTGAGAGCGCCCTGCTCGCAATAGATCTCGTGGCTCTCCTCACCCGAGACGACATCGTCGGCGCCGGCCTCGATCGCCGCTTCGAGCATGTCGTCGGCGGAAGCCACCGAGGCGCCGAAGGTGACATAGCCGACGCGGTCGAACATGAAGGAGACGGCGCCCGTCTCGGCGAGGTTGCCGCCGCTCTTGGTGAAGTAGGAGCGCACGTCCGAGGCGGTGCGGTTGCGGTTGTCGGTCATCGCCTCGACGATGACGGCGACGCCGCCCGGCCCGTAGCCCTCGTAGCGGATTTCCTCGTAGTTCTCGCCCTCGCCGCCCGAGGCCTTCTTGATGGCGCGCTCGATGTTGTCCTTCGGCATGTTCTCCGCGCGCGCCGCCAGGATCGCCGCGCGCAGGCGCGGGTTCATGGCGGGATCGGGCAGGCCGAGCTTGGCGGCGACGGTGATCTCGCGCGCCAGCTTGGAGAAGAGCTTCGACCGCACGGCGTCCTGCTTGCCCTTGCGGTGCATGATGTTCTTGAACTGCGAATGTCCGGCCATCGGTCCTCCGGCGGATGCGGGGCGCCACGGGCCGCTCCCGGCCGCCCGCATGTCGTCCCCGTCTGGAATGAATGGGCGCCTTATAAGCCGCCTCTCGTCGAAAATAAAGGAAGGGGCGCAGCCGCGGCTATTCCCAGAAATCGGGCCCGCTCGGCGCAAGATGTGGCCCGATGCGCACATGCGCCACCCGGCGGGCAAGGCCGGTCGCATCGTCGGTCTCAACGGCGATGCCGGCGAGCGTGCCCTCGCCGCTCGCGGCCTCCAGCCGGCTGCCCGGCGTCTTCTCGAGGAAGCGGCGGATCGGCTCGTCCTTCTGCATGCCGAGGATGGAATCGTAGTCCCCGCACATGCCGGCGTCCGAGAGATAGGCCGTGCCGCCGGGCAGGATGCGGCCGTCGGCGGTCGGCACGTGGGTGTGCGTGCCGACGACGAGGCTGGCGCGCCCGTCGACGAAGGCTGCGAGCCCCTGCTTCTCGCTCGTCGCCTCGGCATGCATGTCGATGACGACCGCGTCGCAGGCCGCGCCCAGGGGGCAGGCCTCCAGCTCCTGCGCCACCACGGTGAAGGGATCGTCGAGCGGATCCATGAACAGGCGGCCCATCACGTTCATCACGAGGACGCGCGCACCGTTGCGGGCCTCGACGACGGTGACGCCGCGGCCGGGCGTTCCGCGCGGATAGTTGGCGGGGCGCAGGAGGCGCGGCTGGCGCTCGATGAACACGAGCGCCTCGCGCTGGTCGAAGGAATGGTTGCCGAGGGTGATGACGTCGGCGCCGGCCGCGAGCACCTCGTCGCAGATCGCCTCGGTGATGCCGAAGCCGCCAGCCGCGTTCTCGCCGTTGATGACGACGAGGTCGAGGCTCCAGCGCTCGCGCAGACGCGGCAGCCGCTCGACGACAGCCGTACGCCCCGGACGGCCGACGATGTCCCCGAGGAAGAGAAGGCGCATGTGAACTCCCCGATTGCGGGCGGGATGCGAAATCCGCGCGGCGCTCAGGCCGCCTGTGGGCGGATCACTTCGCTTTCCGTGACGACGACGTCAAGCCGCTGGTCGTGATTTTCTGCCGGCACGCTCGCGACTTCCTGGCAGGCGAGCGCCAGGCCGATGGTCGTCAACGCCCCCGCGGCCGAAAGCCGGGCGATCGCGCCGTCGTAGTGGCCCTTGCCGTAGCCGATGCGATGGCCGGCCCTGTCGAAGGCCGCGAGCGGCACGAGGAGGACGCGCGGCGTGACCTCCGCAGCGGTCTCCGGCGGACCCAGGGTGCCGAAACCGGCCGGCACCAGCGGCTGCCACGGCTGCCATGCCCGGAAGACGAGGCCCTGCGGCGAGCACACCGGCAGGGCAAGGGCGCCCCCCCGCTCGGCCAGCGCTTCCAGGATGGGGCGCGGATCGATTTCGCTGCGCATCGGCCAGTAGCCGGCCACGGGTCCGGTCAAGCGGCCAAGCTCCGGCAGGGTGAGCGCATTGTCGCGCAAGGCCTCGGCCGCCTCCAGCATCGTGTCGACGTCGAGCGCCGCAGCGTCCCGCCGGGCAAGGGCGGCCCGCCGCAGCTCTTCCTTGGAGGCGGAACCGGAAAGGGCGTGCACGCGTCGACTGGCCTCGCCGGCGGATGATGAAAAGTGCGGAGCCACGATGGCCGTTGGAGGATCGATCCCGGGAAACCTACAACGTAGGTGGGCGCCGTGTCGCCGAGTCCACGGACAAGGCAAGGAACAGCTCCCGTTAGGATCGATAAGGCCCCGGGGAAATGTTCTCCTGACGCACCCCGCAGCACCGCGCGGAAAACATAGGACGGCGCCGGGTCGATTGCTAGAGGCCCCCCGCGTCCTGCCAACAGCCGCCTGGCTCAGCCCGGCTGGCTCGGCTGGCTCGGCTGCGCCGACGGGGTCAGCGACTTCGTCACGCGCTCGATGCGTTCGGCGAGGGTCGAGACGGCCTCCGCCAGCCGCTCCTCGACATCGCCCAGCCGCTCGTCGCCCGCGCCCACGGCCTCCTTCAGCGACGCGACCTCCTCCTCCAGCCGTGACAGTCCACGCTTCGTCTCGCTCAGTTCGTCGGCGATGGTGAGTGCAGCCATGACGTGGAGGCGCATGTCGCCGATCTCGCCGAAGGCCGTGCGCATTTCCTCGACACGCCCGTCGAGCATGGCGGCGAGCCCCTCGATATGCGCCTCCTCGCCCTCCCCGCAGGCCATGCGGTAGAGGCGCCCGGCAATGGTGACGGAAACCTGCGGCATCGCTCTTCCCCCTGGCTTACGCTTGGCCCTCGGCCCCCATGACCGTCTTGACCGCCCCCATGGCACGCTCGACCCGTCGTGACACATCGTCGGCCGCCGCTTCCAGCCGCTCCAGGCGGGCAAGGGCCCCGTCGAGCTCGACGGCGAGCCGCGCCCGGTCGTCCTGCATCAGCGACAGTTCGGTCTCGAGGTCGCCGCGCCGCTGCTCCAGCTCGAGCCGCCGCGCCGCCGCGCGCTCGAGCCCGGCCACGGCGGTCTCGAGCCGTTCGAGAGCTGCATTGAGCATTGCCTGCGATCGCGCCATGATCTCACCCGATGACTGTCGGCGGCGCGGGGAATCGCATGCCGGCCGTCGTTCCATTGACTCGCAAAGACGACCTGCTATCAAGCCCGCGCCCCCCGCGGCTGTGCCGGCCCACGTCGGAAGCGGCGTCGAACGCGCAGTCAGACCCTGGTTTCGAGCGTACCGGAAACGATCCAGTGACTTCTCCCGTCGAGCACGCCCGCCTTGCCAATGCCATCCGCGCCCTCAGCATGGACGCCGTGGAACAGGCCAAATCCGGCCATCCCGGCCTGCCCATGGGGGCGGCCGACATCGCCACCGTCCTCTTCTCGCGCTTCCTGAAGTTCGACGCGGCCGATCCGCGCTGGCCGGACCGCGACCGCTTCGTGCTGTCGGCCGGCCACGGCTCGATGCTCATCTATTCGCTGCTGCACCTCACCGGCAACGCTGATGTGACGATCGACGAGCTCAAGCGCTTCCGCCAGCTCGGCTCCAAGACGCCCGGCCATCCGGAGAACTTCATCACCTCCGGCGTCGAGACGACGACCGGCCCTCTCGGCCAGGGCATCGCCACGGCGGTCGGCATGGCGCTCGGCGAGCGCATGCTGAACGCCCAGTTCGGCGACGATCTCGTCGATCACTACACCTATGTGCTCGCCTCCGACGGCGACCTCATGGAGGGCGTCAGCCAGGAGGCCATCGCGCTCGCCGGCCACCTCAGGCTCAACCGTCTCATCGTCCTCTTCGACGACAACGGTATCTCGATCGACGGCCCCCTGTCGCTCTCCGATTCCGTCGACCAGCTGAAGCGCTTCGAGGCGGCCGGCTGGGCGACGACCCGCGTCGACGGGCATGACCCGCAGGCCATCGCCGATGCGATCGCAGCCGCCCGCGACAGTGAATACCCCACCCTCATCGCCTGCCGCACCACCATCGGCTACGGCGCGCCCAACAAGGCCGGCACGTCCAAGGCGCATGGCGAACCGCTCGGCGCCGAGGAGCTCGGCGGGGCCAAGCAGCGCCTCGGCTGGGAATACGGCGCCTTCGAGATTCCCGAAGACATCCGCTCCGCCTGGCTCGCCATCGGTGAGCGCGGCCGCGCGACGCGCGAGGCCTGGCAGACCCGCCTCGCCGCCATGGATGCCGAGCTGCGCGAGGAATTCTCCCGCCGCATCACCGGTACGCCGCTCGCCGGCCTCGACGAGGCGGTCGCCCGGCTGAAGCAGGAACTCGTGGAGACGGCGCCGACGGTCGCTACCCGCAAGGCGAGCGAGACGGCCCTTGGGGTGCTGACTGACGCGGTGCCCGAGCTGGTGCTCGGCTCGGCCGACCTCACGCCCTCCAACAACACCCGCACCAAGAACCTCGATGCCGTCGCCCCCGGCCATTACGGCGGACGCTACATCCACTACGGCATCCGCGAGCACGGCATGGCCGCGGCCATGAACGGGCTTTCGCTGCACGGCGGCTTCATCCCGGCCGGCGGCACCTTCCTCGTCTTCGCCGATTATGCGCGCCCGGCGATGCGCCTTGCCGCCCTCATGGGCACCCAGGCCATCTACGTCATGACGCACGATTCGATCGGCCTCGGCGAGGACGGGCCGACGCACCAGCCGGTCGAGCATCTCGCCAGCCTGCGTGCCATGCCCAACATGCGCGTCTTCCGCCCGGCCGATGCCGTCGAGACGCTGGAGTGCTGGCAGCTGGCGCTCGAGCGGCGCGACGGCCCGACGGTCCTCGCGCTGACGCGCCAGAACCTCCCGGCCCAGCGCACGGCCTTCACGGACTGGAACATGTGCGCCACCGGTGCCTACGAGCTCGCCGCCGCCGAGGGCGAGGCCGTCGTCAGCATCTTCGCGTCGGGTTCCGAGGTCGAGATCGCGGTCGCCGCCCAATCGCTGCTCGCCGAGCGCGGCATCGCCGCCCGCGTCGTCTCGGTGCCGTCGCTCGACCTCTTCCTCGCCCAGCCGGAGGACGTGCGCCGCGACGTCATCGGCGATGCGCGGATCAATGTCGCCGTCGAGGCCGCCGTGCGCTTCGGCTGGGATGCGGTGATCGGCCCCGACGGCATCTTCGTCGGTATGTCGAGCTTCGGCGCCAGTGCCCCCTACAAGGAGCTGTACAAGCATTTCGGCATCACGGCCGAGGCCGTCGTCGAGCGCGTCCTCGCCAGGCACAACGCCTGATCGGGCGCGCTTCGCCTCAGTTTCGCCGAACGGGCCGTGTCTCACGGCAACAGATCGAGGGAGTGACACCATGACGGTTCGGGTAGCCATCAACGGTTTTGGACGCATCGGCCGCAACGTCCTGCGCGCCATCATCGAGAGCGGGCGCAAGGACATCGAGGTCGTCGCCATCAACGACCTCGGGCCGGTGGAGACCAATGCCCACCTGCTGCGCTTCGATTCGGTCCACGGCCGCTTTCCGGCCGAGGTGAAGGTCGACGGCGACACGATCGACGTCGGCCGCGGCCCCATCAAGGTCACCGCCATCCGCAATCCGGCCGAGCTGCCGCACAAGGATCTCGGCGTGGACATCGCCCTCGAGTGCACGGGCATCTTCACCTCGAAGGACAAGGCGAAGGCGCACATCGATGCCGGCGCCCGGCGCGTCCTCGTCTCGGCCCCGGCCGACGGCGCCGACCTCACGGTCGTCTACGGCGTCAACCACGACAAGCTGATGAAGGACCACCTCGTCGTCTCCAACGCCTCCTGCACGACGAATTGCCTCGCGCCGGTCGCCAAGGTGCTGAACGACGCGATCGGCATCGAGAAGGGCTTCATGACGACCGTGCACGCCTATACGGGCGACCAGCCGACGCTCGACACCATGCACAAGGACCTCTACCGCGCCCGCGCGGCGGCGCTCAGCATGATCCCGACCTCGACCGGCGCCGCCAAGGCCGTCGGCCTCGTGCTGCCCGAGCTCAACGGCAAGCTCGACGGCGTCTCCATCCGCGTGCCGACGCCGAACGTTTCGGTCATCGACTTCAAGTTCATCGCCCGCAAGGCGACGACGAAGGACGAGGTCAACGAGGCCATCAAGCGCGCCGCCGCGCAGGAGCTGAAGGGCATCCTCAACTTCACGGCGAGCCCCAACGTCTCGGTCGACTTCAACCACGACAGCCACTCCTCCACCTTCGCGCTCGACCAGACGAAGGTGATGGACGGCACGCTCGTGCGCGTCATGTCCTGGTACGACAACGAGTGGGGCTTCTCCAACCGGATGGCCGACACGGCCGTCGTGATGGGCAAGCTGGCCTGAAAATGCGCCCGGGACGCGGACCCAACGTCCGCGTCCCGCGTTACTTGAGGGGTTCGATCGGGGGGCGAGCTGGAGACCGCAATGAGCGACACAGGTGGCCAACGCATCGAGCCCTTTCTGCCTCAGTCAGCCCCTGACGCCGAGCCGGCCGC
>Ga0065721_10004681_pt1 | contig 22803 bp, 22 predicted proteins | sample Mesricmetagenome_FD_59108 | JGI IMG/M metagenome (GOLD analysis project Ga0065721, IMG submission 59108) | Mesophilic microbial community from rice straw/compost enrichment Sample: eDNA_1 v2 (version 2) | ecosystem: Engineered > Solid waste > Grass > Composting > Bioreactor | place: USA: Davis...
GCACGAGTGTCAGGATGAGGACGGTGGCGACGCCGGCCATGAAGAAGGGGAAGGTCGCCGCGACGCCCTTCTCGAGCGGCACGTCGCCGATGCGNCAGGCGAGCGCCAGCACGATGCCGACGGGCGGCGTCAGGAGCCCGAGGCANAGNTTCGCGGTGACGATCACGCCGAAATGGACNGGGTCGATCCCGAGCTGCTGGGCGACNGGAAAGAGGATCGGCAGGATCATGATCTTGGCCGCGTTCACCTCCATGAAGGTGCCGAGGATGACGAGCACCACGTTNACGAGGAGGAGGAAGGCGACNGGCGTGTCCGCGACGCTCAGGATCCAGGCCGCGACCGTCTCGGGCGTCTTGGTATAGGCGAGCACCCAGGAGAAGAGCCCTGCGCCGCCGATGATGATCATGACGACGGCGGTCGACTGGATGGTGCTGCGCAGGCTCGCCGCCAGCGTCGCGAGGTTGAGCTCGCGATAGATGAGGCCGATGCCGATGGCGTAGAGCACGGCAATGGCGGCCGCCTCCGTCACCGTGAAGACGCCCATGCGGATGCCGATGAGGATGAAGACGGGCAGCAGCAGGGCGAAGCCCGCCGCCCGTGCGGTGGACAGCACCTCCCGCATGGGGGCCGGCGGCTGGACGGTCATCTTGCCCCGATGCGCCTTCCACACGACCACCGCGATCATGGCCGCGGCCCAGAGGAGCGATGGAATGATCGCCGCGATGAAGAGGCGCAGGATCGAGGTGTCGGTCAGGAAGCCGTAGAGGATCCAGGCGATGGAGGGCGGGATCATCGGCGACAGCGGCGCCGAGCAGGCCGTGACCGCCACCGAGAAGGCNGGCGAATAGCCGGAGCGCACCATGGCCGGGATGAAGGTGCGCCCGAGCGCGCTCGTGTCCGCGACGGCCGAGCCGGAAATGCCGCCGAAGAGCACCGACGTGAGCACGTTGGAGATGGCGAGGCCGCCACGGAAGCGGCCGACGAGGGCATTGGCGAACCGGATGAGCCTGTCCGAGAGCCCGCCGAGGCTCATGAGCGCGCCGGTGAAGAGGAAGAAGGGGATCGCGAGCAGGGAGAAGTTGTCCATGCCCGCGAAGATCCGCTGCGGCATGATGAGCGGATTGACCGTGCCGCCGAAGAGGAGCGCCAGCATGCTGCCGATGATCACGGCAAAGCCGATCGGCACGCCGATGAGCATGAGAAGGAGAAAGGAGACGGCCAGAATAGTGAGCATTACGGCGGTCCTTTCACCGGGACAGGCGGCGCGCGAGGAGGAAGAAGGCGATCAGCCCGGCGCCGATCGGCACGGCCGCATAGGCCCAGCTCATCGGCAGGCCGAGGCCCGTCGAGATGCGGCGCAGGCCGGAGGCGGCGAAGCCGTAGCCGAAATAGGCGAGCGAACCCGCCATGGCGATGACGATGAAATCGCGCACCACCGCGACGGCCCGCTCGAGCGGCTCCGGCAGCATGTCGACGAAGACGGTCACCGCGACATGGCCGCCGTGTTCGAGCACGTAGGCGCTGCCGAGCATCGTCACCCAGACGAGCAGGAAGCGGGCGAGTTCCTCCGACCAGATCGTCGGCGCCTGCAGCACGTAGCGGGCAAAGACCTGCCAGACGATCGCCGCGACCATGACGAGAAACAGGCCGATGAGGACCTTGTCGAGAACGCGCTCGACGAGATGGACGAGACGGGACATGGGAGCCGTTCGGAAAATCGGGTTCTGGCCGCCTTCCGGCAGCCGCTTCGCCTGACGGCGGGCGAGAAAGAGGGGCGGGCCCGAAAGGCGGACCCGCCCGGCCGGTCAGCTCTGGCCGGCCTGCTGGAAGCGCTCGATCCACTCCTGGAAATCGGCGGGATACTTGTCCTTGAGGGGCACGAGCTTCTCGCGGAAGGCCGCCACGTCGGGCCGCACGATCTTGACGCCGTGCTTCTCGAGCTCGCCCTCATAGGTGGCGAGGAGCTTCTGCATCTCCTCGGAGCCCCAGGCCATGGCCTTCTCGCCTTCCTCGATGAGGATCGCCTGCGTCTCCTTCGGCAGCTTGTTGAAGAAGTCCGCATCGAAGATGAAGGTGTAATAGGCGTTCACATGCCCGGTCATGATGACATAGGGCACGGCTTCGTAATATTTGGAACGCAGATGCGCCTCGAGCGGGTTCTCGGCGGCATCGATGATCCCTTGCTGCAGGGCGGAGTAAACTTCCAGGCTCGGCATCGGCGTGGGGCTCGCGCCGAGTGTTTCCCACGTGGCGCGGAAGATCTGCTGGTTGGGCACGCGCAGCTTCAGGCCGGCGAGATCCTCGGGCTTCTCGATGGGGCGGCGCGTCGCCATTTCCCGCGCGCCGCGGAAGCCCGCTCCGATCAGCTTGAAGCCGGCCCGCTTCTCGATCTCGTCATGGAAAGCCTGGCCGACGCCGCCCTTCTGCATGACGACCTTGAAGTGGTCGTAGTCGCGGATGAGGTAGGGGTACGATCCGAGGCCGGCGAGCGCGTCGTAGCTGTCGAGATGCCCGACCTCCTGGATGACGATGTTCGTCGTGCCGAACTGCAGGGCCTCGATCGTCTCGGCCGCGCTGCCGAGCGAGCCCGAATAGGACATGTCGATGACGACCTGGCCGTTCGTGCGCTCCTTCACCGCCTGCGCATAGCGGTCGCCGACCTTGGACCAGATATTGTCGGGCGGCGCGATGGTGGCGGCCTGCAGGCGCAGGGGCTCCGCCTGGGCAGAGAGGGTGAAGGCGAAGAGGGTCGCGAACGCGGCAAGACTCCGCCGGCATAGCCGGGTGTTGATCATGGGCTCTTCCTCCATTGGGATTGACGATGCGAAGCTGCGCGTTTACCGCGCTTATGATGCACGCTAACATGATGTTAGCGTCTATCATCCGAGATGGTCAAGGGGCGGATTGACGATGACGAGCGACGATATGGCGCCGGCGCGCCGCAACCGGGCTTCGGCCAAGCAGGCGAGCATGGCCGACGTCGCCCGGCAGGCGGGCGTCTCGATGATCACGGTTTCGCGCATGCTGCGGCAGCCGGACCTCGTCACCGCCGAGACGCGCAAGCGGATCGAGGCGGCGATGGCGGACGTCGGCTACGTGCCGAATCTGGTCGCCGGCGGGCTCGCGGCCACGCGCACCCAGGTGGTGGCCGCGATCGTGCCCTATATCCAGCATGGCGTCTTCGCCGATGCGGTGCAGGGCCTGTCGGACGCGCTCAGCCCCTCGAAATACTGCGTCCTCCTGGGCAACACCGCCGAATCGAACGAGGGCGAGGAGGCGATCGTGCGCACGCTGCTCGGCCATCGGCCGGCCGGCCTCGTCATCCAGGGCGCCAACCATTCCCCCGCAACGCAGCAACTCTTGCAGAAGGCTCAGATCCCGGTCGTCGAGATGGGCACGCTCCCCGACGAGCCGATCGACTGCTGTGTCGGCTATTCCAACAGGCATGCCGCGATCGCGATGACCGAGCGGCTGATCGCCGGCGGACGGCGGCGCATCGGCTTCGTCGGCGCCGATCCATCCCAGAACGACCGCCATGCCCAGCGCCTCGACGGCTACCGGACCGCCCTGGAGGCGGCGGGCATCGCCTTCGATCCCCGCCTCGTCGTCCGGGCACGCTTCGGCATCGCCCAGGGACGGGAGGCGCTCGCGCATCTCGTCGCGGTGGAGCCGAAGCTCGACGCTCTGTTCTGCGCCTCGGACCTGTGGGCTGCCGGCGCAGTCTATGAAAGCGCGCGCCGCGGCATCGCGGTGCCGGACGCCATCGCCGTCGCCGGCTTCAACGACCAGGAACTGGCGGCCGAGATGGTGCCCTCCCTGACCACCATCCGCGTGCGCCGCCATGAGATCGGTTTCGTCGCCGGCAACCTGATCCTGGCGCGCATCGAAGGCAGCGAGAGCGGCCGCAAGCGCATCGATGTGGGCTTCGAGCTGATCGCCCGCGAGAGCGCCTGAGCGACGGCAGGCCCTCACCGGGGAGCCTCGGCGAGGAGAAGGTCGAGCTCCGTCACGCGCTTGCCGTCGACGAGCGCCTGACATTGGGCGTCGAAGACGCGGAAGTGCGGCGCGGCAAGATGCGCGGCGAACGCCGCCCGATCGGCGTAGATCTCGTAGAGGACGATGTTGAAGGGATCGCCGGGGCGGCGGCAGACATCGAAGACGAGGCAACCAGGCTCGTCGGCGAGCGAGCGGCGCGCATTCTCGCAGATGGCCGCCTCGAAGACCTCCTCGGCTCCCCTACGGACTGCGAATTCGACGAGGATGGCATAGCGCTCGTCGCGGCTCTTCGGTCCGGATACCGGCTCGCGGAGGGACAGGTCCGGATCGGTCATCGCGAATGCTCCTTCTTTTCTCAGCCTGTCACGGCTGCGTTTCGACTGATCGCGGCGTCAGACGCGAGCCGCGCATCGACGGCCGCGACCATCCGCGAACGATTGATCCCGCGCCTCAGGCCCCTTCGCCGCCTGCGCCCGCGGTGCGCAGGCGCTGCAGGGCGCGCGCCCGCCAGCGCCTGTAGGCGGGCAGCTGGGAGAGCACGATGAGCGTGATGGCGAGCAGGAGGATGAGGCTCAAGGGACGGGTCACGAAGGGCGTGAGATCCCCCTGCCCCACCATGAGTGCACGCCTGAGGTTCTCGTCGGCCATCGGCCCGAGGATGACGCCGATCACCAGCGCCGAGATCGGGTAGTGCATGCGCGTGAGGAAGTAGGCCGCGAGCCCCACAGCGAACATCAGGTAAAGGTTGAACGTGCTGAGGCCGAGCGCATAGGAGCCGAGGACAGAAAGGATGGCGACGACCGGCAGGAAGAGTGACGGCGGGATGCGCAACAGCTTCACGACCTGGCGGGCGAGCAGCATGCCGTTGATCCACATGGCGAGCGAGGCGAGCACCATGATGGCCGCGAGCTCGATGAGGAAGTTGGGCTGCTCGATCGACAGCATCGGCCCCGGCGTCAGCCCGTGCAGCATCAGCGCCCCCAGCAGCATGACGGCCGGCGGGCTGCCGGGGATGCCCAGCGTGACGAGGGGGATCAGCGCGCCACCGATGCAGGCGTTGTTGGCCGTCTCCGACGAGATCAGCCCGGCTGGCTCGCCCTTGCCGAAATTCTCGGGGTTCGGCGAACTCGCCTTGGCGGTGCCGTAGGAGACCCAGCCGGCGATGTCCTCGCCCACGCCCGGCACGGCCCCGATGCCCACCCCGATCATGGCTGACCGGATGACATGCTTGAGGTTGCGCAGCATGGTCCGGATGTCCGGCAGGATGCGGCCGACGGATTGCAGCCGGACGGCACCGTCGCCCTCCCGCAGGCCGTGGATGATCTGCGGAATGGCGAAGGCGCCGATCAGCACCGGCACCACCTCGATGCCGGAATCGAGCTCCGGCACCCCAAAGGTGAAGCGCGGGAAGAACATCAGCCCGTCGCGGCCGACCGTCGACAGGGCGAGGCCGAGAAAGCCCGCGATCCAGCCCTTGATGACGAGATCGGAGCTCTGCAGCGTGCCCGAGATGATGATGCCGAAGAGCGCGAGCAGGAAGAACTCGTAGGACGTGAACTGCAGCGCCACTTCGAGGATGAGCGGGGCGACGACCACGAGCGCCAGCATGCCGACCACCGTCCCGACGAAGGAGGCCGTGGTCGTGAGCCCGAGAACACGGCCCGCCTCGCCGCGCTGCGCCATGGGATAGCCGTCCATGGCCGAGGCGGCGGAGGCGGCGGTGCCCGGAATGTTGAGCAGGATCGCCGAGTAGGAACCGCCATACACCGCCCCGACATACATGGCGATGAGGGCGATGAGCGCCATGTTGAGGTCGAGCGAATAGGTCAGCGTGGCCAGAAGGCCGACGCCGAGCGTGGCGGTGAGCCCCGGCAGCGCACCGAAGGTGATGCCGAGCAGGCTCGCGCCGATGAGCAGGAGCCAGCTCACCGGCTGCGACAGGAGCCCGGCGAGAGCCCCGGCAAAGGCGCCGAACTGATCGAGAACCGTCATGAGGACACCGTCATGGCTCGCTCACCGGACGAGGAGGCGGCGCGCCGCGTCGAGCGTATTGATCGTCACGCCCTCCACCGGCAGGGGCACGAGCAGCCCCCATTTGAAGACGATGGAGAGCACCAGCGACGTGCCGAGCGCCACGACGAGGCAGCGGCGCCAGCGCCCGCGCCCCGGCGCGCCGGCTGCCCAGGCGACACTCCCCGCAGCGATGAGGAAGGCCACCCAGACGCCAAGATCCCGCAGGTCCGCCGCCGTGGAGCGCGGCTGCGGCCGCCAGCCGGCGAGGGCCGCAAAGGCGACGGCCGCGATCGCACAGGCGAAGACGCCAAGGCCCGCCTTCCGCACGCGAGCGGTGGGCAGGTGATACGCCGCCGCGAGGGTGAAGAGCGTGAGCGCCGTCGCTGCCGTGAAGTCGACGCGGGGAACGAGGCAATAGATGTAGCCGCCGAGAATGAAGGCGACGATCCAGATGTCCCGCGCCGCGCCTGCATGGCCCCGCAAGGCCCGCGGCGTGACATCGGCGAGCGCGGCACGCGCCGCGCCCGCACGCACGGCCGTCGCCAGCAAGGAGCAGGACAGGACGATGAGGAAGGCCGAGACGATCAGCGGCAGCAGCGCCGGCGAGACGTACCAGGCGTTGCGCACCCCGGCATAGGACCCTTCGAGCGGATAGCCGAGGGTCTCGACCAGCATGAAGACCGATATGGCGACGAGGACGAGCCCGGTCCAGAAATCCGCCTTGCGCAGGCCGGGCACCGACTGATCGTTTCGGCTCACGACGCACCCCGCGGGAGCATTGGTGACAACGGCAGGTGCGGGGCCGGCTGCCGGCCCCGGCTGCTCATTCCGCCGGCTTGGGAATGCCGAGCTTCTCGGGGCTCACGGTTGCGGCGCCGAGCTCGTGCAGCGTCCAGGCGAACAGGCTCTCGAGACGCTGGAACTCCTCGCGCGCCGCCTCCCCGCTCTTGCCCGAGATCTCGTAGAAGTTCTGGGCCGCCCATCCCTTGACCTTCTCCGACTGCACAGCCTTGTCGAAGGCGTCCGTCAGGGTTTTCTTGACCGCGTCCGGCACATCGGCACGCACGGCAAAGCCGATGGCCTGCTGGATGGGCAGGTGCTCCTTGAGATCCGGGAAATCGGCGAAGGCGGACGGCACCTCGCCGATCCCCTCCACGCTGACCGCGTTCGGCGTCAGCATGGCGAGCGGACGCAGGCGCTTGGCACGGATGAGCTGCTGCTGCTCGGCGAGCGACGTGACGACGACGGCCACCTCGCCCGAGACGGCTGCGTTCTGCGCCGGGGCGGAGCCGTCGTAGGGAATGTAGTTGAACTTGGCGCCGGTGCCCTTTTCGAGGGCGAGCAGGTTGAGATGGTGGATGGAGCCCGCGGCGCTCGCCCCGGCGCGGATCTCGCCGGGCTTTGCCTTGGCCGCCTCGATCAGCTCCTTGAGCGTCTGATAGGGCGCATTCGCCGACACCGACACGAGATCGGGAGAGCCGCCCACGATGAACGGCTGCCAGACCTCGAAGCGCTGATCCCAGCCACCCTGGACGCCTGCCGTGACATTCGATTCCGAGATGCCTGCCAGCGTATAGCCGTCGGCAGGCTGCCCGTAGACGAAGCTCATGCCGGCCGAGCCGCCCACGCCGCCGGTGCGGTTGACGACGTTGATGCGCACCGGCAGGTGCTGCTGCATCTCCGCCGCGATGAGCCGGTTCACCGTGTCCGTGCCGCCGCCGGCCGCCCAGACGACGACCACGCTGATGTCGCGCGCCGGATAGTCCTCGGCACGCGCCGAGGTCGCGGCGGCGATCAGCGCCACAGCGGCCACGGCCCTCGCCGCACCCATGAATGTCCGCATGGTTCCTTCCTCCCTGGCATTTGATCCCGAAACCCGTTGACCCGGGCTATTGATTTCTTGTCCCGTTCCGGTATTCATTTACGTATACGCAAACGAGTGCACCGTCAACCATGATCGAACTCGCCAGCCTCAACGCCGTCGGCTCCGGCCTCGTGCGGCCCGAATGCGTCATCGCCCACGCGAGCGGCCTCGTCTTCACGGCGGACTGGCACGGGGAGGGCGGCGTCGCGATCATCGGCACGGACGGACGTGTCAGCCGCATCACGGCGCGCGGCGCGCCGCGGACCATGCGCCCGAACGGCATCGCCCTCGAGCCAGGCGGCAGCTTCCTCCTCGCCGATCTCGGCGCCGAGGAAGGAGGTGTCTTCCGCCTCCAGCCGGACGGCGGCATCGAGCCCGTCGCGACGGTGATCGACGGGCGGCCCTTCCCTGCGACGAACTTCGTCTTCCGCGACACCGATGGCGGGCTCTGGGTGACGGTAAGCACCCGCCGCGTGCCGCGCGACCTGGGCTACCGGCCCGATGTCGACGACGGCTTCATCGTGCGCATCGATCGCCGGGGCGCGCGCATCGTCGCCGACCGGCTCGGCTACACCAACGAGTGCCACGTCTCTCCGGACGGAGGCCACCTCTACGTCAACGAAACCTTCACCCGACGCCTGTCGCGCTACGCGCTGCGCGCCGACGGCTCGCTCGCCGACAAGGAAGTCGTGGCCACCTTCGGCCCCGGCACCTTTCCCGATGGCCTCGCCTTCGATGCGGAAGGCGGCATCTGGATCACGTCGATCGTCAGCAACCGCCTCATCCGCGTCACTCCCGACGGGCGGCAGGAGATGATGCTGGAGGATGCCGACGCGGGGCACCTCGACGCCGTCGAACAGGCCTATGCCGCCGGCCGCCTCGGGCGACCGCATCTCGACACGGTCCGCAGCACGCTCCTGCGCAATATTTCAAGCCTCGCCTTCGGCGGCCCGGATCTCACGACGGCCTGGCTCGGCTGCCTGCTCGGCAACAGCCTCCTTTCCTTCCGCAGCCCGGTCGCCGGCGCGCCGCCGGTGCACTGGTCCCATCCGCTCGGCCCGCTCGCGTCGCATGCCGCAGCCGGCCCTTTCCTTGCAAACGGAGCATCCGCAGAATGAATCCCTCCTCCACCTTCCGCATCGCGGTCCTTCCCGGCGACGGCATCGGCGTCGAGGTCATGCAGCCGTGCATCGACGTCCTCGAGGCGGCCATGCGCCGGGTCGGCAACGTCGCGCTCGATTACGAATGGCTGGAGGCGGGCGCCAATACCTATCGCGAGACCGGCAACGCCCTGCCGAAGGCGACCTTCGACGCCTGTGCGAAGGCCGATGCCATCCTCCTCGGCGCCATGGGCATGCCGCACATCCGCTATCCCGACGGCACCGAGATCGCCCCGCAGCTCGACCTGCGCTTCGACCTCGGCCTCTATGCCGGCGTGCGGCCGATCCGCACGATCCCCGGCGTGCCGAGCCTGCTCGCCAGCGCGAAGGCCAAGGCCATCGACTTCGTCATCATCCGCGAATCGACGGAAGGTCTCTTCGCCTCGCGCGGCAAGGGCATCGTCACCGACGACCGGGAGGCACGCGACACGATGGTGATCACGCGCCCGGTCTGCGAGCGCCTCTTCGACTTCTCGTTCCGCCTCGCCGAGGACCGGCGCGGCAGCGGCACCGGCAAGGGCCGGGTCACCTGCGTCGACAAGGCCAATGTCTTTGCCTCCTTCGCCTTCTTCCGCAAGATCTTCGACGAGCGCGCCGCGCGCTTCCCCGATCTTGCGGCCGACCACGTCTATATCGACGCCATGGCGCTCTCGCTGGTGCTGAAGCCCTGGGAGTTCGACGTCATGGTGACGGAGAACATGTTCGGCGACATCCTGTCGGACCTCGGGGCCGGCCTCATCGGCGGCATGGGCTATGCCCCCTCGGCCGACATCGGCGACGAACATGCCGTCTTCCAGCCCTGCCACGGCAGCGCGCCGGACATCGCCGGTGAGGGCAAGGCCAATCCGACGGCGATGTTCCAGTCGGCGGCCATGATGCTGGACTGGCTGGGCGAGCGCCATGCGGCCCCGAGCGCGCGGGCGGCGGCGCGGCTCATCACCGACGCGATCGACGCGGCCTTCGCCGACGGGCGCCTGCGCACCTGCGAGTTCGGCGGCGATGCCGACACCGCCGCGGTGACCCGCGCCGTCCTCGCCGCCGTCGAAAACGACACCGCCCGCGTGGCGGCCGGCGGGCGGGCCTGACCCATGACCAGGCTGCGCGTGGCCACCATCGGCGCCGGCTATTTCAGCCAGTTCCACCACGATGCCTGGGCGCGGATGGACGACGTCGAGATCGTCGCCATCTGCGACCGCGACATCGACAAGGCGGCGGCCTTCGCGCAGCGTTTCGCCATTCAGCGCGTCTATGCCGACGCCGCGCGGATGCTCGACGACACCACCCCGGACCTCCTCGACATCGTCGCGCCCCCTGCTTCCCATCGCGAACTCGTCGGCCTCGCTGCCGAGCGCGGCATCCCCGCCATCTGCCAGAAGGCGTTCTGCCGTTCCCTCTCGGAAGCGGAGGAGACGGTCGCGCTCGCGGAGGCCGCCGGCATCCCGCTCGTCGTGCACGAGAACTTCCGCTTCGAGCCCTGGCACCTGAAGATCCGGGAGCTCATCGATGCCGGCCTCGTGGGGCCGCTCTACCAGGCGAGCTTCCGCCTGCGGCCGGGTGACGGGCGGGGCGAACGGGCCTATCTCGACCGCCAGCCCTATTTCCAGACCATGGAGCGCTTTCTCATCCACGAGACGGCGATCCACTTCATCGACACCTTCCGCTTCCTGTTCGGCGACGTGGTGGGGGTCGATGCGCGGCTGAGGCGGGTCAATCCCGTGCTGCGCGGCGAGGATGCGGGCATCATCGTCTTCTCCCTCGCCAATGGCGCCACCGCCCTCTTCGACGGCAACCGCCTCTCGGACCATGCCGCCGACGACAGGCGCCTGACGATGGGCGAGATGCTCGTCGAGGGCGAGAACGGCACCTTGCGCCTCGACGGCTACGGCCGCCTCTTCTTCCGCCGCTTCGGGGAGAACGCCGAGGAGGAAATCGCCTATGAATGGGAACGGCGTGGATTTGCCGGCGACAGTGTCTACAAGCTGCAGCGTCACGTCGTCGACCATCTGCGCCACGGGCGGCCCGTGATGAATACCGGCCGCGATTACCTCGTCAATCTGCGCATCGAGGAGGCGATCTACCGGTCCGCGGCACGGGAATGGGAACCGGTGTAGACAGAAGGGCGGGCGGAGGACAGTGACGATCGTGCGGACCGAGAACCGAGACAGCGAGGAGCGCGTGTCGCTCACGGCACGGGCCTATGGCGAGATCCGCCGGCGCATCCTCGACAACGAGATGCCGCCGGGCACCATGATGCTGGAGCAGGAACTCGCAGCCATGCTCGCCATGAGCCGNACGCCCGTCCGCGAGGCTCTCATCCGGCTCGCCAACGAGGGCATGGTNGAGGTACGCCCGCGCCACGGCATGCGCGTATTGCCGGTCTCGGCCGANGACATGGCCGAGATCTACCAGATCCTCACTGCGCTCGAATCGGACGCCGCCGCCGAGATCGCCCGCACCGGGCTGAGCCCCGAGGANCTCGCTGCCCTCAAGGGCGCCGTCGANGAGATGGAGGACGCGCTGGCGGCCGACGACCTCAAGGCCTGGGCNCGGGCNGACGGCCATTTNCANACGCTGCTCATCGAGGCCTGCCGCAACAAGCGCCTGCGCGCCCTCGTCTACCAGTTCTGGGACCAGACCTACCGCGTGCGCATGCTGACCCTCACCTTGCGCCCGCGCCCGACGGACTCCAACCGCGATCACCACGCCCTCGTCGACGCCATCGAACGCCGCGATCCGGAGGCTGCCGCCTGCATCCACCGCGAGCACCGGCTGCGCGCCGGCGCCATGCTGGTCTCCCTCCTGCGCAACGGGCCGACACAGCTCTGATGCGCTGCCGGCACCCGCCCGTGCCGCCACTCCCGTTCATGCATCGCCGCCGGCTCCAGCGACGCCGGCAAGGCTCGCCGGCTGGGCGAAGCCTTGCCGGGTGCAGCGTTCGAGAACCGCCCGGTCCGGTGCCGGGCCGAAGCCGGGCGCGCCGTCTAGAAGGATCGCGCCCTCCGTGAGCTCCTGCGGCCCGCCGCGGAGGTCGTTGAACAGGGGGCTCTCGCGCACCTGCCGTTCGAGGATCAGGAAGGACGGCAGGGCCGCCGCCACCTGCACGCTGACCCGGTCGAGCACCGGCCCGACCGGATTGTGCAGGCTCGCCCCGACGCCCGAGACCGCCGCCAGTTCGAGCATGGCAAGGCCGGTGCGAATGCCCGTCCAGCGCAGGTCCGGCAGGATGGCATCGCAGGTGCCGCGCGCCAGAAAGTCCCGGGCCTCCGAAAGGGTCGCAAGATGCTCGCCGCCGGCGATGCGGATGCCACGGTCATTGGCGAAATGGCGCAAGGCCCGCCCCGTTTCCACGTCGAAAGCATCCTCGGCGAGCGGCTCCTCGAGCCAGTAGAGGCCCGCGTCACCGACCTCGCGCAGGATCGTGCGCGCCAGTACCGGCGAAAGGCGGGCGTGACAATCGACGAGAAGCGCCACCTCCGGGCCGATCGCCTCACGAACCGCGGCAATGCGGGCAAGGCCGGCGCTCAGGAGGCGGGTGCCCGCCTGATGGTCGACGCGGGCCCAGTCGAGCCCGTCGAAGGGCGCGATCTTCACGGCCCTGTAGCCGTCCTGCGTCACGACCTGTCGGGCGCGCGCGGCAAAGCCTTCCGGCGAGCGGTCGCTGATGCCGCGGTTGATATTGGCGTAGACCGGGACCGACTGCCGTTCCGGCCCGCCGAGCAGGGCGGCGAGCGGCAGGCCCGCACGGCGCGCAAGCGCATCGAGGAAGGCCTGCTCGACGGCACGCATCACCGTCAGCCGCGCCTGCGAGGCATGGGCGCTGCGCAGGCCGGCGAGTGCCTCGCCCGCGCCCGCGAAGGATCTGCCGGCGAGAAGCGTCCCCGCATGGCCGATCTCGGCGAGCACCGCCTCTTCCGCACCGGCGAGCGTCGCCTCACCCCAGCCCGTTACCCCGTCGTTGAAGCCGAGTTCCAGCAGGATCCAGACGGTTTTTGCCGACACCGGAACGGTGAAGGCCTCGACGGAGGTGATGGTCAGGGACCACCGGCCGCCTGCGCAAGCCGTTTCCAAGGCGCGCCTCCTCTGTGCTTCGCCCGAAGGGCGCTCGTCTCACGCCGTGTTGGCGGTCGGGCTCTCCTTGCGGACGAGACCCTCCGCCTTGAGCTCTTCCCAGAAACCGGGCGGGATGGGAAAGCGCATCATCGCGACATTCGTCTCGACCTCGGCGGGCGAACTGAAGCCTGCGGCGACACTCGCCACCGCCGGATGGCCGAGGGCGAACTGCAGCGCCGCCGCCGCCAGCGGCACGCCGTGACGCTCGCAGACATTCTCGATCTGGCGCGTCCGCTCCAGGATCGCGGGCGGCGCATCGGCATAGAAAAACTTCGCGCCCGGGCGCGCACCCGTCGCGAGGATGCCGGAATTGAACGGCGCGGCCGAGATGATGGAAATTCCCTCGCGCTCGCAGAGCGGAAAGAGCTGGTCGAGCGGCGACTGGTCGAGCAGCGTGTAGCGGCCCGCCAGCATGAAGCAGTCGAAGCGGCCGGCTTCCGCGAAGCGCACAAGGATCTCGTTGTCGTTGACGCCGACGCCGATCGCCTTCACATGGCCATTGCGGCGCAGCTCGTCGAGGGCGCGATAGCCACCGGCCATCACCTCGTCGAAGCGGCGGTCGACGGCATCGCCGTGCCAGCGCCGGTTGACGTCGTGGATGAACAGGATGTCGAAATCGACGAGGCCCGTGCGTTGCTGGCTGTCCTCGATCGAGCGCATGACGCCGTCATAGCTGTAGTCGTAGACGACCTCGAAGGGCAGCGGGTCGACATACATGCTCTCGGGCGCGCGGCCACGCACCGGGCGGAGCAGCCGGCCGACCTTGGTCGACAGCACGCAATCGCCCCTGCGCTGGCGCAGGGCGCGGCCGAGGCGATGCTCCGCGAGGCCAAGGCCGTAGAACGGCGCCACGTCGAAATAGCGCAGGCCCGCCTCATAGGCCGCCGCCACGGTCGCATCGGCCTCGGCGTCCGAAAGCGCACGGTAGACGCCGCCGAGAGGGGCGGCGCCGAAACCGAGCACCGAGACGGCAAGGTCCGTGCGGCCGAGCCGCCGTGTCGGGACGCTCTCCGTCATCTCAGGCGTCCTTGCTGGCGCGCACGGTGATACCCGCCTGCTCCTCGCGCAGGTGCAACACCGAGGTGACGTCGAAATCGGCGAAGCCCGTGGTCTTGGCCTCCACCAGCACCGCATGGGCCGCATCGCCGACCGGCGTGTCGACGCCGAGCGCTCTCGCCATGCCGATGGCGAGCCGCTGGTCTTTCTCCCCGAGCTTGACCATGAAGCCGGGCGAGAAATCGCCGGCAAGGCCCTTCTTCGGCAGGGCGATGGCGAGCTGGTTGTTCCAGGCCATCGTCGTGCGCATGACCTCGGTCATGAGTTCGAGCGACAGGCCGGCCTTGGCGCCCATGACGAGCGCCTCGCTCGTTGCCGACAATATGGTGGCGGCGAGGAAATTGTTGGTGAGCTTCAGCGCCTCGCCCATGCCGAGCCCGCCGCAGTAGAAGAAGTCGCTGCCCATGCAGGCGAGGATCGGGCGCACGCGCTCGACCGCGGCGGGATCGCCGCCCACCATGAGGGTCAGCGTGCCGGCGATGGCGTGGTCCTGGGTCTTGCCGACGGGGCTGTCGACCATGGCGATGCCCTTTTCGGCGAGCGCCTGGCCGACACGCCGCGTCACGGCGGGATCGATGGTGCTCATGTCGACCAGCACGGTGCCCGGGCGCATGGCGTGGACGAGCCCGCCCTCGCCCAGCACCGCCCGCTCGACGTCCGGCCCGTCGGGCAGCATGGTGATGACGACATCGGCCCCGTGGGCGAGGTCGGCGAGCGAGGCCGCCGCCTCGCCGCCGGCCGCGACATGCGCCTCGATGGCGTTGCGGTTCAGGTCGAAGCCCTTCACGCGATAGCCCTTGCGCAGGATGTTGCGCGCCATGGGGCCACCCATGGTGCCGAGCCCCAGAAACCCGATCCTGTCCATCGATTCCATCCTTGTTCGATCCGGCAACGGATCAGTTCTTGGTCTGCCAGCGGTCCTGCTGCCATGTCGGCAATCCGCGCAGATCGCCGGCATCGGAAGCCGTGAAGGCGCTCTCGTCGGGCTTCCTGCCCGAGAGCTCGTAGGCCTCGCGCAGGAGCGGCGCGGCCTTGGCGACATTGTCGAGCACAAGCTGCCATTCCAGCGGCGCGGGGATCAGTCCGCCCGCCACCATGAATTTGGAGGTCTCGACGATGGCGCTGACGTCGCCCTGCGTCGGCCACACCCAGCCGCGGCGGAAGAGCACCTCGTCCTCCACGACCTTCGCGCCGAGATCGGACGGCAGGCCCCAGTATTTCTCGACGCTGTCGGAAATGGCGGCTGGCGACATCCCCTTCAGTGCATCGACGGCTTCCTGCTGGGCGGCGACGAAGGCGGTGATCAGTTTCGGGTGCTTGTCGAGGAGTTCGTCCCGCGTCATCCAGAACGAGCGGTGCAGGTAATAGCCGTCCGGGTAGAAGGCCGACTTCTTGACCGACGGCAGCAGGTGCCCCGCCCCCTCGCCTTCCGGGCCCTTGTAGTGGTCTTCCGTATAGCCGAAGGAATTGACGATGCCGACGGTGCCGACCTCCTTCTGCGCCTTGAGAAAGGCAGGATAGATCAGCACGGCCGCATCCATGCCGCGCGGGATGGTCGCCGCCTGCGCCTGGGTCGGCGTGTTGATCATCTTGATGTCGAAGTCGCGCGGATTGCCCGAGCCGAGCTCGTTGAGGAGGATCTGCGAAAAGGCGTTGTAGGGGTCTCCGCCCAGCAGCGCGCCGACGGTCTTGCCCTTGAGATCCGCGACATTGCGGATCTCGGACCCCTTCCGCGTCGCGACGACGAAGCGGAAGTGCCCCTCGCCGACATTGACCACCGTCCAGGGCTGCTTGGCGGCGAGGCCGCGGATGATGGGCGTGTTGCCCCACATGCCCAGGTCGAGATTGTTGCTGACGAAGGCCTCCACCATCGGCTGCGCGGAGGGATAGTCACGCCAGTCGACCGTCAGGTCGTAGCCGGCCTCCTTCGCCTTTTTCTCAAAGACCTTGTTGTTGAGCATGTATTGCGTGACGGGCGAATTGCCGGCCGCCCAGGGTTGACGCCCCACCGAGATGCTCACGGCCTGCGCCCGCGCGATGCGCGGCGCGGCGATGACCGCGACGCCGGCTGCGCCGGCCGTTGCGAGGAAACGGCGACGCGTCGGCTTGCTGGTATCCCTCATGTCAGTCCTCCCTTGGCCCGCTTTGCCGCGGGCTCCCCTCAGCGCCTGTCGATGGTGGCCTCGTAGGCCTCGCGGCGGATGAGCTGCCAGATCTCGTCGGCGAGCGTCTGGAATTCGCTGGTGGCGCGCAGGCTTTCGCGCCGTGGCCGCGGCAGATCGATGTCCATGACCGTCTTGATGCGGCCGGGATGGTTGCTCATCACGGCGACCCGGTCGGCGAGGAACACCGCCTCGTCGATGCCATGCGTGATGAAGATCACGGTCTTGCGCTCCGCACGCGGCAGGTCTTCACCCCAGATCCGCAGGAGTTCCTCCTGCAGGATGAGCCGCGTCTGCGCATCGAGCGCCGCGAAGGGCTCGTCCATGAGCAGGACCTCGGGCTCGTTGGCGAGGGCGCGCGCGAAGGCGCAACGCTGGCGCATGCCGCCGGAGAGCTCGTGCGGATATTTGTGCTCGGCCCCCGTGAGCGAGACGAGGTCGATGTAGTGGCGCACCAGCTTGTCACGCTCGGCGGCACCGAGCCGTGCATCCGAGCGGAAGCGCGGGCCGAATTCGATGTTCTCGCGCACCGTCTTCCAGGGAAAGAGCGCGTAGTCCTGAAAGACGACGCCGCGCTCGGCGCCCGGGGCGCGGACCGGCGCGCCGTCCATGGCGACGGTGCCGGCGGACGGCTCGGCGAGCCCGGCGATCATATTGAGGATCGTGCTCTTGCCGCAGCCGGACGGACCGACGATGCAGAGGAACTCGCCTTGGACGATGTCGAGCGAGACATCCGCGATCGCAAGCGTGCGCTGGCCCGTGCGCGGGACGATGTATTCCTTGCTGATGCCGTCGAGGCGGATCTTCGGCGCGGCTTGATCTAGCGCTTCCATGGGATCATCCAGTATTCGAGGGCGCGCACGCCACGGTCGATGAGAAGGGCGACGACACCGACGCCGATCATGCAGACGATGATGCCGGAGAGATCGACGCTGTAGGCGTAGAAGACGAACATCATCTGCCCGATACCGCCGGAGGCACCGCCGCCGGCTTTCGCCCCCACGGCCAGCTCTGCGGCGATGATCGACGTCCAGGCGACGCCGAGCGCGAGACGCGCGCCGACGAAGAGATTGGGCAGGGCGCCGGGCAGGACGACCGTGCGCAAAATGGTCAGGCGGCCCACACCAAGAGTGCGCGCGGCGCGGATGAGGCCGGGATCGATGCTGCGCACGCCGTGGATCGTGTTGACGATCATCGGGAAGAACGCCGCATAGCCGACGATGAAGGCGGCCGCCGGCGTGCCCGTGCCGAACCACAGGATGGCGAGCGGCAACAGGGCGATGGGCGCGATCGGCCGGAAGCTTTCGATGATCGGATCGAGATTGCGGCCGACCGGACGATAGGCCGCCATGGCGGTGCCGAGGACGAGCGCCAGCACGGCGGATGTGGCGAAGCCGAGCATCACACGCTGCAGGCTCTGCAGCAGGGCGAGCGGCAGTTCGCCGCTGGCGATGAGCGTCCAGCCCGTGGCGATGACATCGGCGGGCACCGGCATGCGGTCGGCGGGCGCCGCCTGCATCGCCGCGAGCTGCCACAGCACGAGCAGCAGGGCCGGCAGGACGAAGGGGCGCAGGCGAAGAGCGAGATTCACAGCGCCCCTCCCTGCGTCTGGGCCCAGGGCGTGAGCACGCGCTGCAGCCAGCGCAGCAGCCGGTCGAAGAGATAGCCGAGCAGGCCGATGAGGAAGACGAAGGCGAGCACGCTCGGCGTCATCAGCAGCTCCCGGTACCACTCGACGGCAAAGCCGAGGCCGGAGGGCGCGCCGATGAGCTCGGCCGCGACCATGGCCATCCAGCCGGCGCCGGCCCCGAGCCGTGCTCCGACGAGGATGTTGGGCAGCGCCGCCGGCCAGATCACGTGCCGGACGATGTGTGCCCGGCCGACGCCGAGCACGCGCGCGGCCTGCACCAGGCCCGGATTGACCGAGCGCACGCCGACGACGGTGTTGATCACGATCGGAAAGAAGGCGCCGTAGAACATGATGGCCGTCGGCAGCGCCTCGCCGACACCGAGGATGAACATGCCGAGCGGGATCCAGGCGATGCCGGAGATCGGCCGCAAGAGCTCGATCAGGGGATCGACCATGACGAAGACGTTGCGGCTCAGACCCATGGCGAAGCCGAGCGGCACCCCGAGCAAGATCGCGAGGGCGAAGCTCGTGCCGAGCCGCGTCAGGCTCGCCGCCACGTTGCTGAAGACTTCCCCCTGCCGCGTCAGATCGACGAGCGCCTCGGCCGCCGTAATCGGCGAGGGCAAAAGGATGGGGTTGCCGATCCACAGCGAGGCGAGATGCCAGATGACGAGGAAGACGGCCATCGCCCGCACATAGACGAACAGGCCGCCGATCGACGCATAGATGCGCGCGGCAAAGGGCGTCGGCCAGTAAGGTGTCGCGCCACCCGGCGCCACGGCGGCACCATTCTCGTCACGAGCCGTCAAGGGCTCCTCCCAAGATCGCTTTTTCAGGATCATTTTTCTTGTCTATTGGGCAATGGTACCGGTACCATTCGACAGCGTCAAGCGACTGGGCTAGATGAAGCGCGCATGACCAAGATGTCCGATCCAACAGGCCGGGGCGCCAAGCGCGCGGGAATCCGTGACGTGGCGCGGCTCGCCGGCGTGGCGCCCATGACCGTGTCGCGCGCCCTCTCCTTTCCGCATCTGGTTTCGGCGGAAACCCGCGAGAAGGTCGCCGCCGCCATCGCTGCCACCGGCTATATCCCGAACCGGGTGGCGAGCAGCCTGTCCTCGAACCAGACGATGACGATCGGTGCGGTCATCCCGACACTACGCAACTCGATCGCTGCCGATTTCGCCGAGGGATTCAACCAGGTGCTCCGCGCCCGCGGCTATCATCTCCTCCTCGGCAACAGCGAATTCGTGCCCGAGGACGAAGAGGCCATCGTCGTCGAATTTCTGTCCCGACGCGTCGACGGCATCTATCTGACCGGCTCCACCCATACCGAACGCACGCGCAAGCTGCTGCGCGACAACGCTGTGCCGACCGTCGAGATCGCAAGCCTGCCCGAGGATCCGATCGACATGGCGGTCGGCTTCTCGAACTTCGGCGCCGCCTATGCGGTGACCAAGATGTTCGCCGAACAGGGCTATCGGAAGGTCGCCCTGTTCACGACTTTCACCAAGGACAACGAACGGCAGGTGGAACGCCAAGCGGGCTATCACGCCGCCGTACATGAATTCGGCCTCGACGACGATCCGGAAAGGCTCGTCGCCGAGCTCGAGATGGATCTGAAGGCCGCGGCGCGGCAGCTGCGGCTTCTGCTCGAGCGGCGCCCGGACGTCGAGGCGCTGTTCTGCACGGGCGACTTCATCGCGGCCGGCGCGCTGTTCGAGGCGCAGCGTCTCGGCCTCTCCGTGCCGCAGGATCTCGCCATCGCCGGTTTCGAAGGCCTGGAGATCGCGGAGAATCTCAATCCCTCGCTCACGACCGTGCGCATCCCCCGCTACGAAATCGGCCGCAAGGCGGGCGAGATGCTGCTTGAGCGCATCGCCCGCCGGCCGGTCGGGACGCCTGTGGTCGACCTAGGCTTCGAGATCATCAGGAGGGAATCGACCGCAGCCACGGCAGGCCAGCCGAAGGTCCGCGCCGCGGCGAGCCAACAGCCGGCCGGCACAGGCGGATGAGGGAGGAGCGGTCCATGAGATACGCGATTCGGGCAGTCTCCGAGCCGGTCGACATTCTCGGCGAATCCCCCGTCTGGAACGCACGCGAGGCGGCGGTCTACTGGGTCGACATCCGCGCGCCCGCGCTCCGGCGGCTGAGCCGGGACGGAACGGTCGAGACCTGGCCCATGCCTGACCTCGTCGGCGCCGTCGTCCTGCGCGCCGACGGCCAGCTCCTCCTCGGCTTGCGCGGGGGGCTCCATACCTTCGATCCCGCCGATGGGCGGCTTGCACCATTGCTGCCGATCGACGAGGGCCATGCGGAGAACCGCATCAACGACTCGCGCTGCGACAGGGCGGGCCGGCTGTGGTTCAGCACCATGTGGGACTTTGGCCGGCGGCGCACCGGCAGCCTCTACCGGCTTGACGGCGCCGTGATGCAGCCGGAGCCGGTCATCCGGGATCTCGCCGTGCCCAACGCGGTCGCCTTCTCGCCTGCCGGCGACCGGGCCTATTTCGCCGACAGCGCCGACGGCGCGATCCACTGCCTCGCCCTCGATCCGCGAACCGGCGCCCTCGGCCCGCCTCAGGTCTTCGTGCCGGCCGGCGTGGTGCCGGGCAAGCCGGACGGTGCGACGGTCGATGCCGAGGGCTTCCTGTGGAACGCCCGTTTCGGCGCCGGCATCGTGGCGCGCTTTTCGCCTGACGGCCGGCTCGACCGCGTGGTGCCGCTACCGGTGTCCAACCCGACATCGTGCAGCTTCGGCGGCCCGCATCACGCGACGCTCTTCGTGACCACCGCCACGCAGGGGCTGGATGACGCGCAGCGCCGGGCGCAACCGCTCGCCGGCGCGGTCCTCGCCTTCGAGCCGGGTATCGGCGGGCTCGCGGAGCCGGCTTTCGCCGGATGAGGCGGCAGGGAACAGGCACAACGATAAAACAACGGGAGGCTGCCATGCAGGAAGGGGCGACGGGACCGGGGCCGGCGGGCGGCAAGACGGGCGGGGCGCGCCGCGACAACGCCAGCTTCCTCGGCTTTGCCCGGCCGAAAGGCCGTGCCGGAATCCGCAATGCGCTCCTCGTGCTCGGCATCAACGGGCTGATAGCACCCCCGGCGCGCCGCATCGCCCGGGCGCTTCCCGGCAGCAAGCTTGTGGCGACGCCCTACGGGCGCGGTCAGCTCGGCCCCGACAAGGAAGTGCACTTCGCCCAGCTCGTCGGCCTCGGCGCCCATCCCAATGTCGGCGCGACGCTCGTCGTGGGTGCGGACCGGCCGACGGCCGAGATGGTCGCAGAGGCGATCGTGGCACGATCCGGAAAACAGGTGGCGATCGTCACCCTCGACGACGCGCACGAGGACGCGCTCGCCCTGACCGAGCGCGGCATCCGGCTAGGCGGAACGCTGGTGCGGGCGATCTCGGCCGAGCGGCGCCGGCCGGTGCCGGTCAGCGACCTCTTCATCGGCATCGAATGCGGCCATTCCGACGCGACCTCCGGGCTCGTGAGCAATCCGCTCGCCGGCGCGGTGGCCGATCGCCTCGTGGATCGCGGCGGCACGGCCGTGGTCGGCGAAACCCTCGAATGGCTCGGGGCAGAACATGTCCTCGCCAGACGGGCCGCCGAGGCCTCGATCGGCGAAGCGATCGTCGAGGCGGTCGTCCGGCGCGAAAAGGCCGTCGCCGCGCTCGGCGTCGATCTCCTCTACAACAACCCCGGCTACGAGAACGTGCGCGGCGGCCTCTCGTCGATCGAGGAGAAATCGCTGGGCGCGATCGCCAAGGCCGGCAGCCGGCCGATCCGCTCCGTCCTCCCCTTCGCCGCGGAACCGCAGGGTTCCGGCCTGCACGTCATGGACGGGCCGGGCTTCTCGCCGGAATCGCTCACCGGTTTCGCCGCGGCGGGTGCCCAGCTCATGCTGTTCACCACCGGCCCCGGCAACAGCTTCTGCAGCCTTGTCGCGCCGACGATCAAGATCAGCGCCCATCCCGATGCCACCAGGGCGCTGGCCGAACAGGTTGATTTCGATGCGAGCGCAGTTCTCCTCGCCCGCGCGACGATCGAGGATGCGGCCGACGAACTATTCGATCATCTCGTCGATGTGGCATCAGGCACCGCCACATGGGGCGAAATCTTCGCCGAGGGCGAGGAGTGCCTGTTCCGAAGCGGAGGCTCCTTCTGATGTCGGGATCCGATAGGCCGGACGCCAGCCTCGCCTGGGAGGCGATGGCCATCAACGCCGCCGACAACGTCGCCGTCGCCCTATGCGACATCGAGGGCGACGTGCACGTCCGTATCGGCGATGCCGTTCGCGTGATACATGTCGCGGCGCCCATTCCAATGGGGCACAAGTTCGCCACGCGCGACCTCACGGCCGGCGAGCCCGTCCTCAAATACGGGGAATGCATCGGCATCACGACCGCACCGGTCGCAGCCGGTGAACATGTGCACGTCCACAATCTCGAGAGCCGCCGCGCCCGACGCAAAGCCGGCTGAGCAGCCGCCACAAGGTGAACGGCATCGCTCTTGCCGCCGTGCCCGCATCCCGTTGCTCCCGTCGTGGGTGCATTCTCACCGGACGCTAAGATGCACGTGCCGGGTGCGACAGCACCGCCTGCGGCGGGATCCACGCGCCGCGCGTCAGCAGTTCCCGAACCTGGCTGCGGACCATGTCGGCCAGCGCCCGCGTCGCCGTGGTCGTCGGGCGCTGGGTGGAGGTGGCGAGGAGGAGCTGGCGCGTCAGCTGCGGCTCGACGATGCGCCAGAGCTTGATGCGGCCCGAGCGGACGAGCTGATGGCAGCTCGAATAAGACAGGATGGT
>Ga0065721_10050146_pt1 | contig 22797 bp, 26 predicted proteins | sample Mesricmetagenome_FD_59108 | JGI IMG/M metagenome (GOLD analysis project Ga0065721, IMG submission 59108) | Mesophilic microbial community from rice straw/compost enrichment Sample: eDNA_1 v2 (version 2) | ecosystem: Engineered > Solid waste > Grass > Composting > Bioreactor | place: USA: Davis...
ACCTCCAGCAACTGGAAACTTCTATCACTGGGCATAGGCGCAGACATAGGAACTCACACCGTCATCAAAAACACGGTGCCAATACCCTACCAATCACCGGCACGTCAGACGGGGCCACCTTGGCGCTTACACCATACCGGCCAGCGGCACCTGCCGCACCTCAAAGGCCTTACACAAGCGCGCGCTCGATCACCCCATACGGAAGTCTTCCTCTTGCACTACGGGCGGCAACCATAGAGGGTCTCCAGCTAAACAGGCAGCCGCTTTCGGCCAACTACAAGGTTACGCCCCCTTGAACCTGGCGTGTCCTACCGTCCTACTCGGCAGCGTAGCCACTAGCGGGGCGAGTAGCAACGCTATCAACAAGAATATGACGGCAAAGATGATACGAAGCAGTCCATTCTCCAGACCCTCCCTGATCCAGAAAAATCCAATATATACGTTTGAAAGAAGTATGAACCGCATGATGCCCGTCGCGCGATCAGCCCATATTGAAAACAATTTCGCTAGCACGCCAGAGACGAACATGAACATGGGAACGGCCCAATACCCTCCTATCATGATAGCTTCACTAAAGATCGTGGAAGACAGAGTGACGTTCCTGTAGTAGCCGATTATCACTTGGGTATAGTAGCCGGCGGCATCGAATTGAATGTCGGGCTTTTCCGGCCATATTGCACGCGGAATTAGATGCGTGAAGTGGTTTAGAAAAGGCCCCCAGCCCGGGCACTCTCTAGCAGAACACCACCAAAAAGTGCGCAGCGGAGCATCGATTGGGAACAGGTCTCCCTGTGTATAGTAGAATGCAGCAACTATCGGGTCCTGAAATGTGACTGCTGAGGATTCGCCGATGTAGCGTAGGAATGAGAGACCGATCACACCGGGCAACGCTAACAAAGCCGTAACGGCGACCAAGGGAGCGGGCAAGAATCTTCTTTTAAGCGCTATGACGAGGGTGATGAGTAAGGCAGCGATGAGGATCTGCCGATATCCCTCGAGAGCGATGTACATGAAGCCAGTGAACAGCATGGCGACGGCCGCAACACGGATGAACTCTGACCTGTCTTTGGCGACGACTAGCCTGTACGCTGCGTAGGGAAGGAACGCCGGAAACAATCTTAGCAGGATGCCCATACCTTGGGCATCTTTGTAGCGGTCCTCGTAGCTGCCCTGCCCGAACGACAGACCGTTCAATGCGACATAAGCTGCAACGGAGAAGAGGGACGCTAGAGCCAACGCGTGTAAGCCGCTCTGGGTCAGTTTCGAGCCGCGAGCGGAAGGTCCCTGAGCAAACTGCGGTGCCCTGCGCGTGCTTGGCATCATAAGCCCGGCCGCTTTGGAGGTGACCCAAGCCCCCGACACAAGTGCAAGATAGCCAAGCAGAAATAGCTGTTGGATGACTTCGAGGTCGCGAACCTCGAACTTATAACCAACTGTAGCGACCATTACCTGCAGAAAAAGGACGCCAACTCCAATAATGAAACTGAAGCAAAGCTTGAGAAATAAATAGATAGAATCGGGCTTCCTATAGAAAGCCACCGCATCATACAGGAATATTATTACATTTAGACCTGTGAGAAACTCCATTATTCCGCCACACTATAGATCAAAAGCACAATCATTCACAACGTTAACACCCCGAAAACATAGCTTATATATATTTACGATGTCAGCGGAGGTTCGTGCGATGGAGTACCTTTCGTGAAATATCTGCTTACCGCGCCTTCCCATTTCCAATCGCAAAGCTTGGGATTCTAGCAACGTCTCCAATGCCCCGGACAACTGCTGCGCATCTCCAGCCGGAACCAGGATGCCGGAACGCCCGTGTTCAACCTGTTCTGGAATGGCACCTACCGAAGTTGAAACGACGGGGAGACCAGCTGCCATTGCCTCCAATATTGCTACTGGTTGGTTCTCGCGTCGCGACGGCAGCATGAAAACATCTGCACTCGACAAAATGGCACGGCCCTCCTCCTCAGACACCCAACCCAGAAATTCGACTTTACCGCTTAGACCAAGCTCATCGCTTAGCTGCCGGTAACGCGCAACCTCGCCATTCCCCGCAACTATGGCACGCCATTTCAAGTGCTTTGGTAACAGGCTTAGGGCCTCGAGAAGGACGTCAGTTCCCTTTCTTTCCCCCACTAATCCCAAAGTTGCGAGTAGTGCGGTCTCGTGCGCAGGATCAGCCTGCGCCTTATTTTCTGGCACGCCATTGCTAACGACGTGTATCCTATCAGAGCTAACTCCTAATTCAGCATGTAGGAAGCTCTTCCAATATGAACCCAAAGCGATGACTGCATCAGCACTGTTGAAGAACCGGCTAATAAAGCTTCGCCGGGTAGCGCCTTGGCTCCGGAAAAACTCATCATATCCACTTCCGTGGAGGTGCAAGATTACCGGGATCGCAGCAATTCGAGCGATCCTGCCGAAGACCATCTTCCTCCAAGTAGACCCCTTAGGGGCAACGTTGATATGCACCAGATCATATTCACGTCGCACGCAACTAACGGCGAAATGAAGTAAACTCACCAGCGATGAGATGTGATTTACAAGTGGCGTAGAAACTAACCTCGTCGACACCACCGCTATATGAACGTCTGGTGCGACCCTAGGAACTTCTCGCACCAAGTACTCCGTGACGCGAGCAATTCCGCCCTTCCCTTTTAGTCCGTCCGGTACTACAACCGCTACTTTCATGTTCCCTCAGGTGTTTTGCCGGGCACAGAGGATGCCCGGTCTTTGAGCCACAGCATCCCAAATCGGGCAGCCAGAAGAGCATTCATTACTAGACTCGAGAGTACTGCTCCCAGAGCAGCACCCTCTATACCAAAAGAGGACGCTAACAAGGCGGTAGACACCAGTCCAACCGCGCAAGCCGCAGGCGCAATCAAAGCCATGGACCTTTCGCCTTTGGATGCAGAGACGGCAAGTCCGAACACACCCAATGGAGTAGCGAGCACCTGCACGGCCAGCATCGCTCGCAGCGCCCCAGCACCCGCCTCGAACTCCTCCCCATACAAGCTCATTATAAATGAAGCGCTCAGAAACATTATCAATGCCAAGGCACAACTCACTACCAAGGCCCGAGCGGCCTGCGCTATTGTCACCTTTAGTAGCTTGGTGAAACCACCCTCGGCATACGCCTTTACAAATATGGGAGCGGCAACTGCAGCAATCGAGAGAAGAACGAAATCAAGTACGGTAACAGACCTGTAAGCTGCGAAGAAAACTGCAGCTGATGCTGGATCTAAGATATAGCCGACGAGCAACGGCGATACCCACTGAGCGGCTACTGTACTATAGGACACGACCGCGAAGTACGCTGTAGATTTGAGCATCTCCATTTTGCCGTTGAAGGCAGACGATGCGCCGATCTCGCGGACAACCGCCCTAGCCCGCACAGCAACGAATAGCAACGCAAGCAGATTTGCAATTAGGAAACCTGTTGCGGCACCTATGAGACCGTATTTGAACCCGAGGTAGCCGACGCTCGGGATAGACGCTACTTTGATGATGACACTTTCGAACATTGAGTAAGAAATAGGTCGGCGCAACCCCTTCAGCAATTCAGAGTACATTCCTCCTACACAATAAACGGGAATGCTTAGCGCCATTATTATCAGTGGCAGAACCATATCCGGTGCCGAAAAGGCACGTTCTGCAATTAGTTCTGAGCACAAACACGTGACGAGGGTGGTAAGTATCGATAACGAAAATACCACCTGGACCGCGAATGTAGTTATGCTCGCTACTTCTGACTTCCTGCCAGTTTCGCTCGCCTCAGCTACAACGCGGTACGTAGTGTAACCAAAGCCAAAACGGGCCAGAGCGAAACCGATTGTCACGATGGAGACGCTCAGAAAAAAAATTCCCGCATCGTGCACGCCCAACGTCCGCGCAACGACGACATTAAGTAGTAGTGCACAACCAGCGCCCACAATCTTCGTGAGGAAGACCAGCGCTGCGCCAGATCGAGAGGCAACGTTTCGCAACCTCTCAACTTGCGATAGAATTTTTTTGGAGATCTTCACTGCCAATCTCAACTTGGCAGTTGTAGGAATTGACGAAGACTTGCTATCAGTTGATCCCTCTCGGGGGAGCTGCCTATAGATGCAGGTTGAAGACCTTCCTTACTTTCAATCAGCTTTCGAAGCTCTTCTTCATTGTAGGCAACGTAGATGCCGGGAGTTCCACCAAGATTTCGGCATGTAGCTAGCTGATGATCGTTACGATGCTCACCGTAACGTGCCCTCCTCGGGAAAAGAATGATAGGCTTTTCATGCCTCTGGGCAGTCAATATTGTTCCAATCCCAGCATGAGAAACGATGACATCGGCGCCACGGAACCTCTCTTCAAACTCGGCTGGAGCAATCGCGCTTGAGAATTCGAAATTTCTGGGCACGTATTTTCCGAACCCTATCTGCCCATAAACTGGCTCTGGTATATTTGGCGCCAGATCATCCATAATCGAAATTAGTCGATCAAATGGAAGCTGCGTACCAACACTTAGAAGGATCATAGTACACGTCCGCGGAATATCGGGCCGTTTGGCATACTAACGTGCTGCCACTGTGTAAGCCAAAGATTGGCGATTTTGCCAGCGAGCTTACCACTCATCGAGAGCTCCTCAGAGTTCGCCACGCTGTCAATCCAGACTGTCTGAGCGCCTAACATTCTGCCCACCGCAAGAGCAATGATTCCCGGAGCTGCTCCTGTAGTAACCACGTATTGTGGACGAATATCCTTCATTATCTGCAATAATCCCAGCGCGCACCTTACGATATCCCAAGGACGATTGCGGTTGCAGTCTTTAACTACTAGGCCAGATGAGACCCCCGATTTTTCGAGGAGCCCTTCGATAGTCGTCACGTAGGTAACATCTGCACCGTCAAAAGCAGGCCTGAGTAGCATAAGTTGCTCCCAATGCCCCCCACTTGATGACACGGCCAGAATTTTTTTTTGATCACTAACGGACATCTTGTTCTCGCTTATAAGCGGCACTGAACTTCCTCGCACTCGAATCATACGCCGGTTGCCGATGCTATAGTAAGTGAAACCCTGCGATGCCATCGGCAGACATTGCGCAGATCCACCAGCACGCGAGAGGCATTCCGCTCGGTGGCCAGCACCAGCGCATCGGCGCCGGTCGCCACATCATTACGCGTTGATCCCGTAGTCGAAAACGTTTGGCTGCCTGCATCCACTCGGGGTTGGCCCCGCGCCTCGGCCCACAACCCGCCAGCGTCTGCACAATGGTGATGGCCGGGGACATCGCGCATGTCGTCGGCGTAGGGCTCCAAGGTGTCGGCTAGCAGCCCGGCGACTTTCCGCGCACATCGCTGCCACACGCCGCGCTGATCTTCCGGCGTGTGGCGCACTTGCGTTGGTCGTTGCTGTAGATGGTGGTCTTCACCCAGTCGCAGCGAGCTGTCATGGTCTTGGCCGGTCGCAACGTGGCCAGCATGTCCGTTGATGAGCACAAACCACCATAGCCCCAATGACTCCCCGGGCCGCGTCCTGCGCGTCGGCGCCAACCCGTTTGCAGAGATCGGCGGCCTCATTGAGGAAGGTCATTTTCATGGTAAGCAACGCATCGACAGCATGTTCGGCCAGCTCGGCTGTCGGCCGGCCGGTGAATAAGAGCGGCGCCTGGCTGAGACAGCGCGGTCGGGAAACTTCGGAAGTCACCGCGCGCGCGCTCGTCCTCAACACCTACCACAATCAGGTGAGGCCGCTTGAAGCCCTCGATGGCGACCCCTTTCCGGAGGAGTTCGGAGTTGGAGACAACGACCACATCGGCTCGCGGATTGGTTTCGCGGACAATGCGCTCCACCTCGTCACTGGTGCCCACCGGCACGGTGGATTTGGTCACCGCGACAGCGAAGCCGGTCACCGCCTCGGCGGTCCAGGTGGTCGCTACGCGGCATGACCGTCGCTGCGCCGCAAGAGCATATCCACCGAGGTGTAGACCACCTGAGCGCCCGCAACAGCCTCGACTAGGCTCATGAAAGACATCCGCGCCGCCCTGTTGTCGGCGAGCACGTGCTTCATCCTCAACCCTAAAATCGGCCTCGCTATTGTTCAGCGCCTTATTCTTGCGCTCGTTGAAGCCGACGCAGGTCACTTCGTGACCAAGATCGGCGAAGCACTCAACACTCGCCAGACCAACATCACTAGACCCCATAACGGCAATCTTCATAAGCAGTCCAAGCGCTCGTTCAGCTCAAAATTCGGAACTCGCAGGAACAAAGCCATTCCACTGCTGTTCCCAGGCTGTGGTTCCCGTCGATGCATCGCGAAATAGGTCACGGCAGCGCTGTTGCCATTCAATTGCTGCTCATGACCTGCCACTCCCAGCAGGAACCTATATCAACTAAGTTGTAGCAAAGGTCAGCAGTAGGGAAAAGTAGGCTACCGCCGCATAGTTTACGCAGGGCTCAGCAGGGCTTGGCGCCCCTCTCTAGCGATCCCGATCGAGTTCAGACTACAACACGCACCGAAAGAGCACCCACAGGTTCGATGGCCGCTATGAACTGATCCGCGCCATATCGGTTCCGGAACCCTGCGGCGCACTGCCAACAAGCGCGTCAGCAGCATCGCTTGGATGGTTAAGGATGCTGCGACTGTGCTTCCGCGTGCCATTGGAGCTCCCCTCTAGGCACTGGCGCCATCCGGCTGGCCAGCGGCGGTCAACTCGCAAGATGGCCTACACCGACCATCTTGTCGCCTTCGGATGGGAAGCATGTCGATAGAACGATCGTCGATTTACCCGCGAGCAGGTCACCCTGCTTCTCGGCCCACTTATTTCCAGAGGTCCAAATCAACATTCTCGATGTAGCGCGCAACCACGTTCATGGACTTCCAACCACCGGCGCGCATGATCTGCAGGATACCGTGACCATCGACGGTGAGCTGTTGAGCTGCACCAACTCGAAGCGAATGGCCGGAAACCCCCTTCTCGAGCTTGCTTCCTTGCGCGTGCCGACGGGCAAGCTTCTTCAGAACCCGAGAGACCACCACCGGATCAAGAAACCGCCGCAAAACTTTGTTCCGATAAATTGGGCGCAGTAGCGCGCCGTCCACAATCCCGGCCGCCTCAATCCAGTGACGAATACGTTCGGACGTCTTCGTTGAGAGCGGAGCCACCCTGCCCTCGCCCGTGGGGTCGTTCTTCGCGCGACGCACCAGGATCGACAGATTGCCACGTTCGTTCTCGAACAGATCGCCGGCAAGGAGCGAAACGAGCTCTCCTCTACGGCAGAGTGTGTCGAAGCCCACTCGAAGCAGGATCTCGTCGCGCAGACCGATCAGATCGTCCGTGCACTCCTTGATCAGACAGTCCCGCATCTTGGCAGTGACACCCAATGCCTGATCCGGACGTGCCGGCTTCTTGCGACGGGCCCGCCGGACCGCGAGTTTCACATCCTCATCCTTGCTGGGATCAGGATGCCGCATCAGGCGGTGAATACGGGCGATTCCGCAAAGCCGGCGCCCGAGGGTGGAGGGCAGCAGACGCTGCGCCTCCTCGTTCACGTACGCGACCAGGGTTTCCGGACTGGCTGGCAGAGCGATGTGGCCATGGCTGCTGCACCAGAGTTCGAACTGCTGCATATCGGCTGCATAGCCGCGCAGGGTATGATCGCTATAGGCGCCTTCGAGGCGCTCGAGTTCCTTGCGCCAGTCGCTCATGTCAGCCGCCCCGGATCTGCAACTTCCAAGGTGACCGGCTCCGTGCCGGCGATGTGGCGCAGTTCTTCGCCCGACACAACGCGCCGGTGCACAAGACGCTGAGCCAAGGTGTCGATGAGATGCCGATTTTTGGTCACCAGATTGCGCGAGCGCAGCATGAGCTGCTGCAACCGCTTCTCGAGCCCCGCGCGAGTGGCCAGATCGAGTTCGTGCAGTCGGGAGACATCGAGGTCGAACGACAGTAGCTGTTCGAAGAGGCCGGACCGGAACTGCGCTTCGAACAGGAGTTGCGTCGCCATGGCGAGGTCGGTGCGAGCTCCGGCATCACAGCGGCCAAGCAGTTCGAGGTCCGCCGCACGGCCCGCGAGGGCGATCGTGACCAGATCCTCGATCCGAGCGCGGTCCATATAAAGGGCGCTGAGATCGCTCACCATCGAGCCGGCAGATCCGCCATTCTGCAGCACCGAGACCGCACTAACCGGTACGCCCAGCACAGCCGCGACGATGGCATGACCTGCTTCATGGACCGCAACACGCCGGAGCTCGGCATGAGTGCGATCGTCCTTTCCGACCATGGCGTGTTCGAGGTCCTCCACCGTCAGCCGGCGCGAGCCGGCCACTGCGCTCGACTTCGCCATGCCCACCCAACCCGCAATTGCTGCCGGCGTCGGCAAGCCAAACGCAAAAGCGATGTCGACGACACGCTCCAGCTCCGACGCTGCAAGATCGCTCCCAACGTGGAAGCGGAAGAGATCGGCGACTTCTGCGCGGGTGCGCGGCGGGTTGACCATGACGGTCTGGCCGATGCGGCCCGGCCGCAGGACAGCCGAGTCGATGCGCTCCGGGTAATTACTCGCCGCCAGCAGCAGCACCGATTTCGGGGACCGTCGCAGCTTGTCGATGTTGAGCAGGACCCCGGTGATGACCGTGTTCCACCATTCGCGATGCTCAGGTGCGAGCGTCCGTCGGTCTGGCAGGGCCTCGCATTCATCTACAAATCCAAGGGTTCGATGGTTTTCTTCCACCTCACGGAAGAACTCGGCGGCGGCGCGAGTGACGCCGCCAAGATGGCCATCGGAATGCTCGAACCAGTCCTTGACGCTGGTCCCGACGAACCGCCATCCGGCTGCTCGCGCGATGGCCTGCGCCAGAACGGTCTTGCCGGTGCCGGGAGGACCCGCAAGGAGCGTGAAGGGAGCATCACGCGCGGTGAGCTCACCTTTCTCGAGCTGCCCGAGACGGATGAGCAACTCCTCGCTCCAGGCCCGCACCCGAGGCGAGAGCGGGAGTTCGGTAACGGGTGGAATGCTGCTGTCCGGAATGCGGGCACTCTGTTGACGCAGGGCTGCAACGCGAAGGCGGCGCAGACAATCGCGAGGCTGCGAGCCCGGACGCAGGGCGGCACAGAGTTCGGGAAGATCGAGGGCAGCATCTTCCGCGCGCACACCACGAGCGCGCTTGCCGGTGACCTCCGAAATGGCCTCGCGCAGCGAGCGCCGGCTGAGACCGGTAAATTGAAGCGTCACATCGGCGGCGGCGCGGAGCGACATCGGCACCAGCCCTTGCACATCAGTGGAAATCGCGATGACCGCACTGCCGCCGCGCTGGGCAGCCACGAGACTGTCCTCCTCCTGGGCAGAACTGCTGGCGCGTTTGCCGGGGCGGTAGCCTTGCGCAACGGCGTCGGCGTAATCGCGGTCAAACTGGCGGCGAATGGCTGTGACCCAGCTGTCGCTCGGCACCTCGACAAGGACGACCATGCCGGGCTGGTGCTCCAGGGCACGAGCGAGTTTCTTGCCGATCATCTGGTGGAGGGCGAGCTTTGCCAGAATGGCTGCGACGTCGACGGCTTCGCGCGGCGGCGCGTCTTCATCCTGGTCCTGGACCTGGACTCGAGGGAATTTACGCATGAGTTCTCCTCGGGACTCCTGAGAGGAGTCCTCTTACTGAGCAGGAATTGGGTGGGGTGATCGGGCTGGCTGGCGCTAGGCCGCGGGCGGGAGGCAGTCAGGATCGTCAGCCGGGCGCCGCGTCCAGGCAGAAAGGTTCGGACCCTTCGAGCCGATCAGGAAATTCGCAGCGCCCGAGCCCGATGAGAAACCGACCGGCTCGGTAAGACGGAAGCGCCCCTCCTCCTCGACCAGAATGCCGGAGAAGAGCCATTCATTGCGCAGACTGTTGACAACAGACGTGGCCGAGCGCGTGAGCCGCGAGCGCACCTCGCTGCCGGGATGGATGATCCAGTCGCCCTCATGTTCCGTTGCCTGGGCAGCGATGCCCGCGGCATAGAGGTGGTAGTTCGTGCCATCGAGATGAAGCGGGTCCTCAAAGCCCGAGCGCCTGGGATCGCCCTCGGCCCCAACCACCAGGTTCAGCACCGGCACATCGGCGAAGCCGAAGCCCGCCTCCTTGCCGAGGCACAAGCCCAGCGCCGCGAACAGGCGCAGCTGGAGATATTCAGAGAAGTCGCCGTGCGCGCCATGGGGGAGCACACCCTTGTCCAGCTGGTAGCCGGGAAGCCCGCTGACGATAAGCCCGAGGATGCGCTCGGCCACACCGGCCTGGCGCTCGGTCATGTGACCGGCGGCATCACGGATGACCAGCAGGCGATCAAAGCCGCGCAGATGCGGGTCAAGGATGCGCTTGCGACCGCGACAGGACTTGCCCACATAGGCGGTTTTGCCGTCGAGCGCGCAATAGATGATCGGACCCGTGATCTCGGGCGGCAGATCCAGGCGGTCGGCAAAGTCCACCACAAAGACTTCAGGCACAAAACCGATCGCACCCGTGTGGGTGACCGACGAGCGGAACTCGACGACGTTGCTGCCGCCCGGCTCGTTGGCACCGGGGGGCGGAACCGAGGGTGCACTGTTTCCCCCTGCCCCGTGATCGGAAGCGCCTGTCGGCAGATAGATCCGGGTGTGGGGTCCGATCTCGCCCGGCTCACGGCAGAGGAAGCCGGCCTCGACCATGGCCATCACCGCCTCGACCGGCGCGCAGTGACCCGGCAGGACCTCGATCAGGTCCGCAATGGTCGCCGAATCCGTTTCGAGCACCGCAGCGATGACGCGCACCTGGACCTCGTAGGTGATGGCCCAATGCTTGACGAGGCCCGGGGCGTCGATGCCCGTGCCGTTCGGATCGATCGTGTTAAAGAAAGGAGAAACGCACTTGCCCGCAATAGCGCAGGCGTCGAAAATGGACGCAGCCATTGTAGCCTCTCAGACAGGTTACGGTGGTCAGGCTGCCGGGGACCGTTGGCGCGGACCCGGTAGCCGCTCTCTCGAGGCGCCACCTATCAAGAAGACACCGGGATGGTGCCTCCTGCAGCAAGATGGGAGCGGCTTTTGCAGCCGTCAACCCGGCTTCAGCGCTAATCGATCAACATGGTTAACAAGAGCTGATGGGGGTCGAATTGCCTACTGCAGACAGTCACTTGCGGGGGTGACTTGAACAGATCCGCCAGTTCGACGCCGGTGCTGCTGTGCGACGCGACGGCCCATCTTGGAGCCGCGGCAGCGTCAAGGATCCGGGTGCGGCCACCTGGGCAGCAGACCATGTGAACCGATGGGCCCCATGCAGGACTCCTGCTGGACAGCCCCGCCGGCCCCTGCCCTGATGCACGGCTCATCAGGAAGCTCCGGCAAATGTCCGATAAGACCGATTGTCGGACGCGCGAAAAGGAAGGTTGTCGATCGCAGCGACGCGGCTCTGATGACCGAGGTAGCCTGAACCGCGCTATGGGCGATCCGGGGCGAGCGCGATTTCCGCGAGCAGTCCTCTATGATTGGACCCGAAATGATCGGGCATGGTCGAGAGCGAGGTGAGCACGGCATCGTCCGACACCAAGACATGATCGATTGGGGCGCCAAGGTCGCCCAGTTCCACCGGCCAGGTGCCTGGCTCTAAGGCGGCGCGCTTGAGCCCTGTAGCGTCGATCAGGTCGGTGAAGGGCCCGAACCAGGCCGCGGCGTTGAAGTCACCAGCAACAAGCGTGGTTCCTTCGAGCCCATCCAGAAGGCGCCTCAGCGCACTGAACTCGCCGATCTGTTGCTCACCGAAGTAGGGGCGCAGCAAGTGGGTGGCGACCAGGTTGAGCGACCTGCCCGCAATATCGACTCGGGCAACGACGGTCTGGTGCCCTGATGCACCCGTCAAACGGGTGATCCTTGACCCCTTGAGCTCAAGACGCGAGAGCATGAGCACATCGCCGCAGCTTCCCTCGCCCTCTTCACCGCAGCCCAGTTGAAACGGATATCTGGCTTCAAGCGCCTCAAGAAATGGCACGACGGGACCAGACTCGTTGAGCAGCACGAGATCGGCATCCGACTGCAGCAGATAGTCGGCAATGGCCGCACCGTTGTCAGTGTTGGAGCCCAGCATGTTGAAGGCGACGACTTTTAGGTCGGGTTCGGCCGTTGCCATCAACCGCGAAGATGGCGCAAGATCGCGATAGACAAGGGCCAGAACAAAGACCGCGCCCCCCAGAAGTACAACGCCCCGGATGCGTGCGCCGGCTATGATCAGGGCCATGGCAATGAGTACCAAAAGTGCCGTGAAGTGCACCCGAAGATTGCCCAGGATCATGATGAGCGGATCATGCCAGTCGAGATGCCCGAGCGCGATGAGGCAGGTTAAGAGGAGCCCCAGCGCCAATAGGGCGCCGCGTGTTTACAATGTGATGGCGCGCGGCATTCCTGTGCTCTTCCCTCCCATCTGACGACAAAATCCAGCATTTCAATCAAATGCTTGCTTTAACCTTGGCAGAGCGAAACATTTGCCATGTTCCCCCTATTTGCCAATATGCATATATCGAGGCTGATCATGGCCTCGTGTCGGGCTGGGCGAGACGCTTCAATGAAGCGGCCGCCCCGGTGCTGGTAACACCGAGACGGCCTGACCACAGCAACCCCTGCTTAGGACAGGAGTATACTATGGCTGATCATAGCCCTAGCGCGACGACGCGCATTCTTGAAGGCATTTTCGCGCCCTTCCGCGAAAATTATCACCCGACAGTTCTCAAGGTTTCTTTGTCGACGGCTCCCAACTGGGGAGGCGAACAATGAAAATGCTGGTCATCGCCGTGGACGGTCACGGCGCCTTTCGGTGTGGCCTCGTCAAGAACCCTGATCTCTTCCGTCGGGAAATCGCTGGTGAAACGGGCGCTGGCTATATCGTCTGGGCGGCAATCCCCATCCTCGCCACCAATGCCGCTGAGAGCCTGAGCCATATCCAAAATCATGTGCTGCCAAAGTTCACCGCGAGGGTGCAGCTTCAGCACGACCGCACCTTCGTCATCGTCATGGCCTGGGCGTGGATGGGACGGCCCTTGGTGGGCATTATCGCTCGGCATCTGCGATGGAGGGTGAGCAAATGCGCCCGCTGGCTCGCGACCCTTAGGCGCAACACGGTCTTCTGGGGCGGGCATCATGGGGACCGGCCATGAGCGCGCCCCCTCCCTGCCTCGTTGCAGACGCTCGCGAGCGGGACAAGAACGGGTACGATTGGCGAGGCGCTCTGGAGGATCTCCGGGGCGCCTATGCTGACACCAGTATCAATGGCTATACGCGGGATTTCGCGCTGTTCGTCACCTGGTGCAATGAGCAGGGGTGCTGTCCCCTGCCCGCTTCGCCCCAGACCCTCGCGCGATATCTCGATGAGAACATCGCCACGCTTCGCGCCACCACGCTGGTCCGGCGCCTGGCGGCTATCGTGCGGGTGCATCGGCTGCTGGACCTCGAAAACCCCGCTGACAGTGAACGCGTTCGCCTGGCGCGACGCCGCATCCAGCGCTATCGCCCCAATCGCCCGCGGCAAGCGCTTGGAATCGATCGCGACTTGCGCGGGCAGTTGTTGTCAGCCTGCCCTGACTCGCTCCCCGGCAAACGCGACAAAGTCCTGGTCGCTTTGGGCTTTGAGGGGTTGTGCCGCCGCTCCGAACTGGCCGCCCTCAGGAGCGAGGATGTGGTCGAGAACCGGCACGGTCAGCTGGCCCTCCTCATCCGCCGTGGAAAGGCTGACCAGACTGGCGAGGGCCGGGTGGTGACGCTGTCCGAAGCCACGGCAGGTCTCCTGCTGGACTGGATCGCCGCCGCCGGGATCGAGGACGGCCCACTGATCCGACCGGTCTATCGCGGAAAGGCTTTGGCGCGTCACATGGCGGGCTTCTCGATTTCGCGTCTGCTGAAGTCGATCGCCAAGAGAGCCGGGATCGACCCGGAAACCGTGATGACCATCAGCGGTCACTCCCTGCGGGTGGGCGCCGCTCAGACCCTGCTCGGCGACGGCCATGATTTGCTGCGCCTGATGAAGGCCGGTGGCTGGAAGTCGGCCACGACCGTGTTGCGCTATGTCGATCGCACCGAAATCGATGTGTGGAGATGAACTCCAGCGATGGAACCACATCGGCGGTTTCGCCCACTGCGGCCTGCGTAAGGCGGAGCCGCATGTTTGCGGTGATAGCCGCTGACGGCAACGAACTCATCCAAAATGCGCTGCTTCTCATCCCGCTCACTTCGCCGATACCGCTCCACTAACACCGTCAAAAGCTCGTTGCGTGTCACCATACTTACGTTCCTCATTCCCTGCTCCCGCCAGCCCGTGCCGGGAGCATTTTAAATGAGGCAACACCAAATCTACCGGGTACATTTCAGGCGAGGCAATGCGAGTCTCATCCAGATTGCCGCGCTATACTTGGAGCGGTACTTCGCCGCCTGGAAGGGCTGGGCATCGGAGACTGCGACGCTGTTGCTGGTTGGCAGGATCTCGCACTTCGGCCCGCTCCGCGCATTTGCGCTGGCTGCCGCCCGCAATGGCTGGGAGCTGGAACTCACCGACAGCACTGTGCTCAAAGTAGCAGGCGCGGACGGGGACATAGAGAGATTCCCAGCACTGCAGTTCAGGCGGGCTGAAAAGCCTGTCGTCAGAATGGAGGACGTGGAGCGGTTTTACTCGTTGACTGCTGCTCCCATTGAGGGGGCAGCAGCCCCCTCAATGCTTCTGGTCTAGGCCACTTCGTCGAGGTCGGATCCGGTTTCGTTAGCCGTACGGCACTTGTCGAGATCAACTGATACGCGACTGAGGGTCTGCGGGCGGTACTCGGCATTCCCCCAGCGCGTCCGTGCTGACGGAGCGACGTCTGCCAGGAGCTGCGGACCGGCACGATCCTTCTTCACCATCGACATAGCCCACGAAGTGAAGGACCACTTCTGGTCGCTGATGTTCACCAGCGGCGCCGCGGGATCAACGGACTTCGCGGCCTGGTCGTAAAACGACGGCGGCAGATACAGGCCCTTGATTCGAGCGCCATCCACGACCCACAGGAGGGCATCATCGGATAGCCCCGTGATATCGCCTCCCCCGCCTACCGATCCATGGTCGCCTGGAAACCACAGTTGCTGGTAAGGGCGCACGAGCTCGTCTGGCTGACGGGCATTCAGCTCGTCGAGATTGTCCCAGGGTGCATCGGGGAAAGTAGCACGACGTTCGTCGATGGCGATGGCATGACGGGCAGATGCCACGCTGCTCGACAAGGCGAAGTCATGGAACGCGTACTTCCTGTTGAACAGTTTTGAGACCCACAAGAAGGAGGGCACGCCCATAGCGCCAACGGTGTCCCATACCCCCAGATAGGTGATCTTGAGGGGCACAGCCTTCGAATGATCGGCCTCGGGATGATGGAGCTTACGCCAATCACGTTCAGCACTCCCGGTTGTGACACCGCGCGAGTTCTCCCAGCGGAACGCACAGTTGTCGGGGGCGTCTGGATGGCCGGTTGGGCTATGGTTCTGATAGCGCTTGATGGCCTCAGGGAGCATGTGGATGCGGTCACGATCGAGGATGCCAATCGAACGGATAAGACCGGCCAGCGACCGCGCCGTGTAGGCCCCGCGCGAGAAGCCGAAAATGTAAATTTCGTCGCCGGGTTCATAGTTGAAGACCAGGTTCTTGTAGGCCTCCACCACGTTCGTCAGCAGGCCCCAGCCAAACATTCCACCGCCTAGCCGGTCAATCTTCTGGGCGAACTTACCGGTTCCGCGACCGGTCCCAACACCTTCCAGATAGAAGACGACCTGAGACGTGCCGTCGTCAGCAACGGGCGGGAGGGCTCGAGCAAGCTTGAGCACGTTGGTAGGATAGGCGGACTCGATATGGTTCCAAGTGCCGTCGCAGCAGAAAACAAGACGTCTCATGGTAATCTCCTCAACTCAACGGGCACTTGGTGTAGGCGTCCACGGGGTCGGAGAGGAACATCGTCTTGACCTGCTGCCCGGAGCTGGCAGCCATGCTGCGGGCCACGTTCGGCAGTTCGCGAATGGCCCGATCGACGTCGTCCAGGCCAATGGGCCGGTCGCCCTCGGATGGGTCTATGCGGAGTACATTCTGACGGCCAATGAGCAGGCCGGCCTGTCCGATCGCGTCGTGCGACTGAGCTTTCACTGCTGCCCGGAAGAGGGCAGGACCGCCGGCACGAAGCGGATTGATCCAACCAAGCACACCAGAATTCTGCAGACTGCTAGTCGAAAAAAGGTCATCGCCAGTACCAAGGCTCAGGATGCGGATGTTGTCTCGTGGTACGTCGTAGCAGGCCAGCGCGTCCACCAGGGCTAACATGATCGGGTTATTCGCCCAGATGCCGCCGTCGACCATCATATGACCGTCGTTCTCGACACCGGCATAGATCGTCGGTGCTGCAGCCGTGTGCAGAGCCACGTGGGCCATCTTTTTGTGTCGGTCCCGCTTGTAGTCGGGGTGGTGCGGCGTCTTGTATATGTAGGGCTCACCATAGGCCCCTTCGTAGCTGGGTATGACGAGGCGCACTCTCGCGTCGTCGATCAGGGTCTCGCCGAAGACCTCGAGCAGTTGGTCGGTCAGGACCCTCTGGTCGTGCTTCGCCCGGCGCATCCACCCGGCCATCTGTCTTACACCACCAAGACCACGACCCTTCGGAAAGATCGCACGACCGCGCTGGGTGTAGATCTTGGTGGCCTCTGCCCCCGTCATGTTATTGGCGAGCCCGAGAGCAATGATGCCGCCAGTGGACGTACCGGCGATCATATCAAAATGGTTGGCGATCGAGGCACCACCGAGGAAGTTGCGTTCGATCTCCGCCAGATAGGATGCCGGCAGCAGGCCTTTGATACCTCCGCCATCGATGGAGAGTATCCGGAACAGGCGGTCCTCTGGCCACGGCTGCTTGGCGCGAGTGGTGTGAATGGTGCCATCGGAACGGCGGGGAGGAATGTAGTTCATGATGCTGCCTCGTCAGTCGCCTTCACTTTGATCGGCACCGGTTGACCAGGGTGGCGTCCACCCCCGAGCCAATTTCCAGTCATGGACCAAATTTCGTAGAAGTAGAGCCACTCGCTGATCCACTTCACGGTGGTCTGCGAGATCGCCATCGCGGGGTTCCAGTCGTCCTGCTCTGGATCGCAGAGGCAAAGAAATGGCTTGTCTCCTCGCCAGTAAACGTGCGGCAATGGACCGTCCTTGAAGTCGGGGCGCTCGCGCAGGGCTGGGCGGAGCACACGAACCCAAGGGAAGCGATCCCCCAGGGTGTAGTTGATCTCGACCACGAAGGTCTGGAACTCGGCCTCAACCGAACCGACCCAAGTGACCCCCTCATCGCTGCTGCTGCGCACCTTGAACTGAGGCCAGGTGGCGCTCATCGATGCGATCTGGTCGTCAATCGACATGGCGTTCATTTGCGCACATCCCCGTAGAAGGTATGGGGAACGGGAGCCGCTGCGGCAGGCAGAATTGCCGGCGCCGCAATCGCCGCCGACGGCAGAACGATCTTGCCGGTCTGCGAGAATCCATGGCGCCCCTCGCGTACCGCGGTTGCTTCCTTGGTCAGACGGTCTGCTGCCGCCGAGACGACACGGCCTCCGAATGTCTCACGAAGCCAGTCGCCGAGCTCCCCTGCGGACATGTTCTGAGCTGCCTCAAGCCCGGCGACCAGGTCATCGAGGTGTCGGGCGAACTGGATCTGCTGCTTCGGGCTTTCCGGCCAGCGATCAGTGAACACGTCGTCCGAATAGGTCGGGTTGGCCACATGGAGCAGCTGACCGCGGGAGCTTGCGGCACGGATCTCGCGGGCGATCGTGCGGCAGAGCTTGATCAGCATCTGCGACAGGGTGAGCCCGCTCTGCGCAACGCTGCCGGCAAAGCAAGACAGCATCACTGACGGCGGGATGCGACCGGCATAGTCGGCATAGATAATGTTGCGGTAACGCTTGAGCAGCTGCAAGGCCAGGGTCGCAGTGTTCTTGACCACGAACTCGGTCTGATCAGGAACTTCGTCGATGTCTGCGTCAGCGCGGAAATTGGCAGCTTCGAAGGTGCGCCAACGACGGTTGAACTCCTCAACAACCCGATATTCAGTGGGCGTCAAGGCGAGGTACCAGTCGGCGAAGCCGAACGCATTCATCGGCACGAACTTGTCGCTGGGGCTAGAGAACGGCCCCTTGGCATGAGCAATATAGCTCTGGCGCTCGCGCGCCTGATACTGCCTCAGCGCCGGCGTGATGTCCAAATGCATGCCATCGGCAAAGTAGATGGTGACGCAGCGGGTCTGACGGACCACCTTGAGGCCCTGATATCCACCCAGGGCGTCAAACAGTTCATCAAGGATGTCATTGGGCTTCATGCCGCGAAAGCGACCGCCCAGCTGTGCGACGATGTCGATGTCGAACTCATCTTCCGTGCCGCGGTTCGAGATCGTGGCGTCGATCGCCATCGAACCCTGCGGGTAGAAATGCTCGATCTGGTCTTCAAAGGCATGAGTGCCTTCGAGAAAGGTGCGAACGGCCTTGTAACGGTCCGTTGCCTTGCGGTGCAGCGAGGGCGGAAGCTGCACATTGAATGCGATCTCGGCCAGGATGCGGTCGAGAGCAGTGGAGAAAGGATTAGCAGTAGAGGGCAGGCTGATATTCATGATTGGTACCTCGTGCGTCCGGCGGACGTTGGATGTGGGCGACCTGAGCGATCTGGTTCTTGAACATTCGGTGTCTCCTGTTGGCGGGTGTAGCGCGGTTTCCAAATCAGATAATCGCTGCTACACTCATTCTTAACTATAGGGGAATATGCGGCGTTTGTCAAGGTATCGGTTTACGCTGTGTGGGCTTGCGTGAGCGTTTGTAAACCGGCCTCGGCGAGGGTGCCAGAAGGAACTGAATGGAGAGCGGAAGATGATCGGTTCAAGGCTGCGTACTGCGCGTGCTGCCAGTGGTCTGTCGCTTCGTGACCTGGCGGTGAGGATCAACACGCTGGTCAGTCCCCAAGCGATCGGGAAGTACGAACGGGACGAGGATATGCCGAGCTCCAGGGTGCTCATGGCTCTGTCCGACGCCCTTGGCGTGTCGATCGATTATCTCTTGAGCGACGGGGACCTAGCCCTCGAAGGGCTGGAGTTCCGGAAAGGTACCGGGTCGGCGAAAGAAGAGGCGACTATCGAAGCCAGGACGATCCAAGCTCTCGAGCGGTACTTAACGGTGGAAGAGATACTCAATCTGCGCAGCGTTGATTGGGAGAAGCCCAGGAATGCTCCCTACCCAACGCATGACCCGCGGGACGCCGAGGACGTAGCCCGGTCAGTCCGTGATGAGTGGGGCCTAGGCAATGACCCGGTACCGCGTCTGGCGGAGCTGCTGGAAGAACGCGGTGTAAAGGTGGTCTCGCTGGATCTTGAGGACATCGACGGGTTAGCCGCCAAGGTCACGCGCGGAAACAGGGAGGCGGCGCGAGTCATCGTCATTAAGGCAGGGGCTTGGGCCGAACGTAAGAGATTCAGCTTGGCCCACGAACTTGGCCATATGTGCATGAAGATGGTCGGGGATGCAGATCCAGAAGCGGCAGCGAACCGATTCGCAGGTGCGTTCCTGATGCCAGCAGACGCCCTGCGCGCCGAAATTGGCGCTGTAAGATCTTCGATCAGCCTGGGCGAGATTGCCGCGATCAAGCGACGCTACGGCGCGAGTTTTCAGGCGATCGCCTATAGATGCAAGGACCTAGAGATAATCAACAAGACTACATTTTCAGATCTCTTCCGACAATTTACCGCCCGGGGCTGGCGTAAGGAGCCTTTCCGTGAGCCAGAATGCATGGACCCCGCGTACGAACAGCCAAAGAGATTTGAGCGCCTCTGTTATCGAGCGCTGTCCGAGGGTATTATTGCCGAATCCAGGGCAGCAGAGCTCTTGGGCGTCTCGATTGCAGAACTGGAGGCGGCCTTGAACCAGGTGGAAGCTGACAGTGCACGTGGTGATATCGGAAAGCACCCTACTGAAGGCTCTCCATGAGCAGGGGTTGGCGCAGGACCTGCTTTCTAGTGGGCATCACTTCCACGTTGTCGACATATTTCTCCACCAACGCGATCTGAGCGACCAGATAACTGATCTTCTTGGGTTCGGCCTACTGCGGGAGGAACTATCCCCTGCTCAGATGGGCCGACTTAAGCAACTACGCAGGGTGTACCCGGCCCTCTGCGTGGGAAATCTCGCATCGCTGGTTCTCTCGGAAGCCTTGGCGTGTCCGATTCTGGCGGGGAACACCGGCCTCGGGACAATGCCAGCCGTAGCGGACCAGGGGCTGCTGGACTTAAGCTGGGTTATGGATGAACTCGAGGCATTCATATCGCCTGACCGGATGCATCAAAGCTTTAGTGCGATCGTCGCGAATGGTCGTTACCATCTCCATCTCCATTCACCTGAGGTCGCGGTACGTCTTCAGCGCTACGCACGCGTGGTAAGCTCTCTCGGGTGACCGGGCATCCGACCTGGGAAGCGCCGAGATGCGGGCTGTGGCGCGACTTCTCTGAGACTTTTTTCGTGGATCCGGTTGCCGTGACCCTCCTTGATCTGGGCGCACTTCTCCTCTGCGTGAAAGGGCTGGCTTAACAGCCTGACTTGCAATCCGGAAGGATCCCCCCGATCCTTTTGCCGGGACTACATTGGGGACGATCATATGCGTGACATGTCAGGATCACTGCTTACTGGCGCTGGCGTGACGATATTTGCGGCATTGCTGTCTAGTCCTGCGCTAGCAACCGAATCCTGGAAAAGTGGCTTCGGTCAGGGCATTCACGAGGCCTATGTTGAGACGGGACCAGGCAACGAGATCTACGTTTCGTGTACGGCTGGTGCCTCTCGTCCTTCTACATCGATCAGGTTCATGCTCGGAGGCAATGCACCTCCGGAAAGATCCGTGGTTACTCTGACCTTCGACGGAGAACTGCCGCTAGATGTCAACGTCGGGGAATGGGGAGAACTTCGTTCCGACTGTCATGCATGTGCAGCCACCTTTGATCTGGTCATCGCGAGGCTGAAGTCGAAGCAATCTGTTCACGTACGATATCCGGACGGTCTAAGCGCAGTCTTCCCGCTAACGGGATCGGCAGAGGCTATCGGTAACGAGTGCATCGCAGATTTTTGGGTGGCGTATTGAGCGCGTTCCACTATCGGCATTGGGTTGGCGGAGTCGTTCTTGCCGCGGTGTTCGGAGTAGCTGGTGCTCAGGCCCAGTCCGCCATCGAACACCACACATGGCAGGACCGTGGCCTCTATGAACCGATCAGCACGACCGCCCGTGCCATCACGGGCGCGATCGTCCTATGGGGTAACCCGCAGTTCGCTCAAGTCGGCAGCACCACGCGACTGACCTTCGAGGCCGGAGCATCGATCGACCTGGAGTCTGAGGGTGCGTCCTGGCGAGAATGGAGCCTATCCGGCGGCAAGCAGAACGCTGAGGTGTTCCGCATCGCTCAAGATCCAGGAGAGCTCCTGAACGGCAACTCCCTCTGCGGCGACAGCGACGCGGCGCGCTACCTAGTGTTCTCAGAAGATCGCTTGATGAGCTTCGAACTTTATCTGCAGGTAGCGATCTTCAGCGGTGCGGAGCCACCGTTCGACATCAACAGCGAGGGACTCTGCGGCACCTACAGCTATATGATCCCGATTGATACCCACCTGATCACCCGGGTGGAGGTGACCAGGTCTCAGTGACGTACATCGACCGAGACCTAAGATAGCCGACGAGAACTTCGAGGCAGAACCACGTGGAATGGGTAATCATCATCTTCCTGGCTTGCTGCTTCTTCTCCGTCGTGGGTGGGGGATCGTCGAGGGCCACACGACCGGCAAAGCCCTCTCGGGGCCCAACTATACTGGATCCAGAATACCCCAATAGGGTGGCTGCTTTGGGAAGCCTCCGATCGGGTTTGCGGCAAGCGCCTTCGTCCTCTCATTCCGCTCCTGCTCGAAGCGATGGAACGGCATGGGCACCTTGATCTGGTTCCAGAAGTCCGAGCCGGCTTGATCACGATGAGCGCGGCAACCATCGATCGGGCATTGAGGGAAGCGAAGGCGGGAACACGCAGCCCGTATCGCCGCGGAACGGCATCAACTGCCTTGCGGCGAAGCATTCCGATCCGAACCTTCTCGGACTGGGGTGATCCAGCGCCTGGACATGTCGAAGCCGACCTTGTGTCGCACAGCGGACCTGTTGCAAGGGGCAGCTTTGCCTGGACTTTCGTGCTGACCGACATCGCGACCGGCTGGACCGAATGTGCACCCTTGCTGGTGCGGGAGCAGACGCTTTTGACGGCGGTGCTGAGCGAATTACGCGTCCGTCTGCCTTTTCCTCTCCTCGGCTTTGATACCGATAATGACAGTGTGTTCATCAACGAAACCGTGCGTGATTACTGCGCGACGTCGCAGATTACGTTCACGCGCTGCCGCCCCTATCGCAAGAACGACCAAGCGTTCGTGGAACAGAAGAACGGGGCCGTGGTTCGTCGGCTGGTCGGATATAGAAGGTTCGAGGGGATCGAGGCAGCGAGAGTGCTGGCGGAGCTCTACGCTTCGTCAAGACTGTTCGTGAACTTCTTCCAGCCCTCGTTCAAGCTGGCGGAGAAGCATCGCGACGGAGCAAAGGTCCACAAGCGCTATCACCCGCCGGCGACACCCTACCAGCGTCTGCTGGACGAGGCCATCGTGCGCCTCGTCGGTGCGTTGTTGCTCGAGCAAAATGATGAGTGGGCGGTCCAGCGATCCAGATACCTGTCTCTTGAGACAATCGCCGCAATGAGCGATGATCCGCTCATCAGCC
>Ga0065721_10050147_pt1 | contig 22789 bp, 16 predicted proteins | sample Mesricmetagenome_FD_59108 | JGI IMG/M metagenome (GOLD analysis project Ga0065721, IMG submission 59108) | Mesophilic microbial community from rice straw/compost enrichment Sample: eDNA_1 v2 (version 2) | ecosystem: Engineered > Solid waste > Grass > Composting > Bioreactor | place: USA: Davis...
GCCGCCTTCGGCCGCCGGAGCCGCCGCCGCGCCCTCAGCCGGAGCGCCGGCCGCGACCGCCGGATTGGGGGCCGGGAAGGGCAGGGTCGAGCCCTGGCTGTGGAGGTAGGCGATGATGGCGATGCGATCTTCCGGCTTCTTCAGGCCGACGAAGGTCATCTTGGTGCCCGGCACGTGCTTTTGCGGCGCCTTGAGGAACTCCGAGATCTCCTCGTAGCCCCAGGTCCCGACCTTGTTGCCGTGTTCGACCATGGCCGGCGAATAGGCGAAGCCCGGGTGCGTGCCCGGCTTCTTGCCCAGCGTGCCGTGCAGGTTCGGACCCGTGCCGTTCGGGCCGCCGGCCTCAATGGTGTGGCAGGACTTGCACTTGGCGAAGACCGCTTCGCCCGCCTTGACGTCCGCCGCCGGCAGCACCGTGCCCCAATCGATCGGGGCCTCGGCCGCCGCGCCGCCTTCGCTGCTCTCTTCGACGACAGCGATGGCGTAGCCCGGCTTTTCGACTGGATGCGGAGCGAACACCCCCGCGGAGACTTCACGGAGGCCGACGATGGCCAAGCCGGTCGCCAGCACAGCGCCGGCGACTTTGTTGAACGTCAGGTCGCTCATAGTCCCTTAATCGGCCCTCTCAACGGCCAGCCGAAGCAGGCTGGCGTTAGCGCGGGATTCCCCCCGCCCCTTATTGCGCCCGGCTCTCTTACACGCTACCGCCGCCGGCGCAACCAGGCTTTGGTCGCTTACGGGCGTCATGAAACCGATCATTCTCATCCCGGCCCGCATGGCCGCCACTCGTCTGCCCGGAAAACCGCTCGCGGATATCGAGGGTACGCCAATGATCGTCCGCGTGCTGCGTCAGGCGCAGGCGGCGGACATCGGCCCCGTCGCGGTCGCGGCGGGCGACGCCGAAATCGTCGAGGCCGTGCGCGCCGCCGGCGGTCAGGCGGTGCTCACCGATCCGGACCTGCCCTCCGGCTCGGATCGAATCGTCGCCGCCCTCGATGCGCTCGACCCCGCAGGCGAGCACGACGTAGTCATCAATCTCCAGGGCGACATCCCCTTCCTTGCGCCCTCGGTCGTCGAGGCCACCGCGCGGCTGCTGGCCGATCAGCCGAGTTGCGACATCGCAACGGTGATGGTGGCCGAACAGGACCTGGCCGAGCGCTCCAATCCCGACATTCCCAAGGTCGTGGCCTCGATGCAGCCGGACGGCCGCAGCGCCCGCGCCCTCTATTTCACCCGCTCGGTGCTTTATGGCGATGCGCCGGTCTGGCTGCACCACGGGGTCTACGGCTACCGGCGCGAGGCCTTGACGCGCTTCACCGCCGCGCCGCCCTCGCCCCTGGAGCTCCGGGAGCGGCTGGAACAGCTGCGCGCCCTCGAACTGGGCATGTCCATCTGGGCGGCGGTCATCGACGAGGCGCCGATCTCGGTGGACAACCCCGCCGACCTCGAACGCGCCCGCGCATTCGCAAGGAAAAACCGATGAGCAAGGGACGGATCGCCTTCCAGGGCGAGCTCGGCGCCAACAGCCACGAGGCCTGCGTGGCGGCCTTTCCCGAGATGGAGCCGGTCCCTCACGCGTCCTTCGAGGAGGCGTTCGACGCGGTGAAGAGCGGCGACTGCCAACTGGGCATGATCCCGGTCGAGAACTCGATCGCCGGCCGGGTGGCCGACGTCCACCATCTGCTGCCCTCATCGGGCCTGAAGATCATCGGCGAGCGGTTCAAGCCGATCCACTTCCAGCTCATGGCCAATCCCGGCGTGAAGCTGGAGGAGGTCGAGGTCGCCGCCTCCATGCCCATCGCGCTCGGCCAATGCCGCAAGACCATCCGCAGGCTGAAGCTCAAGACCGAGGCCGTGGGCGACACCGCCCTGGCCGCCAAGCTGCTGGCCGCCAAGCCCGACCGGACGCGCGCGGCCATCTCGCCGGCCCTGGCCGCCGAGCTCTACGGCCTGGAGATCCTCGTCCGCGACATCGAGGACGAGCACAACAACACCACGCGCTTCCTGGTGATGACGGCCGAGAAGGACCCGCCGCCGCCGCCCTTCACGGCGCCCTGCGTCACCAGCTTCGTCTTCAGGGTCCGCAACCTTCCGGCCGCGCTCTACAAGGCGCTCGGCGGCTTTGCGACCAACGGCGTCAACATGACCAAGCTGGAGAGCTACATGGAGAACGGCGCCTTCACGGCGACCTTCTTCTACGCCGAGGTGGACGGCCGGCCGGAGGACCGCGGCCTGGCGCTCGCCTTCGAGGAGCTGCGCTTCTTCTCCGAAAGGTTCGAGATTCTCGGCGTCTATCCCGCCGATCCGTTCCGCGCGCGCGCCAAATGATCGTCAGCCTGCTGGCCGCGGCCCTTGCGGCCGCGCCCGTGCCGAAGATGGAGCCGCTGACCCCGCTCAGTGACGAGAAGGAGGCGCCCGCCTGCGTGGCCGACAAGCGCCTTTGCGTTCAGGTCGCCGGCGAGCGGGAGCCGCAGCTGCGCGTGCTTGGCGGCCCAGATCAAGCGGCTCCGCTCGCCGCACGCAAGCTCGAGGGGGAGGTCGCGGCCGACCTCTGGCCGCAGGCCATCCGCCTGGGCGAGGGGGTCGCGCTGGTGGGGGTGAAGCGCTGGATGACCACGGGCTTTTCCGGCGGCGGCGGCCAGTCGGCCGATCTCGAGCTCTTCCTGCTGAAGGAGGAAAAGCTCGAGCCGGTGCTCACAGTCCTGCTCTCGGGGTCGCTGATCATCCGCGCCTGCTTTTCCGAAGAAGATATGAAGGCCCGCCGCGACGCCTGCCATGACGAGTACGACTTCAAGGCCGAACTCGCCGTCGATCCGCAGCCGACCTCGGGGCCTCCCCGGCTCGTCCTGACGACGAACGCCACCACCTTTCCCAACCGTCGTTCGCGCAGCTCCGATTCGACCGCCGAGCCGCCGCTAAGGCAGAAGGACCTCGTCCATGCGCGCGACGAGACCTGCAGCTACCGGCGGGTCTTCAGCTTCGACTCCGCGACGCGCCGCTACGAGCCGGACGCGCCGCTCCCGGACTGCAGCCAGTACAGCGTCGATTGGGAAGGCTAGTCCTCTTCCGCCCAGGTCTTGATGAGCTGATGGGCGATAGCCAGGGCGCCGGGAGCGAAGGCGCCCTCGATCCTGCCTGCCAGCAGGTCGCGGGCTTCGGCCTTGGTGAACCAGCGCACCTCAGAGAGCTCGGTCTGGTCGGGCGTCGCCTCGTCGCTGGCCACTTCGGCGATCAGGCCGATCATCAGCGACGACGGGTAGGGCCAGGGCTGGGTCGAGTGATAAGAGACCGAAAGGGTCTTCAGTCCCGCCTCTTCCTCAAGCTCGCGGGCGCAGGCCTCCTCGATCGATTCGCCCGGCTCCAGGAAACCGGCCAGGGCCGAGAACATGCCCTTGGGCCAGATTTCCTGACGGCCGAGCATGCAGCGCTCGCCGTGCACGGCCAGCATGATCACCACCGGGTCGGTGCGTGGGAAGTGTTCGGCCTTGCAGGCGGGACAAGCGCGCTTCCAGCCGCCGTCCACCACGTCGGTCTGCTCGCCGCAGGCCGCGCAATGGCGATGGCGCCGGCGCCATTCGAACATCGCCTTCGCCGTCGCCATGATCGCCGCGTCCGCCGCCGGAAGCCGCATGGCCAGGCCCCGCAGGTCCTCGAATCGGCCAAGGCCAGACAGGGGGCCATCGGCGGGATCGAGCCCGCCCTCCAGGTCCACCGCGAAGACGGCGGTCTCCTGCCAGAGCCCCATGAAGAGCAGGCGCTCTGGCCCGCCGGAGAGGTCTTCGGCCATGCGGGACGGCAGATAGGCGATCTGCACCCCTCCGTCCTGCGCCTTTTCCACGAACGGCTGACCGTTCCAGAGGGCGATGGCCAGCGAATCGGGCGCCAGCAGCTTCTCGGCGAGCCACGCGGCGTCCCCGCGCCTTTCGCTGGCGCGGTTCAGGGGGTTGCCGGCGAAGGTGTTCAGATAGCGGGAAAGCGGCATGCGCGGAGTTGTAGCTGCGCTGGCGCTTGCGCGCGAGCGCCAAGGTCGCGATATAGGGGGCGGAGATCGGCGACGGGCGGACGCCTCGCCAACCCGGTCAGGTCCGGAAGGAAGCAGCCGTAACGAGTTTCGCTCCGGGTCGTCGTTCGGTCTCCACCCACCTTCAAGTCCTCTCGGGCGCCAATGGCCGACGACGAAGAACCCGAGACGCTAGAGCGCGATCCCAATACGAGCGACATGTTCGGCGCGCCCGCGGCGCAGCCGGCGGCGCCCGTGCAGGAGTCGGCCGCCTACACCGTCATCGCGCGCAAGTACCGCCCGCGCACCTTCGATGACCTCTATGGTCAGGAGGCGATGGTGCGCACCTTGCGCAACGCCTTCGCCAGTGGCCGGATCGCCCACGCCTTCATGCTCACGGGGGTCCGCGGGGTCGGGAAGACCACCACCGCCCGCCTGCTCGCCCGCGCCCTGAACTACGAGACCGACGCCGTCCACGAGCCCAGCCTCGATCTTTCGGAGGAAGGACGTCACTGCCGCGCCATCATCGAAGGGCGGCACATGGACGTGCTGGAGCTGGACGCCGCCAGCCGCACCGGCGTCAACGACATGCGCGAGCTGCTGGACGGCGTGCGCTATGCGCCCGTCGAGGCCCGCTACAAGGTCTACATCATCGACGAGGTGCACATGCTCTCGACGGGGGCGTTCAACGCGCTCCTGAAGACCCTCGAAGAGCCGCCGCCCCACGCCAAGTTCATCTTCGCCACCACCGAGATCCGCAAGGTCCCGGTGACGATCCTGTCGCGCTGCCAGCGCTTCGACCTGCGTCGGGTCGAGCCGGACGTGATCGTGAAGAACCTCGAGATGATCGCCGGCAAGGAAGGCGCGCGGGTCGAGGCCGAGGGGCTGCTGCTGATCGCGCGGGCGGCCGAGGGGTCGATGCGTGACGCCCAGTCGATGCTGGACCAGGCGATCGTCCAGGCTCAGGCGGGCGAGACGGTCACCGCCGCGTCGATCCGCGACATGCTGGGTCTGGCCGACCGCGCCCAGACCATCACCCTCTTCGAACAGGTCATGCGCGGCGAGGCGGGTCCTGCCGTCGAGACCTTCCGCACCCTCTACAACTTCGGGGCCGAGCCGGGACAGGTCATGCTCGACCTGATGGACCACACGCACGGCGCGTCGGTCGCCAAGGCGATCGGCGTGCAGGCGCTCACCTTGCCGAAGGAGCAGGCCGGCCGTCTGGCGGCGGTCGGGGCGGCGGTTTCGGCCGGCAGCCTTTCTCGCATCTGGCAGATGCTGCTCAAGGCCCATGAGGAGGTCCGCCGCGCCCCGGACGCGGCGGCCGCCTGCGACATGGCGCTGATCCGGCTCGCCTACGCCGCCGACCTTCCCGGCCCCGAGGAAGCGCTGAAGCGCCTGCAGTCCGGCGAGCCCATCCCCGGCGTTCCGACGCCCAGCGGTGGCGGCGGAGGCGGGGGCGCGGTCGCCAGCATGGGGGGAGGCGTCAGCGCCCAGGCCCGGCCCATGACGGCCGCCCAGCCGCAGGCCGAAGGCGCGCCCAGCCTGCAGTCCTTCGCCGACGTCATGGCGCTCATCAAGGCCAAGCGCGATATCGTGCTGCAGCTGGATGTGGAGCGCTATGTCCGCCCGATCAGCTTCCGGCAGGGCGCCATCGAATTCGAACCCGCCCCCGGCGCGCCGAACAACCTCGCCCAACGCCTGGTCGCGCGGCTGAAGGAATGGACCGGCCAGCCCTGGCTGATCGCGGCCCGTGGCGGCGGTGGGGCCGAGAGCGCCTGGGAGCGCCAGAAGCGTGAAGCCTTGGAGGTGCGCGCCGAGGTCGAGGCGGATCCCTTCGTGCGGTCGATCATGGAAGCCTTTCCTGGCGCCGAGATCATCAGCGTGCGCAACCTGCCTCAGCCGGAAGTGATGGCGCCGCCCGACGCCGCCGACGACGAAGAAGACGACGAGTGAGATCCCGATGAAAGACCTTGGCTCCATCATGAAGCAGGCCCAGGCCATGCAGCAGAAGCTGGCCGACGCCCAGGCGCGCATCGCCGAACTGGTGGTCGAAGGCACCTCCGGCGGCGGCATGGTGAAGGTGACCCTCAAGGGAACCGGCGAACTCTCGGGCGTGGAGATGGACGAAAGCCTGCTGGCGCCCGGCGAGGGCGAGGTGATCTCCGACCTGATCGTGGCCGCCCACGCCGACGCCAAGCGCAAGCTCGACGCCCAACAGGCCGAACTGATGCGCGAGGCCGCCGGCCCGCTGGCGGGCATGGGCCTGCCGGGCATGCCAAAGTTCTGACTTGGCCGCCTCCGCCGGACCCGAGATCGAGCGGCTGATCTCGCTGCTTTCCAAGCTGCCGGGGCTCGGTCCGCGGTCGGCGCGCCGTGCGGCCCTGGCGCTGCTCAAGCGGCGCGACCAGTTGCTGCTGCCCTTATCGGAGGCGCTGACCAACGCCGCCGATCGGGTGAAGACCTGCAGCGTCTGCGGCTCCCTCGACACCCAGGATCCCTGCGCCATCTGCGCCGACCCGCAGCGCGACGCCGCGCTGATCTGTGTGGTCGAGGAGGTCGGCGCGCTATGGGCGATGGAGCGGGCGGCCGCCTTCAAAGGTCGCTACCATGTGCTCGGCGGCCTGCTGTCGGCCCTCGACGGGATCGGGCCCGACGCCCTGCGGATCGGGCCGCTGATCGCCCGGGCCGCGGAGCCCGCCGTCAAGGAAGTCATCCTCGCCCTGCCGGCCACGGTCGATGGCCAGACTACGGCCCACTATCTCGCAGAGCGGCTGGAGGGGGCGGGCGTCACCGTCACTATGTTGGCGAGGGGGGTGCCGGTCGGAGGGGAGCTCGACTGGCTGGATGACGGCACGATCAACCAGGCCATGCGCGCGCGCCGGCCCGCCTGAACGCTCAGCGCAAGCCGCTCCAGTCCGCCTCGCCGAGGGCGGCGATCACCTCGGTGAGGTCCTTCTGCAGCCGTTCGAAATTGCGGGTCGGCTCCAGCGTGCCCTCGTTGAGATAGAGCCCGCGATTGATCTCGATCTGCAGGGCGTGGGTGCGGCGGTTGGGCCGGCCATAGTGCTCGGTGGTGTAGCCGCCCGCATAGGGCGCGTTGCGGGCCACGCGATAGCCGCGCGCGGTCAGCTCTCGCTCGACCTTCTGCGGCACGATGCCCGAGCAGGAGGCGCCGAAACGGTCGCCCAGCACCATGTCGCAGGGTCCGCCCCGGCCGTAGGCCTTCGCCGCGGCGGCCGGCATCGAATGCCAGTCGATCAGAATGGCGTAGCCGTGGGCGGCGTGCGCCTCTCCAAGCAGGCGCGAAAGCGCCGCGTGATAGGGGGCGTGGACGCCTTCGATCCGGCGCCGCGCCTCGGCGAAGGTGAGCTTGCGGGCGTAGATCTCCTGTCCCTCGGAGACGACGCGTGCGATCGCGCCGAGGCCGGCGGCGACGCGTGCCGTCCGCGCCCGGGCGAAATCCGGCAGCTCGTCGGCGAACATGCCCTGGTCGAGTTCGAAGGCCTCGCGGTTCACGTCGATATAGGCGCGGGCGAAATTGGCGCAGATCAGCGCCGCGCCATGGGCCGGACCGGCCGAGATCAGCTCGTCGACGAAGGCGTCCTCGGACCTGCGGATCGACAGGGCGTCGAGCGCCGCCGCCGCCATCATGTCGTCAGGATAGCTGCGGCCGGAATGGGGAGAGGCGAAGACCAGCGGCGTCGGCGGCGGCGCGCCTTCTTCGGCGGCGCGTCGCACCTCGAACGGCGCCGGCGCGATCCGATCGACGGCGATTGGCTCCCATGCGTTCATCCCGGCCATAAGACGATGCGTCTCCCGCCGGGTCAAACGGATCGGAGGAAGTCTCCAAGGTTCATCGGCGATTTACGTCTGAGGCCCTATGATCGGCGCCTATTTCCTACGCCCTCCGGAGCGCCCATGCCGCGTATTCTCCTGGCCGAAGACGACGAATCCCTGCGCGGGTTCCTGACCCGCGCCCTGGAGCGCGCCGGCTACGAGGTCACCGCCTGCGCGGACGGGGACGAGGCCGCCGCCGCGCTCGAGCAGAGCTGGGACCTGCTGCTGACCGACATCGTCATGCCCGGCATGGACGGCATCGAGGTCGCGCGTCTGGCCGCCGCCAAGCATCCGGGCCTGCGCATCATGTTCATCACCGGATTCGCCGCCGTGGCCCTTGCCGCCGGCGAGAGCGCGCCGCCCGGCGCCAAGGTGCTTTCCAAGCCCATTCACCTGCGGGAGATCGTCTCGGAGGTGGAGCGGATGATGGCCGCGGCCTGAGTGCGAATTTGCGTCGCGAGGCGCTTGCGCAACCAAGTCCTCGCCGCTATACCGCCGCCTCCCGTTCCCGAAAGGGAGCCGACGGTTCGGACGCGTAGCTCAGCGGGAGAGCACTACGTTGACATCGTAGGGGTCGCTGGTTCAATCCCAGCCGCGTCCACCATCTCCCATCCGAAGATGTCGAAACCTGTGCGAAGAGACGAGCTCGCGGATATCGCTGCGCGCTGGATGGCCTTCTGGCAGGGCGGTTCGCTGGACGGTTTCGACGAGGTTCATGCGCCGCATTTCGTCGACCACTCCTCGAGCGGCCGAAGCCCCGATCGTGCGGGCCTGGCGGCGGGCGTCCGCGAGCTCTACCGCGCCTTTCCCGACTTCATGGCGAAGACCGACGTCCTGGTCATCGACGAGGTCCAGCAGCTGGTGACGATCCGCTGGACGGCGACCGGGACTTGCCGCGAGCCGTTCATGGGCGTTCCGGCGACGGGCCAGGCCGTCGACTTCACCGGCATCGAGCTGATCCGGATCGCCGATGGGCAGGTGGTCGAGCGGTGGGGCGAATGGGACGAAGGAGCGATCCTCGCCCAGTTGCGGGCCTGATCGCCGGGAACGGAAAGCCGCCCCGCGACTCTTAGGGCAGTCGCAGCTTCCACAGGCAGGCCCATGAACCGCGTTGGTGATGATCGGCGTCGGCGCGTCGCGCATAGGCGGCGGATGATCGCCGGGGTGGATTGCTTCTATCGGGAAGCTGGCCCGCCCGATGCGCCGGTGGTCCTGTTGCCGCACGGCTATCCCTGCTCGTCCTACGAGTTCCGAGCCTTCATGCCCCGGCTCGCCGACCGGTGGCGGTTGCTCGCGCCGGACTTTCCCGGAAGCGGCCATACGCGCGAGCCCGCCGGCTTCCGGCATGACTTCGACGGCTATGCAGATTTCCTGGAGGCGTTCCTGGCGGAACTCGGGGTCGGGCGGTTCGTCATCTATCTGCACGACTTCGGGTCGCAGATCGGCCTGCGCCTGGCCATTCGCGACCCGACGCGCATCGCCGGGCTGATCATCCAGAACGGCGACATCTATGAGGATGAGCTCGGGCCGAAATATGCGCCGCTGAAAGCCTATTTCGACAATCCGACCGAGGAGGCGCGCGAGCGGCTGAAGGCGGCGGTGACGGAGGAGGGCTTCAAGGAGGAGTTCCTCAATGAAGTCAGGCCAGAGCTCGCCGAGCTCATTCCGCCCGATCTCTGGAAACTGCACTGGGCCCTGATGACCGACGCCCGGCGGGAGATCGCCACCGACGTCATCGCGGGGCTGAAGGAGAACCTGGCCTGGTTTCCGCGCTATCAGGCCTATCTGCGGGAGCACCAGCCTCCGACCCTGATCGTCTGGGGCCCGCAGGACGGCTACATGCCGGAGGGCTCGGCGAGAGCCTATCTGCGGGATTTGCCGAACGCTGAGCTTCATCTTCTCGACGGCGGCCACTGGCTGCTCGAGACCTGCCTGGACGAAGTCTCGGATCTCTGTCGGGATTTCCTGACGCGCGTCCACGCCTGAAGCTTGGCCGAGGTGATAATTCTACGGGTGGTTTGTTGGTTCCCGACCTGGCGCGAGCGGGTGAGCGCGGGCGCCGGAGCGGCTGGACCTTGGCGCTCGCGGCGGGGTTCACGCCGGCGGCTCGGCGCCGTCCAAGGAGCTGCCTTTGACGATAGTGAATTCGAATTTTGAACGCGGCGTCAGGAAAGTCCTTGTCCGCAAGGGTGTTGCGTGTTGAACGCAGTTCGAATCGTTTGTTTCGAATTCGAAAAATTTACCTAGCGTCAAAAACCCAAACAGGCGTTTGATCCTCGTACCCACGGACGACCATCGCGTCAGATCGATAAAGGCGTCCGTCGAGGGGGAGGAAACGATGTTGAAGAGCAGGTATTTCTGCGGCGGCTCCATCATGGCTGTCGCATTGGTTCTGGGCGGCCCGGCTTTCGCCCAACAGGCCAGCACCGTCGAGGAGGTGGTGGTCACCGGTTCGTTCATCGCTGGGACGCCCGAGGACGCGGCCCTTCCCGTGGACGTGATCGGACAGGACGAGCTGGCCAAGCGCGGCTCCCCCACCACCGTGGATCTGATCAAGTCCTTGCCGATCAGCGGTCCGGTGCTCGGCGACTCCAACCAGTTCTCCACCACCGCCCAGGGCCAGGTCGGCGCCGGCACCATCAACCTGCGCGGCCTGGGAAGCCTGCGCACCCTGGTGCTGCTGAACGGCCGGCGGACCACGCCCTCGCCGGGCGCGGGCAGCGGCGGGGTGGACACCAACCTGCTTCCGGTCTCGGCCATCGGCCGGGTCGAGGTGCTGAAGGACGGCGCGGCCGCGACCTACGGCTCCGACGCCATCTCCGGCGTCGTGAATTTCATCACCCGCAAGAATTTCGAAGGCCTGGAGATCACCGGCGACTATCGCTACGTCGACGGCTCCAACGGCGACTATACCGGCAGCATCACCTACGGCTGGGTGGGCGAGAACGGCAATTTCCTGATCAGCGCCGGCTACCAGCACCGGTCCGAACTCAGCACCACCGACCGCGACTGGGCCAACCAGCCGTATCTGGTGAACCCCTCCGGCTATTCGGTGCTCGGCCAGCCGCCTTCGTTCTTGCCGCGGAACGGTCTTCAGCCCACGGCGGGCGTGCAGCGGGACGCCAACTGCGCCGCCGTGGGCGGCTTCCCCGGCTTCAGCAACACGACGCCAGCCTGCTATTTCACCTACATCCCCTTCGACAACCTGATCGAGACCGAGAACCGCTACCAGATCTACGCGGAGGCCAATTTCGACTTTTCGGAGAACCTGCGGTTCCACGTCGAGGGCCACTACGCCAAGACCGACATTCCGCACATCCTGTTCTCGCCGTCCTACCCGCCGACCTCGGGCCCGAACGGCCCGGGCAGCGTGGGCGTCTTCACGGTTCCGATCAGCAATCCGGGCGCCCTGACCGCTCTGCAGCAGGCGGGGCTGTCGCCCCAAGCGATCGCGGCGACCAACAACATCTCCTTGACCCTGTTCCGACCCTTGGGCGCAGGCGGCAATCCGGCGACCGAGAGCATGTCGCAGGAGGGCAGCCGCACCTACGACATCTTCCGGGTCTCGGCCTCCTTGAGCGGCAAGGTCGGGGAGATCGGCTGGGAGACCGCGGTCACCTATTCCGATGCGACGGCCGATTCCACGACCACCGACATCCTCATCGACCGCCTGCAACGGGCGCTGAACGGTCTTGGCGGCTTCAACTGCACCGGCAATACCCCCGGCCAGAACGGCTGCATGTACTTCAACCCGTTCTCCAACGCCTATCCGGGCAACCCGGCGCTCGGCCTGACCAATCCGGGCTTCGTCTCGGCCAACGCCAACAACCCGGAGCTGGTCCGGTATCTCTTCGATCCGCAGCGGACGGAGAACCGCCAGAGCCTGCTGGTCATCGACGCGGTCTTCAACGGCACGCTGCCCTGGACCCTGCCGGGCGGCGACATCGGCTGGGCCGTCGGCGGACAATACCGGCGCAACGACCTGCAGACCACGCTGGGAAGCCCCTATCAGGATCGCCGGATCAATCCGTGCCCCGTGCCGGGCCAGCAGAACTGCGCCTTCCAGACCGGGCCTTACATCTTCCTGGGCCAGAGCGAGCCCTCGGAGCTGGATGACTCGATCTACGCGCTCTTCGCCGAAACGAACCTGCCGATCACCGACAGCCTCAACGCCCAGCTCGCCATCCGCTACGAGGACTATGGCGGGCAGACCGGCTCCACCACCAATCCCAAGCTGGCGCTGAAATGGCAGGCGACCGAGAACCTGGCTCTGCGCGGTTCGGTGGGCACCACCTTCCGCGGCCCGACGCCGGCCAACCGGTCCACCAACCAGGTCACCGGCCTTTCGGGGATCATCGCGGCCGGCAACAACTTCAAGTCGGTCGACTTCCCGGGCAATCCGGAGATCGGGCCCGAAAAGGCCTTCACCTACAATATCGGCGCGATCTTCGAGGTCGGCGGCTTCCGCGCCATACTCGACTACTGGAACTTCGAGATCGAAGACCAGATCACCCAGGTGCCGGCCAACGTGGTCGCGACCTCGGTGGCCGGGGTCGGCAACGGCACGCAACTCGTCAATTGCGCAGCGCCGCTACGGGAACTGATCACCTTCAACAACAACAACACCTGCACCCAGGGCGTCACCACCGGCAACGACATCGCCCGCGTGCTGTCGCCCACCACCAACGGCCCGACCATCAAGGCCTCGGGCATCGACGCCCAGGTGGACTTCCGCACCAATGACGTCTGGGGCGGGACCTTCTCGGCCGGCGCCTCGCTCAGCTACTACCTCAAGTACGATTACGAGGAGTTCCGCTACAACGGGGTGTTGGTGAACGGCGCCTATGAGGCGAAGGGCTACACCAACTACGACCGTCTGCCGGGAACCATCTCCGATTGGCGGGGCACGGCCTATGCCGAGTTCAGCCGCGGCATGCACAATATCCGTGGGGATCTCACCTTCGTCGATGGCGCCAAGGACAATCGCGCGCCTATCACCGTCCAGAACGAAACCGGCGCCTTCGTGCCGATCACCTTCGGTCAGAAGCTCGACGACTTCTACACCTTCGATCTGAGCTATCGGGCGGAGCTGCCTTGGGACACCACGGTCACGGCCTCGGTGTTCAATCTCTTCGATCGGGATCCGTCCGCTGCGCGCCTCGAGCTCAGCTATGATCCCTTCATCGGCAATGTCTACGGCCGCAGCTACAAGATCGGGATCCGGAAGCGCTTCTGATCCAGTCTGAAGCGGCGCTTCTTTGGGCGCGTCCTTAAGGGCGCGCCCAATTTTTTGCCCGATTGCAGACCGCCAGTTGACGTCGGGGCGCCTTTTTCCCGCAGGCGCTGCATTCAGGCCACACCCCGCCTAAGGCGCGTATGAGTCGGCGACGCGGGGGACATCTCAGATGTTTGAGGGATGGGAATGATCCAAACGGCGTATGGTTCTCGTATACTCAAGAAAACCAGTGTAAAAGCATGTACTTATATTGCTTTATGACGGAAGGGTCGAATTTTCAGGATTCGGGTATGGCGGCATGCTTCTAATTTGACTGTTATGTCAAAAATATACGCTCATTAGGGAAGCATTTCAACTTTGCAACCTTCGAAACATCGCTCTGGCGTCTCCGCGGCACTCCGAAGATGATCGCCATACTCGGTCTTAGATAGCGCCACATTTCAATCGCGGCGCCGCGTCCGAGTGGGAAAGGAAACGCTGATGTTGAAGAGCAGATATTTCTGCAGCGGATCGATTTTTGCCGTCGCCTTGGCGCTGGGGGTTTCGAGCGCCGCGGCCGCCCAAGAGGGCGGCACTGTTGAAGAAGTGGTCGTCACCGGTTCATTCATCGCCGGTACGCCAGAGGATGCGGCCCTTCCGGTCGACGTCATCGGGACCAAGGAGCTCGAAGCTCGCGGCTCCCCGACCATGGTGCAATTGATCAAGACGATCCCGTCCTCGGGGGCGGTGATCGGTGAAAACAACCGCTTCGGCTCCGGTTCGGGCGCGGCGACGATCAACCTGCGCAACCTGAACTCCCCGTCCACCGGCTCGCGGACCCTGGTCCTCTTCAATGGCCGGCGTGTTCCGGTCTCGCCGCAGAGCCTGAACGCGGTCGACATCAACCTGCTTCCGACCGCCGCCATCGGCCGGGTCGAGGTGCTGAAGGACGGCGCGGCGGCGACCTACGGTTCGGACGCGATCGGCGGCGTGGTCAACTTCATCACCCGCACCGATCTCGACGGCTTCGAACTCAGCGGCCAATACCAGTTCATCGACGGATCGGACGGCGACTACGACGTCTCGCTCGCCTGGGGCAAGAAGTGGGACAACGCCGACGCCTTGATTACGGTCGGCTATCGGCATCGCTCCAAGCTACCGATCTTCGAGCGCGACTGGGCCATCCGCACGGGCGTGGACGGCTTCCTGCAAAACCCGCTCGGCGGCTGGGCCAGCACCGGCAACCCCGGTCAGTACAACGCCGTCGCGTCCTACACCCCTGGCGCTAATGGCGGCTTTGCGACCGCCGTGCTCGGCGCCGGCCTGCCCGACATCGGTTGCGCGGCCAACGGCGGCGCGCCCTACAACATTTCGGCGGTGATCGGTCTTCGGCAGCTCAACCCCGATCCGAACTCCTGCCAGTTCCAGTACACGACCTTCGACAACCTGGTCGAAAAGGAAGATCACTTCCAGGCGTACGGGAAGTTCAACTTCGACATCACCGACACCCTGTCGGCCAATGTGGAAGTGCTCTACGCCATGCACGACACGCCCAACCAGAGCTGGGCGGTCACCGGCCCCAACCAGTTCCCGACGCCGCTGTCGGCTGGCGGCACCTCGCCGATGCCGGCGACCGCGGCCTCGGACCAGGGCCGCTTCTACATCCCGAACACCAACCCGGGTCTTGCGGCGCTGCTCAGCCAAGTCAATTCGGTCAACTGTACGGGAACGGTGCTGCCCTACGGCATCGACGCGGCGAGCTGCCAGACCGCATTGAACCAGGCGCGCGCCGCGGCTGTGGCCGCCGCCCAAAACGGCGTCGTGGCCAGCCAGACCTCCTGGCGTCCGATCGGCTTCGGGGGCAATCCCTACACCGAGGACAAGCACGCCCACTATAGCTACAAGGTCGACACCTTCCGCGTCTCCGGCGGCTTCAAGGGTGAAGCTCCGCTGGGCATCAAGTGGGACGCGGCCCTGACCTATCAGCAGCAGGATTACACCCGCGTGCAGGAAGACCTGTCGGTCAACCGGCTGCAGCAGGGTCTGCGGGGCTTCGCCAGCCGCGCCGGCGCGGCTGACCAGTGTACGGCGGCGGAAACCAACAACTGGACCACCAACGCCGGCAACGCGGCGATGGGGTGCTACTACTTCAACCCGTTCACCAACGGCTTCGCCCAGAGCCTCGCCCAGGTCGGCGACAACCCGTACTACATCGGCTCGAGCACGATCCCCGGCTTCAACGAAGCGGCCGGCGCGCGCAACGAGGTCGTGGACTGGATGGACGAGCGGCTGGTCAACAAGATGCAGACCCGCCTGTTCGTGGCCGACCTGGTGCTGAACGGGGACCTGCCGTGGGAACTCGGCGGCGGTTCGATCAAGTGGGCGGCTGGCGCCCAATACCGCTACGACCAATTCAAGCAGAACCCGGAAATCCTGCATGACGTCAACGCGACGCCTTGCGTGGACTCCCCGCCCTTCGGCGACGGGCAACCCTACTGCCTAGTTCCGACCGGTCCCTACCTCTTCAACGCCAACCTCGCCCAGTACGACGTTTCGCGGGAGATCATCTCGGTCTTCGCCGAAACTCTGCTGCCGATCACCGACGATCTCGAGCTGACCCTCGCGGGCCGCTACGAGACCTATGGCGATCAGGGTGAGACCTTCAATCCGAAGGCCTCGGTCCGCTGGCAGGCCATGGACTGGCTCGCCCTGCGCGGCTCGGTCGGCACCACCTATCGCGCGCCGTCGGCGGTCATCACCACCGACAACTTCACCCGCGGCCTGACCAACGCCAACGGCACCTGGCGCGCCAACGACCAGTACGGCAACCCGGACCTCGACGCCGAAACCGCCTTCACCTACAGCATCGGCGCCATGGTCGACTTCGGGGCGTTCCGAGCGACGGTGGACTACTGGAGCTTCGATTTCGAAGACCAGCTGATCCTGGAAAACGCCACCGAAATGCTGGCGGCGGCCTTCCCCACGGCTGGCCCGAACGTCTGCACCAGCACCGACCCGTCCTATGTGGCCCTGCGTTCGCGCTTTACCTTCACCGACGCCGGCTGCGGCCGGGCCAATGTGCAGTCCTATCGGACCCAGTACATCAACGGCGGCGACGTGAAGACCTCGGGCGTCGACTTCCAAGCCAATCTGGATGTCGGCGACCTGTTCGAGGGCGCGCTGACCACCGGGTTCGACGGCAGCTACCTGATCGAGTACGACGAAAGCCCGTACATGATCGAAGGCGTGCCGACGCCGTCTTCCAGCGTCCAGAAGCGGGCGGGCACCTACCGCGCCTCCATCTTCACCGGCTATAACCGCCTGCGGGCGAACGCCTATGTGAACTGGGCTCGTGGGATCCACAACCTGCGTTGGCAGGTGCGTTATGTGAGCTCGACCAACCAGACCGAAAGCAACTCGATCGGCCTGGCGATCGCCACCAAGGGGACCACCAAGATCCCCGAATACTGGCAGCACGACCTCACCTATCGCGTGGAACTGCCCTACGACACCACGCTGACGGCGAGCATCCAGAACATCTTCGACGAAGATCCGCCGTTCGCGATCGGCACCCAGTACAACTACGACCCGGGCAGCGGAAACCCGCTCGGCCGCGTCTTCGCCATCGCCGCCAAGAAGCGGTTCTAGGCTGTGTCATGAAAGGGGCCGCTTCGCGAGAGGCGGCCCCAATCTTGTCTCTGGTATGCGTCTCTTATGCAGGGTTGAGGCGGACGAGCGCGGCTTTCCTGCAACAGTTGGACGCCTTAGTTTCCTCCGCGTCAGCCTTCAGCCGCCGTCTGCCGAAAACGAACAATGTTTGGATCGGGCGGCGCGCAAGATCTGATTATTGTTGCGCAATCCCTGATTTCCCAAGGCGTTTCGCCTTCTTCTCCTCCCAAGCCACAAGGTCGCAGAACGCGAGTGAACGCGGTTCACTCGCGCATTTGTAGTGCTCGCCGTTTATAGACAACGGTATGTTGCAGTCCTGAAAAATAGTGGCGCGGCTTCGCCGGTCGCCTGATGATCCTTCTGCTCAAGAGTCCAGAGCTCCCGCGCCAGATGGGGGCGGCTCTCGAGGGGGAAGGAAACCAATGTTGAAAAGCAGATATTTCTGCGGCGGCTCTCTATTGGCTGTCGCTCTGGCGATTTCCGCTACATCCGCCCACGCCCAGCAAGGTCCATCGACCGTCGAGGAGGTCGTGGTCACTGGCTCATTTATCGCCGGCACGCCCGAGGACGCGGCCCTGCCGGTCGATGTGATCGGCGCGAAGGAACTGGAGGCCCGTGGCTCGCCGACCATGGTCCAGTTCATCAAGACCATCCCCTCATCGGGGGCGGTGATCGGGGAAAACAACCGGTTCGGCGCCGGTTCGGGCGCGGCGACCATCAACCTGCGCAGCCTCAACTCCGCCGCGACCGGCACAAGGACGCTCGTGCTGTTCAACGGTCGGCGCGTCCCGGTTTCGCCGCAGGGTTTGAACTCGGTCGATATCAACCTGCTGCCGACGGCCGCCATCGGCCGGGTCGAGGTGCTGAAGGACGGCGCCGCCGCGACCTACGGCTCGGACGCGATCGCCGGGGTGGTGAATTTCATCACCCGCACCGACCTCGATGGGTTCGAGCTCAGCGGCCAGTATCAGTTCATCGACGGCTCTGACGGCGACTACGAGGTTTCCCTTGCCTGGGGTAAGAAGTGGGACAACGCGGACGCCCTGATCACCTTGGGCTATCGCCGGCGTTCGGAGCTGCCGATCTTCGAACGCGACTGGGCGCTGCGCACCGGACCCGAAGGCTTCCTGGAGAACCCTCTCGGCGGCTGGGCGGCCACGGGTAATCCTGGGGGCTACAACTACGCCAGCACTGCGCCGGTCGGATCGCCGAACACAGGCTTCACCTCGGCCAACTTCGCGGGGATTCTGCCCGACATCGGCTGCGCGGCGAACGGCGGCGCGCCTTACAGCCTGAGCACCCTGATCGGCACGCGCACGGTCGTCGCCGATCCGCGGGTCTGTAACTTCCAGTACACGACCTTCGACAACCTGGTGGAGAACGAGCACCACTACCAGGCTTACGGCAAGTTCAACTTCGACATCACGGACAACATCTCGGCCAATATCGAGGTGCTCTACGCGATGCACGAAACGCCCTTGCAAAGCTGGGCGGTGACCGGGCCCAACCAGTTTCCGGCGCCGCAGCTGCAGTCGGGCGCCTCGGCCGGCGGCGGGGTCTCGCCCATTCCGGCGGTCGGCACGGGCGAGCAGTCGAGATTCTACATCCCCAACACCAATCCCGGCCTGATCGCGCTCCTGTCGCAGGTCAGTTCGGCCAACTGCGCCGGGTCGGTGTTGCCCTACGGTGTCGATCCCGCCAGCTGCGCCGCGGGCCTTGCCGTCGCCCAGGCAGGCGTCGCCAATGCTGCGGCCTATGGCGTCGCAGCCAGCCAGAGCATCTGGCGGCCGATCGGCTTCGCTGGCAATCCGTATACGGACGATCGGCACGCCCACTACACCTACAAGGTAGATACGGCCCGCATCGCCGGGGGCTTTAAGGGCAAGTTCGACAATGGCGTCGGCTTTGACCTGTCGCTCACCTACCAGAAGCAGGACTACAACTATAATCTCGAAGACATCGCAGTGAATCGGCTGCAGCTCGCCTTGCGCGGTTACGGCAGCCGCGATGGGGCCTCGGACCAGTGCACGGCGGCCGAAACCAACAACTTCACCACGAACGCCGGCAATGCGGCGATCGGCTGCTTCTACTTCAATCCGTTCACCAACGCCTTCGCCGAAAGCCTGGCCCAGGTGGGGCCAAACCCCTACTACGTCGGCTCCAGCACCATTCCGGGTTTCAACGAAGCGGCCGCCAACCGCGCCGCGGTCGTGGCGTGGATGGATGAGAAGCAACGGAACGAGATCTCCTCCGAACTCTTCGTCGCCGATCTCGTGCTGAACGGACAGCTGCCGTGGGAGCTCGGCTGGGGCGGCGGGCCGATCTCATGGGCCTGGGGCGCCCAGTACCGGTACGACCGGACTATCCAGGATCCGGACGTGCTCTACGACGCCAATGCGACCCCGTGCGTGGACTCGCCACCCTTCGGCGATGGCGCGCCCTACTGCCCGACGACCGCCAACGGCCCGTTCCTCTTCAATGCGAACGAACGGCCCTATGACGTGAATCGCAAGATCAGCTCGACCTTCGCCGAGTTCCTGATCCCGATCACCGAGGATCTCGAGCTGACCCTTGCGGGCCGCTACGAGTACTATGAGAGCCAGGACGAGACCTTCAATCCGAAGGCCTCGGTCCGCTGGCAGCTGCTGGATTGGCTGGCCCTGCGCGGTTCGGTCGGCACGACCTACCGCGCGCCTTCGGCGACGATCACCACCGCCAACTTCAACCGCAATCTCACCAACGCCAACGGCACCTACCGGGCCAACGACCTCTACGGCAATCCGGACCTGAAGCCGGAAGAGGCCTTCACCTACAATATCGGGGCGGCGGTCAACTTCTCGAACTTCCGGGCGACGGTGGATTACTGGAACTTCGACTTCGACGACCCGATGACGTCTGAAACCACGGCCGACCTGCTGAACGTCATGTTCCCCGGCGGTTCGGCGACCGGCAACTGCGGCAACCCGGCCTATGCGGCGGTCCAGGCGCGGTTCACCTTCGACGGGACCTGCGGCCGCGCGAACATCCTCTCCTACCGCACCCAGTACATCAACGGCGGCAACGTGAAGACCTCCGGCGTCGACTTCCAGGCCAATCTGGATGTGGGCGAGGTCATCGGCGGCGCGCTCACCACCGGCTTCGACGGGACCTACCTGCTGAAGTTCGACGAGGCACCGTACCTCATCGAGGGCTTCTCCTCCAGCGCGGCCGGGGTGCAGGAGCGGGCGGGGACCTACCGCGCCTCGCTGTTCACCGGCTACAACCGGCTGCGCGCCAACGCCTATGTGAACTGGTCGCGCGGGATCCACAATCTGCGCTGGCAGACGCGGTTCGTCTCCTCGACCACCCATGTGGAGACCAACCCGATCGCGCTGGCTGCGGCCCTCAAGATCCCCGGCACGAAGATTCCGGAGTACTGGCAGCACGACCTGACCTATCGGGTCGAACTGCCCTGGAACACGACGCTCACCGCGACCGTGCAGAACATCTTCGACGAGGATCCGCCCTTCGCGCTCGGCACCCAGTACAGCTACGACCCGGGCAGCGGCAACCCGCTCGGCCGCGTCTACTCCCTCGCCCTGAAGGCGCGGTTCTAGCTCGAGAACCTTAAGGCGCCGCCCGCCTCGAGGGCGGCGCCTTTCTTTTCCCTTACGACTTGTCTTTGCCCTTGGCGCGCAGAGCCTCGACCTCCTGCGGGGTCAACTTGGTCACGGTCCGCACCTGGCAGCGCTGCGCCATGCCGCCGGGCCCACGGGTGATGATCGTAGCGTCGAGCCCCGAACAGATCGACGAGCCGCCGCGGGAAACCAGCGCCAGGCTCTGGTTCCAGTCGATGTCCGGGCAGCGGCTGAAGAGATCCAGCCGGTAGACATCATTAACCCCGACCGTCAGGGTCACTGTCTCGTCGTCGATGACATTGAAGCCGTTGACGTTCTGAGACCAGAAACACTCGCGCTTGGCCTTGGGCGCGGCGGACTGCTGGGCCTGGCCTTGCGGTGTGGTGCAGGCGGTGAGGAGGAGTAGGGCGGCGCAGCCCGCCCGCCAGGATGTCCGGATCACGCTCATGCTCCTTTTGCTGCGCCGGCTAGCCGGCCGTTTCGGAAGCGAAGCTACGGCCTCTGCGTTCCGCGCGCCTGCGGAATCGCAGGGGATCAACCACCTCGATCAGATCGGCCGGGAGCGGCGAGGGCGCGCCCATCACCGTCGCCGCGACATGCTCGGCCAGCAAAGGCGCCAGGCAGAAGCCGCGCGATCCCAGCCCGCCGAGCAGATGGATCCCGGCCAAGCCGGGCGCAGCACCCGCCAAGGGCAGATGGTCGGCGGTGGTGGCCCGCACCGAAGCACGGCCCTCCAGCGGGGTATCGCCCAACTGCGCCGCCAACTCGGGCATGACCGCGGCCAGGGCCGCCAGATTGCGCTGGTGGTCGGCTGGCCTCAGCTCGTTCGAGGTCTCGTCGCGGTCGTGAGTGGCGCCGAACAGCAGCGACCCGCCGGTGGGGACCACATAGCCGCCCCAGGCGGCGGCTTGTCCGGCCTGACCGCCCATGGCCCAACTGGCCTGCCCGCGCACCGGCGTCACCTTGGGTTCGGACACGAGGCCGTTCAGCCCGGCGCCCGCGGCGATCACCACGGCGTCGGCCTCGAGCAATTCTGCGCCATCCTCCCCCAGCAGGCTCCATCCGCCGCTGGAGGTCCGCAGGGCGCCGACCCTTGCAATCCTCACCTCGTCCAGCCACGCGGAAAGGATGGCGCTTGGCTCCACGACGCGGGCCAGCCTCATGTCGAGCGCGCTCGCTGAGGTCGCCTCGCCTAGCCGGGCCGCCACTTCCGGCGCCTCGGCGATCGCCAGGTCGCCAGGCGCAAAGAGCGTGGAGGCCGCGATCTTCTCGAAACGGCCGCGATCGCGCCCCTCCTGCGCCAGCTGCAGGACCCCGCGCGACAGGACGGCGCCGGGCGTCGCCTCGTAGAGGCTCGCCGCGCGCTCCAGCGCCTGGGCGAAGAGCGCCGCCACCGGTCCAAGGCCTGCGTCCAGCCGTGGGGTGACTAACGCCGCCGGATTTCCGGAAGCGCCCACGCCAGGCGCCTCGGCCTCCAGCACGACAGCCTTGGCCCCGAGGGCCCTGAAAGCGCGGGCCAGGGATGCGCCGGCGACGCCCGCGCCCACGATCGCGACCTTCGGGCTCGCCGGACGGGCCAGGGCCGGCGTTGGCAGGCGCGCCTCCAGGCGTTCGCGCTTGCGGCCGAACCCCGGCTTCTTCCCCACGTCGAACCCTGCTGCGGAAAGACCCCGGCGAACTGCGCCGGCGACGGTGAAGGTCGCGGCCCGCGCGCCGGGGGCCGAGCGCTGGGCCACCAGGGCCAGGATCTCCTCGCGCCACATGGCCGGGTTGAGCGCCGGGGAGAAGCCATCGAGGAACCAGGCGTCCGCCTTGCCGGTCCAGCCGCTGAGCGCGGCCTCGACGTCCATGATCGCGAGATCGAGGGTGGCGCGCGCCTCTGGAAGCTCGATGCGATGGAAGCCGGCGGCAGGGGGCGGCCAGCCTTCTATGAGCGGCCGGGCGAGCTCCGACAGTTCGGGCCAATGGCTGAGCGCCCGCGCGGCCTCCTGGGGGGTGAGCGGATGGGCCTCGATGCTGAAGACGTGGAGCTGCGCGTCGCTGGGCGCCGTGCGCCGCCACAGTTCCATCAGCGCCAGGATGTTCAGCCCGGAACCGAAGCCGAGCTCGCCGACGACGAATCGCTTCCGGCCTTCCCAGGCTTTCGGCATCCCGCATCCTTCCAGGAACACGGCGCGGCTCTCGGCCAGCCCGTCCTCAGCGGAGAAGTAGACGTCGCCATAGAGCCGTGATCTCGGCTGACCGTCCTCGGTCCAGATGAGCGGCGATTGGGGACTCATGACGCGATTATAGCGCGCAAAACAAAAGGGCCGCCCCAAAGGGCGGCCCTCCGCTTAAGAACGCTGATGCGTTCGTAAGACTTACTTCGCGGCCGGAGCGGCAGCGGCGTCGGCAGCCGGAGCGGCCGGAGCAGCAGCCGGAGCAGCGGCGTCGGCGGCGGCGGCCGGA
>Ga0065721_10050149_pt1 | contig 22775 bp, 18 predicted proteins | sample Mesricmetagenome_FD_59108 | JGI IMG/M metagenome (GOLD analysis project Ga0065721, IMG submission 59108) | Mesophilic microbial community from rice straw/compost enrichment Sample: eDNA_1 v2 (version 2) | ecosystem: Engineered > Solid waste > Grass > Composting > Bioreactor | place: USA: Davis...
GGGTAATGGGCATCTATCTCCTTCCGATGCAAGATACCCCACAAAGTGACGTTAAGCTTCGAAGCTTATTCCGATTACTTTGCGGGGGCCCCAAAAGCGTGATCCTGAAATGGGAACGGTAAACCCGTTAAGAGGTGATTCCAGGACCGTATGAGGCAGTCTCCAGGAGATAGATGCCCTTCTTTTTTCAACGATAATCTTGTACGCCCCTACTTATGGGACAACCTCTTTTCGACATGTTGGAAAATAATAATTAATGTGCTATTTACAATAGTGTGTGTCGTACAGTATAATCAATTCAGGAGCTGATCATATGCCAGACGTAAACGAAACGATAAACGGTTTGTTGGGCGAGCTCAGGCGCGGCACGATCGTCATCGGCGTGCTCAGTCAATTAACCGAGCCGCAGTACGGCTACTCTCTCGTTCCGGTGCTGGAAGAGAAGGGGGTTGCCGTCGATCCGGGAACGTTGTATCCGCTGCTGCGCAGGCTGGAGAAGCAGGAGCTGCTCGAAAGCAAATGGGATACGAACGAAGCGCGTCCCCGCAAGTACTACGTGCTCAGTCCGTTCGGCAAAGAAGTGTACGAAGGATTGTGCCGGGAGTGGCGGAAGCTGATCGTCAGCATGGAAGCACTCACGGCGGAAGCAAAGGGAGGAGATTAGGAATGGAGATTATCGACCGTTACATCTATGCGGTAACACAGCGTCTGCCCGAGTCGCAGAGGGCTGACATTAAGCGGGAACTGCGCGGCTTGATCGAGGATATGCTGGAGGAGCGGGCGCCTGCGGGGCAGGCTTCGCGGCAGGATGCGGAGAGCGTGCTGACGGAACTGGGCCACCCGAACGAGCTGGCGGCGAAATATCGGGGGCACAACGACCGCTACCTAATCGGTCCTGCAGTGTTCGACTCGTATTTGACGACGCTTAAGATCGTGCTGGTCTCAATCGCGATCGGCTTGTCCGTCCTGTTCGCGATCCAAGTCATCGTGACGCCGGACGGCGTGCTGGAGCGGTTCACCGACTATCTCGTATCGTTGTTCAGCGCAGGGGCGCAAGGCTTCGTCTGGGTTACGGTTATATTCGCCTTGATCGAATTCCGTAAGCGGAAGAATGCGGCAGGCACGGCCGATTCCCCTGTGGACTGGAAGCCGGCGGATTTGCCGGAAATTCCCGACGAGCAGTCGAGGATCAAGCTGAGCGATCCGATCGCGAGCATTATTTTTACCGTGTTGTTTACGGTCGTATGCGTCTATTCGATTGAGCTGCTGGGCATATGGAGGCTTCATGAAGGCGAGCGCACGGTTATTTCCTTCTTGAACGCCGACGCGTTCCGGGCCTATCTGCCGGTCATCTGGGCGCTGGCCGCGCTCGGTATTCTGAAGGAGAGCATTCGGATCATCGTGCGCAATCGGACGGGGAAGCTGCTTGCGTTCCACATAGCCGTGTCGATCGCGTCCTCGGTCGCCGCTTGCGTCGTCCTGGCCGATTCAGCCATCTGGAATCCGGATTTCGTTCGGGATATGGAAGCTGCGGGACTGTTGAATCCCGGCTGGGACAACTACGACTCGCTCGTGTCGATCTGGACGAGAGCAAGCGGATGGTTGGTCGGCATGGTCGTCCTGTTCGGCGCGATCGATATCGTGTCGGAGGCGTATAAGTGGTATCGGGTTAGAAGATCGGCTTAACATCGGCCCCGCGCGGTTATCCGCGCGGGGTGTAGAAGTTTTGGGTGTAATAAATCCGGTATTCGTAATCGTCCGAATAAGCGATCCCTACTCCGAGCCGCTCGTACTTGTCGCCTAAAATGTTGCTGCGGTGGCCTTCGGAATTCATCCATTCCGCATGGGCGAAAATGGCGTTGATCTGGCCGGCCGCGATGTTTTCCGCCGCAGCCGAGTAGGCGATGCCGTCGGCTTTCATCCGGTCGAACGGACTGCGACCTTGCGGATTGACGTGATCGAAGAAGCCGTTCTGCCCCATATCCTTGCTGTGATCCCGGGCCGTTCCGGCGATCTTGGCGTCCCAGGCGAGCGCCTTCTTGCCGGCAAGAACGCGAGAGACATTCGCGAGATCCAGCAGCTCCCGCTCGTACGCGGTCAGGAGCGAAGGGGTGACGACGCCGTAGCTGCCTTTACGCGCGGCCGCCGTTTTCCTCTCGATCATATACATTCCCATCGTCTTCCCGCCGTTATGGTGATCCACAATAAAGGTCAAATAAGAGCCGTCTACCTCGTAGCTTGGGTAAGTTTCCTTCGCTGCGCGAATAAATACGTTCGTATCGAGCTCCGTCAAGCTGCGGGGCTTGCCGAGCTTCGCTTCGATCGCCGCTGTCGCCGATCCGATTCCGAGTCCGTCGCCGCTGCGCCATACGTTGGCGTTGGAGAACAGGGCGACGACTTTGCCCCCGCCGATGCCAATCTGCGCGTACTGCTTGTAGTCGTCGTTATAGATGTGCCACTGAAATCCGTATTCGCTCGGATCGACGCGGCTGGGCTTGCCCAGCTTGGCGGCTACCGTCGCTTCGGAGTCTCCGATGGCAATGCCTCTCAGACTGTAGCCCGCATTTGCCTCCGGCTGCGGTTCGGCGTTCGCCGCTCCGCCCAGCGCGTTGACGATAAATTGGACGGCTTCCGCGCGGCTCAGCGCTTTCTGCATCTGATAGCCTTCCACCGTCGCCGAGGTGATGCCGCTGGACAGACCGTTGTCGAGCAAATAACGGACCGCCTCGGTTCGTCCGAGGATATGCCCTTTCAAGGCGGCGATAAGCTGCGCGGCGCCGCCTCTGTCGAAGCTCGCGCCTGCCCCGGATAAAGGAAAGTTCCGCTCTTCGGCGTACTTGTAATACGGGGCGCTCCAGACTTCGCCCGCCTGGCGGGCCGGAAGCTCGTCGGGGATAGCGGCCGACAGGAGAAGCTTCAGGAATTCGGCTTCGGTCACCCGCTGCGTCAGACGGAATGTCCCGTCGCTGTAGCCGTCGACCCAACCCTCGTCAGCAGCCCGATGAACCGCCTCGTAAGCCCAATGCGTCGGAGGGACGTCCTTGAAGCCCGCTTCGGCCGCCGATGAAGGATGCGGCGCAGCCGCCAGGAAAAATGCGGCGACTATAAGAATTAACGTCATTAATCTCCTATTCATTCTGCTCGCGGTTTCGTTCATTCGAAAGTCCTCCCTTAGCCGTAATCGATAACCGAGTCCCCCGATCGACTTCATCGGAAGGATACTATTTATTTCGGTCGTTCGGTTTCGTTTCGAAATAGGCACAATTTCTCATCACCGTCTCGGGGAGCGACTGGAGTCCCGCTTTTCGCGCCTAACCTGCCATTCCGAGCATATTCCAGGGAAGATGTGCTATCATTGTAGACTAATATATCTATCATTTTTGTGGAGGAGGCAGCCGCATGTCGAATTCGACGAAGTTGATTACAGGTTCCAACGCGCCGTTGCCGAACGATCGGACGCTGGAAATCTCGGTAGAGTGGACAAGCTCTCCGGCTGAGCTGGACATAAGCTGCTTTATGGTGAACGAGCAGGGCAAGGTGCCGTCCGATCGCTATTTTATTTTCTATAACCAAGCGGAGGATCCGGAGCGCAACGTCCGTTTCGAACCGCAAAACCCGCATTCCGTCAAATTTTCGATCGACCTGAACGGTCTTCTTGCTTCGCCGATTCAAAAGTGCGTGTTCGCGGCTACGCTCGACGGACCGGGTACGTTCTCCGAGGTGCAGGGATGCAAAGTGACGGCCCAATGCTCCGGTTCGGAAATCGTGTACGAGTGCAGCGAGGGCAAGGCGGAGAAGACGCTGGTGCTGGTCGAATTGTATAGGCACGGTGGCTGGTTTAAGCTCCGGGCGATCGGCCGCGGCTTTAACGGAGGGCTGAAGCCGCTGGCGGAATCCCACGGCGTCGTCGTCGAAGAGCCGGAAGCCGAGGAAGCGGCGGCGCCGCAAGTCGCAGCGGCTTCGTCCGCCGCTTCGGTCCCAACGCCCGCATCCGCTCCGACGCCAGCGGCGGCCCCAGTCTCGACCCCGCCGGAGACGAAAATCAACTTGACGAAAATCGATCTCTTGAAGAAAAAGGTCAAAGTATCGCTCGAGAAGAAGAGGATGGACGCGATCAAGGCGCGGGTCGCCGTCGTGTTCGACGCTTCCGGTTCGATGATGTCGCTGTATCAGAAGGGCACCGTCCAGCGCGCGTTCGAGAAAGTGCTGGCGATCGCGGCGTGCATGGACGACGACGGCGTAATGGACGTCTGGTTTTTCGGCAGCAAGTCGAAGCGGGCGCCAAGCGTCACCGAGAACGACTACGAGGACTACGTCAAGAAAACCTACCCGGCTCCAAGACTGTTCGGCGGGCTGGGCTCCGGCAACAACGAACCTCTCGTGATGGCGGACATCATTCGGAAATATACGAAGGAGGAGCCGAGCGACGTTCTCCCGACGTACGTCATTTTCTTCAGCGACGGCGGCATCTACGAAACGAAGAAAATATCGAAGCTGCTCATCGACAGCTCGAAGTCGAGCATCTTCTGGCAATTCGTCGGCTTGGGCAACGCGAATTTCGGCGTATTGCAGGAGCTCGACAACTTGCAAGGCCGATTCATCGACAATGCCAACTTCTTTGCGCTGAGCGATCTGGATCAAGTCGGCGACGAAGAGCTGTACGACCGGATTTTCAACGAGTTTCCGGACTGGCACCGCCAGGCGAAGGAGAAGGGAATTTTGCGATAGTCGGATACAGATTACGGCGGGTAAGCGGGGGATAGCGTTGCTCAAGAGGTTGGTTTTCGGAGGCGTCTACGGAGGGGCGGCGCTGTGGCTGTTCGTCTATCGCGACGCTCTCGTCGCCTGGATCGACTCGGATACGGCGTGGCATCAGGACATTCTCATCGGACTTGCCGGACTGATCGTCGCGATCGTTCCGGCCGTCCCGTACGGCGTGATCGCTGCCGTGTTCGGAGCGAAATACGGGGCGGCGGCAGGAAGTCTGATCAATCTGACGATCTCCAGCCTGGCTGCGATTATTCTTTTCGCCTGGATTCGGTATACCTTTACGGAGGAGAGTCGCCTGAAGGCGGCTCGATTGAAAGGAATCCGCAGACTGACGGATTATGCGGAACGCAACGCTTTTTTCGCCGTCCTGTTTGCCCGTCTGCTTCCTATCGTTCCCGCACAGCTCGTGAATGCTTATGCCGCGATCATCCGAATGAAAGGACGCACTTTCATCGCGGCGACGATCGTGGGCAAAACCCCGTATCTGATCGCCGTAACCCTATTGGGCGAGAGCCTGTTCGAGAGAAGCGGATGGCGGGAGATTTTGCTGATTCTCGCTCTGTATTTGGTCTTCATCTCGGTCGTATTCCTGCTGGGCAAACGCTTTGCGATTCCGTCGACCGACGCCGGCGGCCGGCACGCTGATGCGGCGGGCGATAGCGTAAATTCGAAAAAAAACGAATCCCGACTATGATACGAGAATCGTTTTGGCGACTCAGCACCCGGTACCGGACCAGACGGGCCTTGAAAATCGATGCTCGGCGAAGCGGGCTTCACGGCGTAATCATTAATGACATTAAATGTTGTCGAGATTTCTTTTGTAATATCCCGGATTGATCCCCGTTATCGCCTTGAACGTCTTGGAGAAATGATGAACGTCGGCAAAGCCGCAATACTCGCTCGCTTTTTGAAGGGTGAGCCCTTCCCGCAGCAGCTCCTGCGCGTATTCGATCCGCAGCTTCAGCAAGTATTGGTAAGGCGTCATGTTGAAGTGCTGTTTGAAGAGCACGGTAAACCGGGAAGGGGAAAGCCCGGCTTTTTTCGCCATGTCGCCGACATTGATCGGCTCCGAGAGATGGAACGCGAAATAAGACGCGATCCAATTCAGGAAAGGCTGCTGTGCGAGCGCGCTTGGCTGGGGACGCATGTATTGCTTGAACAGTGCGGCTATCCATTCGTAGGCCAGTTGATGGGCTTCCATTATCCCCACGTAGGTTTGCTGCTGCCAGCAATCGATCATGCGGAGGACAAGCTCCCGCATTTTGCCCGGATGGGCGGTCTCCAGAACGAGCGGCAATCGAAATGCGTCGCAATCATTCAGCCTCGGCTGCATGAAAGAGGAATAGGGCGTCATGTCCAACTGGCCGGGATAGGTGACGAAGCTGCTCTCCCTGTGCGGATTATAGAAAAAATCGAGATGAACGTACGGGTTGGTCGTCGGGGTAAGCCCCCTGATCGTATGGACGTCGCCAGGCTGAAGCAGGCATAGATCGCCCTCCTTCAGCTTATGGAGCCGACCGTTCACCTGAATTTCGAAATGACCTTCCTGGGCGAAAAAGAGGATGTAATCGAGCAAGCTGCGTTCGCCGAGGAAAAACGGGGGGCGAACCGCATAACCCGCGATCCGAATGTAGGGAGCTATGACATGATCGTCGAGATTCATCGGCTGATCGCCTCTTCCCGGAACGGATTTTCAAGCGGAATTGACATAAAAAAGGCGTTGAATCTACAAAGGAATCCGAATCCGTTTTCATTATGATAGAGATAATCTCTTAAGCCAGTATATCATGATCGGAAACGGGGTTAAACGTTTGGGAAACGTGTATAAAGGTGCAAAGACAAAGGAAATCCGCTTCCCGCTCGGAGGAATCGGAAGCGGGAGCATTGGTCTGGCCGGCAACGGCAGACTGGTCGACTGGGAGATTTTCAATCGGCCCAACAAGCGGAGCTTTAACGGTTTTAGCCACTTCGCGATCAAGGCGGAACGGCAGGGCAGGCTGCTCGATGCGCGCGTAGTGCAGGGGGATCTGTTGACCTCCTATATGGGCGAGCCTCTTCGGGGCGCACCTCTCCACAGCGGATACGGGTTCGGTCCGGAAAGCCAGACGATGGCGGGAATGCCCCATTTCAGAGAGGTCGAATTCAGCGGCGAGTTCCCTCTGGCCAATCTGTCGTTCGCCGACCCGACTTTCCCCGGGACAATCGGGCTGACGGCGTTTAACCCGTTCATTCCGCTGCAGGAGGACGATTCCAGTCTCCCCGCGGCTTTCTTCGAATGGGAGATCGAGAATACGGAGAAGGAGACGACAGCCTATACGCTCTGTCTCTCCGCGGGCAACCCGCTCCCGACGGAACAGGTCTGTCACAGATACGGCATGGCCGAAGGCCGGCACGGGCCTAATGTCCATACGATCCTGTTGGGTTCGGGCCAGTATGCCGACGATCATCCTCACTGCGGCAATATCGCCCTGGCGACGGATACGGAAGAGGTCAGCTATCAGGAGTTCTGGTATCGCGGCGGCTGGTGCGACAATCTGGAGATGTTCTGGCATGATTTCGCGCAGCCCGGCAGGATGAAGAACAGGCGCTATCCGGAAGAGGAACCGCCTCATGCGAGGAAGGACACGGCGTCGCTTGCCGCGCATGTCGAACTGAAGCCGGGAGAGAAGAAGCGCGTTCGCTTCGCGATCAGTTGGCATTATCCTAACGTCGAGAACTATTGGAACCCGAATCCGTCCGGCGCCAACGGCTGGAGAAATTACTACGCAACGCTGTTCGAAGACTCCCGCGCAAGCGCGAAGTATGCGCTCGAGCACTGGGATCGTCTGTACGGGGACACGCTCCAATTCAAAGAAGCGCTGTTCTCTTCCACGGCGCCGGACGTCGTTAAAGAAGCGGCATCGGCAAACTTGGCGGTGCTCAAATCCGCCGCGGTTTTGCGGCTGACGGACGGTTCCTTGTACGGGTTCGAAGGCTGCATCGAGGACACGGGCTGCTGCGAAGGCTCCTGTACGCATGTCTGGAATTATGCTTACGCCGTTCCGTTCCTGTTCCCTGGACTGGAGCGCAGCATGCGCGAGCTGGATTACCGATACAACAAGCGCGACGACGGCAGAATGGCTTTCCGCTTAATGCTTCCGCCCGGACGCGAGAGGGCGGATTTCCGCGCTTGCGCGGACGGCCAATTCGGCGGCGTGATCAAAGCTTATCGCGATTGGAAAATTTCCGGAGATACGGATTGGCTGAGAACGATCTGGCCGGATCTCAAGCAATCGATCGCGTACGCATGGGCGGAGAGCAACGAGGACCAATGGGACCCGGACAAGACGGGCGTACTCACGGGCCGGCAGCATCATACGCTGGACATGGAGCTGTTCGGGCCGAATTCCTGGTTAAGCGGATTTTATTTGGCGGCGCTGAAGGCGGGAGCCGAGATGGCGGCGTTCCTGGGCGAACAGGCGGCGGCGGACGAGTTCGACAGTCTGTTCCGCAAAGGGAAGAAACGGGTCGACGAGCATCTGTTCAACGGCGAATACTATGTCCAGCGCATCGATTTGTCGGATAAGACGCTGCTGGACCCTTTCGAGGACGATTGCGCCAAGTCGTATTGGAATCCGGAGCTGAACGAATTGAAATATCAGATCGCGGGCGGCTGCGCCATCGATCAGGTTGTCGCCCAGTGGCATGCGAACTTGTGCGGGCTTGGCGAGATCTTCGATAAGGAGCAGACGCGTACGGCTCTGCAATCGTTGTACCGGTACAACTTCAAGAGCAGCAGGAGAGAGGAGGCGAACACTTGGCGCTTGTACTCGCTTAACGACGAGGGCGGACTTGTCATTTGCACTTGGCCGGAGGGCGTCGATAAGCCGGGCATTCCTCTGACCTACAATTCGGAGACGATGACAGGGTTCGAATACCAAGCTGCTTCGCACATGATCCATGAGGGCTTCGTCGCGGAAGGGCTCTCTATCGTGCAAGCGATTCGCGATCGGTACGACGGAGAGAAGCGGAATCCGTGGAACGAAATCGAATGCGGGAGCAATTACGCGAGGTCGATGGCCAGCTATTCCTTGCTTCAAGCGTTCAGCGGATTCGAATACGACAGCGTTGTCGGCATGATCGGTTTTAAGCCGGTACGCATGGAGGACGGCAAGTTCCGTACGATCTGGTCGCTCGACAGCGGGTGGGGAACGTTCGAATGCAATGAGGCGCAGGCGACGCTTCAAGTATTGGGCGGACGCATGGATGTGAAGACGTTGAAGCTGCCGGAAGAGCAGCTCGCCGAGGTGGAAGACGTTCGAGCGCACGGACGGCGCCTGGAGCATGAGATTGTCGGCAATGAGCTGCGCTTGGCCGAATCGGTGCGTCTGGATGCGAACAACCCGTTGATTATCACGTTCAACGGGCAGCTTCCGGCTTAGACGCGCCGCACCGCTGCAGCATCAAGGGGGCTGTCCCATAAGTAGAGACGTACAAGATTATCGATGTAACAAGGAAGGGCATCTATCTCCCGGAGACTGCCTCATACGGTCCTGAAATCACCCATTCACGGGTTTACCATTCCCATTTCAGGATCGTATAGCATCGGAGGGAGATAGATGCCCGTTACCCTGCATCCATCGATAATCGTTCGGTACGTCTCTGTTTACTTGTGGGACAGCCCCCTTGGCGTATCCGAGCCGCGCGCGTTAGGCCGCGATTTCCTTGAAGGCTTTCACCAGATCGTCGGCGCTCTCGGAAATGAGGAACAGCACATATTCTCCTTTGGCTTCGATTTTATAATTTTGGGCGTGCTTGTACGGCTCCGGCAAGTACTGCTCGAACATCTTCTGAACGTCTTCGGCGCGCTTCTCCATTCCTTTCTTAACCGCCTCGATATGTTTAACGTCCTTAACTTTAATGACGGCGATCTCATTGGACATGAGATTAAATGCCGGGGTTTTGATCGTGAATTCCTCGACAAGCTCGGGATCGATGCCGTAGTAGTTTTTCAATTCTTCAGGGGCAAGGTCTATCAGACTGGGCTGTTCTATTTTCTCCAGCATCGAGCTCACGATTTTATCCGTGGACGACGCGGACGGATTTTCGTCCGGCTTCGCGGAATTGTCTGGTTGTTCCGGTTCGGCGGAAGGGCTGGAGCCGGCTCCCGGAGTTTCGCTGGCGACCGGCGGATTCGCGGCGGTCGGAGTTCCGGCATTGTTCCCGTTATTGTTGCCGGAGCAAGCGGTGAGCAGACTGCCGAGCAGTGCGGTGACTAAGAGGAAGGACAGAGCTGATTTTTTCATGATGCATTTCTCCTTGTTCTGAAATCATAGTATCGAGTGCTTACGATCATGACATAGTGACGTCTGCTGTCGCCGGAATGTTGCAGGCTCGGCTTGTTGACACGGTGGCAAATGATGGCCTATAATCAAAAAAGACACCAAATGGTGTCCGTTTAACAGGGCAAAAATTTGAGAAACCCCTTGGTCTTAATACGTAGGAGAGAGTGCCGTGAGCGAGAATACCCAGCTGCGGGATGTGTTTGACGCGATTGCCGATCCGACCAGACGGCAGCTTATTCACTTGTTGGCGGAGACGGATGAGCTGCCGCTTCATGAAATGACGGGGCAGTTTCAAATGGGCCGGACCGCGGTATCCAAGCATTTGACGATTCTTAAAGAGGCGGGGCTCGTGCGTGACCGGAAAGTCGGAAGAGAAACGCGCTTCAAGCTCAACGCTGCGCCGCTCAGGGAAGTTCAGGATTGGGTGGCGTTCTACAGCAAGTTCTGGAGCGCCAATCTGCTGCGCTTGAGCGAGCTGCTGGAAGAGGAAGAAGACGGGAAATAGCAAGTCCAAAATCACGCGATCGGAAGGAAGTCGTGCATGAGCGAAGCGAATCAAGAGTACATCGTCATTACGGGAGCACGGGAAAACAATCTGAAGAACGTATCGCTGCGCATCCCCAAGCGACAGATCACGATTTTCACCGGGGTGTCCGGTTCCGGGAAGTCGTCGATCGTGTTCGATACGATCGCCGCGGAATCGACGCGGTTGCTGAACGAGAACTTCAGCATGTTCGTGCGCAATTTCCTGCCTAAGGTTCCGCAGCCGGATACGGACGGGATCGAAAACTTGAGCATGGCCGTCATCGTAGACCAGAAGCGGCTGGGCGGCGGTTCGCATTCCACGATGGGCACGATTACCGATATTTCTCCGATCCTCCGTCTGCTGTTCTCCCGGGTGGGCAGTCCGTATGTCGGCGGGGTCAATATGTTCTCGTTTAACGATCCGCAGGGGATGTGTCCCGAGTGCAACGGGATCGGCCGCAGGCTGGGCGTGGACATGAACAAGGCGTTGGACCTGTCCAAGTCGTTGAACGAAGGAGCGATTCTGCTTCCGGACTACTCGGTGAACAGCTGGGAATGGAATATGATCGTGCAGTCGGGCGACTTCGATCTCGACAAGAAGCTGGGCGATTATTCGGAGGAGGAACTGGATCGGCTGTTGTACGCCAAAGCCAGGAAGGTTCAGATGGATTTCGCCGGGAAGCCCATGAACATTACGGTGGAAGGCGTCCTTGAGAAGTTCACCAACAAATATATTAAGCAGGATTTGAAAGCCAAGTCCGAGCGCACGCAGAAAGCGGTCGCGCCGTACATATCCGAAGGTCCCTGCGCCAGCTGCCGCGGCGCGAGGCTCAGTCAGGCTACGCTTAGCTGCCGGATCAACGGACTCAACATCGCGGATCTCTCCTCGATGGAGGTCGGCCGGCTCATTCGCGTCGTTCGTGAGATCGACGACGAGAGAGCTGCGCCGATCGTCAAGTCTTTGGCGGAGCGGCTGCAGCATCTGGTCGATATCGGACTCGATTACTTGACGCTGGATCGCGAGACGGACACATTGTCGGGCGGCGAGTCGCAGCGCGTCAAGATGGTGAAGCACCTGAGCGGCAGTCTGGTGGACGTTACCTATATTTTCGATGAACCGAGCGTCGGTCTGCATCCCCGCGATGTGCACCGCTTAAACGAGTTGCTTCAGAAGCTGCGCGACAAAGGCAATACCGTCATCGTCGTCGAGCATGATCCCGACGTGATCAAGGTGGCGGATCATATCGTCGATGTCGGGCCTCACGCCGGAAGCCGCGGCGGCAACATCGTGTACGAGGGAAGCTACCAAGGGCTGCTGGAGTCCGGCACGCTGACTGGCGCGCATATGAAACGGCCGCTGGAGCTGAAGCGAGCTTGCAGGCAGCCGTCCGGCAAGCTGTCCATTCAGGGGGCTTCGCTGCATAACTTGCAGAACGTGAGCGCGGATATTCCGACGGGAGTGCTGACCGTCGTCACGGGGGTTGCCGGCTCGGGCAAGAGTACGCTGATTAACGAAGTATTCCTCGGCGAGCATCCGGATGCGATTGTCATCGACCAATCGGCGGTTGGCGTATCGACGCGCTCGAATCCCGCGACCTACACCGGCATCATGGACGATGTTCGCAAGGCGTTCGCTTCCGCGAACAAGGTCAACCAGGGCTTGTTCAGCTTTAATTCCAAAGGGGCTTGCGAGAACTGCCAGGGGCTGGGCGCCGTCTATACGGACCTTGCGTTCCTGGACAGCGTTAAGCTGCCGTGCGAAGTATGCGGAGGCAGACGCTTCAAGGAAGAGGTGCTCGCGTACAAGCTGGACGGCAAATCGATTGCCGACGTGCTGGAGATGACCGTAGAGCAGGCTTTGGAATTCTTCCAGCTTAAAGAGGTCGTGCGCAAGCTTCAGGCGATGAGCGACGTGGGGCTGAACTATATTACGCTCGGCCAGCCGCTCAGCACGCTCTCGGGAGGGGAATGCCAGCGCATCAAGCTGGCCAGCGAGCTGCACAAGAAGGGCAGCATCTACGTGATGGACGAGCCGACGACCGGTCTGCACATGTCGGATATCGGCCACCTGCTGGAGATCATGAACCGTCTCGTCGATGCCGGCAATACGGTCATCGTCATCGAACACAATCTCGAAGTGATCAGCCAGGCGGACTGGATCATCGATATGGGACCGGACGGAGGCAGCAAAGGCGGCCAAGTCGTGTTCGAAGGCACGCCTGCGCAGATCGTCGATGCGGAGCAGTCGATTACAGGAAGATATTTGAAGTAAGATTTTATTTTCTCGCTAGGAGGAGGACAAGGGAATGGGCTTTTTTCAAGATATGTTGGCCGTATTCAAGAAGAAGGAGTTAGTGTTTGTCGAAAGCCGCCAGGAGTCGGAAGACGTGCATTCTTTTCTATTCGAGAAGAGGGGCGATCTAAGCTGGAAGGCAGGGCAATACGGTTTATTTCATATTGCTCACACGACCGTCAAGAAGCCTACGCGGCCGTTCAGCATTGCATCTGCTCCAGCAGAGAACGTCGTCAGAATAACGACGGTTGTTCGGGAAGCCCCGAGCGATTTCAAGAAAGCGCTGCTGGAGTTAAAACCGGGAATGAAAGTGAAAGTAAGCGGTCCGGTAGGAGGGTTCCATCTGGAAGACGGCAGTCCTTCGCTGCTGATTGCAGGCGGCATCGGCATAACGCCGTTCCGGTCGATCTTGAAGCAGATCGAGGCAGAAGGGAACGGAGACGGGAAAACGATCCAGTTGCTCTATCTCGATAGCCGCAAGTCGTATCTCTATAAAGACGAGTTTGATCAAATCGCCGCAAAGCACCCTTCAATTAAAGTTTCTTACCTGGAATCCAGGGACGAACTGAAGCAGGAGATTGAAAAATTTACGGCATTAAATAAGAATAACGGCAAATACTTGATCGCGGGTTCCAAGTCGTTCGTAGATGCTGTTGCCGAGACTTTGACAAACAATCAGATCGCAAAAGGGAACATCAAGAAAGACTCCTTCTTCGGATACTAGCGCATATCGCTTCGCTGACCGGAACCGGAAGGACGTCATGGAGTTCGCTTGGAAAGAGTCGCGTAAATCGCGGCTTTTTTCTATGGACTCCAACTGGCGAAAGGTTGGAGGATACGAATTAGATGCCGTTCAGAAACGCCTCGATCCAGCGATTGACCTCGTCCGGGTTGTCCAGATTCGTCAAATGATGCGCGTTCGGGATCGTATGCAGGACTGCGCCGGGAATCCGCGCTGCCAGCTCGGCCTGTTGGCGGCCGACCATATTATCTTTGTCGCCGTGCAAGATAAGGGTCGGGCATTGGATTTTCTCCAGATCAGCTCTGCTGTCCATGCGGAGGTTGCCGGCCCAATGCCGCACGAAATTGCGGTGCGTCATCTTCCCGAACGCCTCCATAATGAAAGCGTAATTGGAGGGAGTAACCTTGGAGAGCGCGGTTGCCGTCAGCTTGGCCGTTGTGCGAAGCGGAATGAGACGCGTGGAGAAACGGCTGAACGGCGCGGTCGTTCTCTCGAACCAGTTGAACGCGTTCGTGAACGGCGTGCCGATCAGCACGAGCGCCCGCACGCGCTCCGGGTAACGCACGGCAGTCTGCAGCGAAATATGCCCTCCCATGGATAGTCCGCACAGTACAGCGGAAGGAAGCTGCAGCGTCTCCATCAACGCGGCCAAATCCTTGCTGAACAGCTCCGGGTCCACCGCGCCATCCGGCAAGGAGGAGTTGCCGTGCCCGCGCACGTCCCATACGATCGTCCGGTGCGAGCGGGAGAAATAATCGACCTGCGGCGCCCATTGTTTGTGATACATCGAATGGCCGTGCGTGAAAATAAGCGCCGGCCCGCTTCCTTTCTCCTCGTAATAAATGTCGGCTCCATTGGATTGAAACGTAGCCATATCCTCACCTCTCCGTGTATAATTATGAAATCATTTTATTTTTATATTTCATATCTTAATTAGAATATAGTCTTGGTCACGCGATAAAGCAATAGTTTTGAAATATTCAATTTGAATTATTTCATTATTTGGAGTATGTTAAGGGTAACCCTTCTGGAACGAGGTTGCGGCATGAACGGATTCGAGAGACGAAAAGAACGGAAGCGCCAGTCGATTCGCGAAGCGGCGCTTGAGTTGTATGTGCAGCATGGGGTCCGCAATGTGGGCATTGCGGCGATCGCGGAGGCAGCGGGCGTGTCGCAGGTCACGATTTATAACTATTTCGGAAGCAAGGACGAGCTGACGCGAGACGTTGTGGCCCATTATCTGGATCAGTATTTGGCGGATTTCTCAGCCTTCTGTCACGGGGAGCTGCCTTATGCGGAGAAGCTTGAACAGATGCTGTTGCGTTCCCGGGCATTCGATAGTCTGCACGTGCAGTTCATGGACACGTTTCTCTCCGAAGACCCCGCTGTTGCGGAAATCGTCAGAAGCTATGAAGCCAAGCTGGTTCCGCTATTCGCCGCTTTCATTACGGAAGGCAAGCAACTGGGGTATTTCAACAGAGCGCTTTCCACGGAGACGCTGCTCTTTTACATCCATCTGTTCAGCAGTCAGGCTCTGTCCAAATTGGGTGCAGAGCCGGATGAAGATCGCAAGCGTCAGATGTACAAGGAGCTGTTCGTTATTTTTTTTAACGGGGTGGCGGGCGAGCGGCCTATGAACCTGTCGCTATGAAGCAAGCAACGAATAGGAGATTTGTTGTAAACCGTGAAGCTCAGGCGCTTCGCGGTTTTTGTCGATGTATGGCCGGAACTTTTATTATTCTTTTATTGGCTTTCCGTATACTGTCCCTAGGCTAGGAAAAGGAAATCGAGGGGAGTATGCGGGAATGGCGGAAGCGGCAAGAAAAGCGAAAATCTGGCTATTGACGATAATGTTGTCGTTCGGCGCGGTGCTGGGGGGCGGTTTCGGCAACGGCCAGGTCTATGCGGCGGGCGGAGATTTTGCCGGAGGGACCGGAACGGCGATCGATCCTTATCTGATCGAAACGGCCGACCAGTTGGACAACATGCGGGACGCTTATCTGGATGCGGGGACGTATTTCAAATTGATCGCCGATATCGACTTGAGCGGGTACGCCGCAACGGGTTGGAATTCTATCGGAGACAGCGACACTCCGTTTTACGGACATTTCGACGGGGAAGGTCACACAATAAGCGGGCTTACGGATCATACCGGAATCAGCATGGGACTATTCGGAGTTTTATCGAGCGGAAGTTGGGTGGGCAATCTTAAGCTGACTGACGTATCGATTGTCGGAGACCACCTCGTGGGGGGAGTGGTCGGCGATATCTATCAGGGAACGATTGACAACGTCTCGGTTACGGGTGAGATATCCGGAGTCGATTCTGTAGGCGGCTTGGTAGGCTACGGCTACGAAGGAACGATTATAAACAGCTGCGCCTCGGTAGCAGTTACCGGAGTGAACCAGGTAGGCGGTCTGGTGGGCGAATTTATGGGGGAGATCACCGACAGCTGCGCGACGGGGGAAGTTAACGGAACCCGGCACGTTGGCGGACTGATCGGTTTCGCCGAGGAAACGGAGATCCAGCGAAGCTACGCTTCCGGAGAAGTGAACGGCACGGACGAGGTCGGCGGATTAATCGGCAGAATCGAAGAAGGAAGCATCGGTTACAGCTATGCTGCTGGAGACGTCAGCGGAAACATGGACGTCGGCGGATTGGTCGGGACGCAGATCGAAGTGACGATGAGCTACAGCTATGCGACAGGAAATGTGAGCGGGAATGAGCAGAGCAACTATATCGGCGGGCTGATCGGATACAACAACGACAGCAAGGTATTGTTCAGCTACGCGTTAGGAGAAGTCAGCGGACTAGCAGATAGCGAAAACCTTGGCGGCTTGGCTGGCGCGCATTACTCCGGAGGGTTCGGGGAGATCGCCGATAGCTACGCCATGGGGAATGTGGATGGGGGAACGAACAACTCCACGGTGGGCGGTCTCGTCGGAGTAAATATAGAAGGTACCATTCGCAACAGCTTCGCTGCTGGAGACGTGAACCCGATCTCGGGAGAGACCGGCTATTATATAGGGGGGCTCGTAGGGGATAACGTGTACGGAACGATTCAGGATAGCTACGCTTCGGGGAAGGTTAGAGGACATTATGCCGTCGGAGGACTGGTTGGCGGTAATCCGAATGATATGGACGGGGAAATCAGCCGGAGCTTCGCCCTCGGAGACGTGGAAGGAAGCGGTATCGGAAGCCAGAATATCGGCGGTCTGGTCGGCTATAATGCCTGGGGTAAAATCGAGAATAGCTACGCTGCCGGGAAGGTGAGCGGCGACGACATCGTTGGCGGGCTGGCCGGAGAGAGCGGCTCGAGTTCGATTCGGACAAGCTATTCCGTAGGCGAAGTAACGGGAGGCTCCAACGTGGGCGGCCTGATCGGGAGAGGCAGCTTCGGAAGTTTCGTCAATAGCTTCTATGATGGAGACACGAGCGGTCAGAGCGTATCAGACGGAGGCACGGCTCTTAGTACCGTGCTGATGCACAGCCAGAGCTCTTATGAAGCGGATGCGGCCAATGCGTGGGATTTTGCCTCCGTATGGGGAATAGAACCGGCTATGAACGGCGGATATCCTTACCTGAGGGCCAGCCTCGTTCAACTGCAATACGATGATAACGACAGTACCGGCGGTACGGCTCCTCTCAGCCAAACGCTCGTCCCTGTAACTGAGCTCAGTTTGCCGGGGCCTATGGATCTGGTCAGAGCGGGTCACACCTTCGCGGGCTGGAGCGAGAAATCGGATGGAAGCGGGACCGTGTACAATGAGGGTGACTCCTTCGCGGTAAGGAAAAACACGACCTTGTTTGCCCAGTGGGACGCGTTGGCTCTGAGCAGCGATGCGACGCTGACTTCCACGATTGGAACGGTGAGCACAGGCGGTACGGCGAACGAGACGATTACTGGAGTTCCTTATGGCACAACGTTGATCGCTTTCAAGGCTGCGATTACACCGGCTACAGGTGCCTCGTTCGAGGTATATGAGGTTGATGGTACGACGGTCGCCACTGTGTTGGCATCAGGTTACAAAGTCATCGTTACGGCAGAAGATGGCACGACACAAGTGACGTATACAGTCACGGTTAGTGCGCCTCCGCTGAGCAGCGATGCGACGCTTACTTCGACGATTGGAACGGTGAGCACAGGCGGTACGGCGAACGAGACGATTACTGGAGTTCCTTATGGCACAACGTTGGTCGCTTTCAAGGCTGCGATTACACCAGCTGCTGGCGCCACGCTCGAGGTGTACGAGGCAGACGGCGTAACGATAGCCACTGTATTGGCATCTGGTTATAAAGTCATCGTTACGGCAGAAGATGGCACGACACAAGTGACGTATACCGTTACGGTTAGCGCTCCTCCGCTAAGCACGGATGCGACGCTTTCTTCTACGATCGGGACGGTAAGTACGGGTGGTACGGCTAGCGAAACGATTACCGGAGTTCCTTATGGCACAACGTTGGTCGCTTTCAAGGCTGCGATTACACCGGCTACGGGTGCTACGTTCGAGGTATATGAGGTTGATGGTACGACGGTAGCCACTGTATTGGCATCAGGTTATAAAGTCATCGTTACGGCAGAAGATGGTACGACTCAAGTGACGTATACCGTCACAGTGAATGCGGCTCCGTCTAGCACGGGAAGCGGCGGAAACAGCGGCGGCCCCGCACCGGCGAACAACAAACTGACGCTCCAAGCCGGCAAAGCGGGAGAATTGAGCCTTTTCGATGAGATCACGGTAACCGTACCGGCTAACGCCTCGGATAAGGAGATCGTCATCACGATCGATAAGATAACGAATCCGCAAAAATTGCTCTCGGACCGCGATGTGCTTCTAAGCGCGATGTTCGAAGTTCTCAAGAACTTCACGGATGACTTCAAGAACCCCGTTACGGTTACGATCAAATACAACGTCGCAGATTTGCCCAAAGATCGGGTTCCAGCCGTATTTACTTACGATGAGACTAAGAAAGTCTGGGTGGAAGCAGCAGGGGGTAAGGTAAGCGGGGATCGCGTTTCCGTGCAGGTGATTTCCTTGGCGAAGTTCGCCGTTTTCGCGGTCGATCGTCCGGACGAGCCGATTAAGGAAAGCGAACCTGCCCCCCTTTTTAACGACGTCTCCGGACACTGGGCTGAACAGAATATTACCCAAGCGTTAAAGCTGGGAATTGTCTCGGGCTACTCGGATGGTTCGTTTAAACCGAACGGGACCATCACGCGCGCGGAATTCTCCCTTATGTTAATGAACGCCTTGAATCCGACCGATGAGGTCAGTGCATTGCCGTTCACCGACGCTGAGAAGATCGGGAAATGGGCTAAAAATGCGGTGGCACTCGCGGTTCAAGCCGGCTATATTAAAGGCTATCAGGACGGAACGTTCCGTCCGAACGCGGTGATTACCCGGGCCGAGATGGCGATGATGGCCGCCAATGTGTTGGGGCTATCGTCGCAGGCGGGTGCATCAACCGGTTTTGCGGATGATCAGGCGATTCCCGCATGGGCGAAAGGCGCAATTGCCGCAATTCATGCGAAAGACATCATGAAAGGCAAGTCGTCAGGCAAGTTCGATCCGGCCGCCAAAGTGACGAGAGCTGAGGCCGTAACCGTTGTATTGAACCTGTTAGGCGCGAAGAGCGAATAAACAAACAGGGCAGTCCTTCAATCGGCGATCAAGCCGGTTAGAGGACTGCCTCTTTTAATGGCATTATTTACGAATATCAATAACGACGGCAGCTTCATTTAATCTGCGCAACCGATAGGCGTTGGTCGCGGTCTGGCGAAGCTCCTCAAGAATGGTGTAATTCGCCCAGGCTCCCGCAACCGCGCCTATTCCAGGCACCATCTGCAGCAGCTTCCGAAAGTCGATGGCGTCGCGATACTCTTTCTGGAATGTCTCCCAGTCCATGTTTTTGTAGTGTTCGGTATCCGAGGACCAGAGCTTCTTTTCGGAGTTCCAGTTTTTGACGGAGTTCAGCAGCCTGGCGCGTTGTTCCGGTCCGGAGAACGTCAATTGGAACACTTTCAGAATAAAAACCCGTTCGGAAAAATGCTTCGTATCGTACCCGTAGTTGTGAGCCAGCTCGAACAAGTATTTCATCTTGATGGCGATGAGCGCAGGGAAGTCCACAACGTTAAGCAGTATGCCGCCCGCTCCGGTGCCCGCTCCTTCGGCGACGGCGATCTTCTGATACAGGGAAAACAGATTTTTCGCCTCTTCGTCGCTCCGTTCCAGATTAAGCTCCCGCTGCACGGGCCGCTTCGGCGTATATTCTGCGCCGAACAGCGCCGTGCGCACGATCGATTTGATCGTGGTCGTGATGACGTTCTGGGCTTTGGCGGGGATCATTCTGTTAATTCGATTGCCGATCGTCTTGGAGGTTCTCTCCAGCCACCCGGGCGGCTTGAATAATTGCTGTTCCCAAGCGGCAATTTCTTCGCGCGCCTTCTGTTCGTAGTGCATGGTTGATCGCTCCTCCAAAAGAGTTGGCTATAGTATACCGGATATCGACGGCATGCAAAACAGACCAGGGCAGGAGGAGGAGCCCGACGAAAGTCGTGGAATCGAAGCAGAGAGACTTAACGCGCCGCCAAATTCATCTCGACGCACATGAGAATGAAGGCGCCGGCGCCGTGCAGATCGTTCTCGCTGGTCGGCCGGGCGATATAATGGGCATAATCGCCGATTCCGGTGCCGATGCAGATGTTGCCGATCACGACGTTGCCGTTCTCATCGAATTTCAGCGTATCGATCACGCCTCGGTAGCCTTTCCAGGCATATTCCATGTATTCGGCATCCAGATAGCCGAATCGCACGGCCTTCGCGATGGCATGTACGAACAAGGCCGTACAGGAGTTTTCCAGCCAGTTGTCCGGACGGTCCCCCTTGTCGATAACCTGGTACCACAGGCCGGTGGCGGAGTCCTGATACTTCGTCAGAGCGATAAGCAGATCCTGTACGATCGTTACAAGCTTGGCTTTGTCGGGATGATCGTCCGGCAAGTGTTCGAACATTTCCAACAACGCGACAGGATACCAGCCGATCGCGCGGCCCCAGAATTCCGGAGCGAGACCGGTGACGGGGTCGGCCCATTCGGCTTCTTTCGTCTCGTCCCAGCCGTGGTACAGCAAGCCGGTTACGGGATCCTTCGTGTGCTTGTCCATGAGCAACGCCTGGAAGATGAGCTTGTCGACGTATTCGCGCTCTCCGAAAGTTTTGGCGAATTGCACGGCAATCGGCCCGGCCATGTACAAACCGTCCAGCCACATTTGATTCCGATAGTGCCCCTTGTGCCAGAAGCCGCCTGACGGGTTTGTCGGCCAGTTCTTCAGCAAGGACACGAGATGGTATAGCGCTTTCTTGTACCGCTCGTCTCCCGTCCGCTCGTAGAGGGGGAAAAGCAGGACGCCGGGCTGAATGTCGTCAAGCTCGTCGGACTTGAAGTTTCTGATGCTGCCGTCTTCGAGAACCTGGCTGTCGACCCATCCTTTGATGTAGTCGTACAGCTTTTGTTCTCCGGTCTGCCGCCAGCATTTCTCCATGCCGGACAGGAAGACGCCTTGATGATAATGGAAGCGGTCCGGCGGAAGACGCTCCGGCTCGAACTTGGCCATTAACGCCTCGCAGGCTTTGAGCGCCCACTGTATAGGGGATGCAGGGGATGATGCGGTAGGCATCTTATCTTTCCTCCTCGGTTGTTTGTACTCCTATTCTAGCATCGGGGAATGTGCATATTTTGCGGTTTTGGCGGTTTTTATCTTATTTCTTGCGGTATAATAAGCGAGAGGCGGAAGGGGGCGCAGCGGCTTGGGAGATGTGTACTTCGAGAACCCGGCAGGCACTTTCCAGGTGTCCCACCGGAAGGCGTTAAGCCATCATATGCCGGCGAGCCATTTTCACGGTACCTACGAAATCTATTATCTGATGTCCGGCAAGCGGGAATTTTTTATACAAGACCGGACGATTGCGATTAACGAAGGCGATGTCGTCATCATTGCCCCGAATATTCTGCATCGTACGACCAATGCGGAGCGGCCGAAGCACGAGCGGTTCATTATCAATATGCACGAGCGGTTATTTTCCTCCGACGGATCCCATAAGGAGGCGCTTGGGCCTTTGCTGGAGCGGGATTATTTGATCCTCAACGATTCGTTGCAGCACAGACAGTTAATCGAAACGCTCTCCAGAACAATTCTCCAGGAGATCCGGGAACGCGGGAGCGGCTTCGAATTGTTCGCCCAGACGCTGGCGGTGCAGCTGCTCATCGCGTGCTGCAGAAGATTCCGGGAGCAGGGCGCGGAGCCGCCGGCTTCGCCGAGTTCGATGCACGAACGCATATCGGAGATCGTCCGTTATATCAACGAGCACTACATGGAGGAGCTGTCGCTTCATGTGCTGTCGGACAAGTTTTATTTCAGTCCGTATTATTTGAGCCGGTCCTTCAAGGAGGCGACGGGCTTCGCATTCGTGGAGTACGTGAACAGCGTGAGGGTTAAGGAAGCCATCAAGCTGCTGGAGAGCTCTTCCATGAAGGTGAACTTGGTCGCACGGAAGGTGGGGTTCGGAAGCGTAACGCATTTCGGCCGGGTGTTCAAGGAAGTAACGGGCAATGCGCCTTTGCGTTATAGAAGGCGAGGTTAGATACATAACGATCGAGTTTATAGAGATCGTCAACACGAAGAGGTGTATCCTGATGACAAAGGGCATTAGAAACCATAAGATTGATCCCTTCTTCAAGAAGGCGAAGCAGTGGAAGGAAGAATTCGAGAAGCTGAATGTCCAGGCGGCGCGTCAGCTTCGGTTCACCAACGTTCAACAAATAGACGAGATGCAGCTGCTCATTAAAACGTACATCGACGAAGCTATCGAAGTCGAAAAAGCCGGCGTGCAAGTCGAATATATCTTCTTTATTTTTCCTCGGTCAAGCAATCCAAACCCGGGAGTCCAGAATTGAAAAATACTTGCCGAATATTCTCGACGGCAAAGGAATGGACGACTAGGGTGTGTATTCAAACCTTAGGCTATCCAAATTATAGAAGAGGCCAGCTTTAAAAAGGCAACAAAGGTACATGCTAATTTATCGTACCGAGTTGCCAGTCGCCGATTATGTTTCAACTTATTGA
>Ga0065721_10050150_pt1 | contig 22771 bp, 23 predicted proteins | sample Mesricmetagenome_FD_59108 | JGI IMG/M metagenome (GOLD analysis project Ga0065721, IMG submission 59108) | Mesophilic microbial community from rice straw/compost enrichment Sample: eDNA_1 v2 (version 2) | ecosystem: Engineered > Solid waste > Grass > Composting > Bioreactor | place: USA: Davis...
GCCCTGTTCGCGACAGCGTTGGCGAATCACCTCGAGGTCGTCAGCCGAAATATTGTTGTAGGACACGGTGCGCTGCAGAAACGGACCCGGCGCCTCGCGCCCTATGTTGTGGTCCATGGTTTTCAAAAGATCCGCAGCCGCCGTGCCAACAATCCGCAGGTTTTCACGCATGTCGGCAATGGGCACATAGGCATTCACCATCAACCGCGCCTGATCACCCTCCCGCTCGACAGCCTTGATGCGTATGAGTTCGTCAAGCAGAGCGCGCACCGGAATATCGCTGGAATACTCTTTTGCCAGGGAGGTAAAGCTGTCCGCCCTCGTGGGCTGGTCCTCCAGCAACAGCGGCTTGGGATTGCCGTTCTCGTCGTGAAAGCGCGCATCGTTGGTCCAGGCGGTAATGACGCGGGCGGCGGGGTTGGGGGCTTCCAGACTCTTGTCCGACAGGGGGTGCGGCCGCTCCTTCAGCTTGGCGATATCTTTGCGGTTGATGCCGGTGAGCACCGCCGTACGGGAGTGGCTGGGCTTGCGTCCCGGCAGGGAAAACTCCTCTTCCGCCACATCCACGAACACATTCCGAGCGACATCGGAAAAGGCCCGGTATGACATCCCATGCCGCATCAACAGCCTGACCATAGGCCTCAATACCTTGTAGAGCGCACGCGCCAGCGCCTGATGTGGAGAGTTTGTCATGACCCGAGATTACCTGATCGCCCAATGGTTGCTCGAACGAAATTACGCCGATTATGGGACAAAAGCGTCAAAAATTGACATGACCCACGCCCTTATGTGACCTAATCGACCTTATTTCTCCTATATTTGGGATTATAGTGTCAAAACCTGCTCGAAGTACGAGGTATGAAACACGATGCAGGACCAATCGTCATCGATTGAAAACGTACAAACCTTAGGAGAAACGAGACATGTTCTTAAAAAAAGCGTTAGCGATGAGCATCTTGTCAGTGCCCCTGCTCGCCATGACTGGCTGCGGCGGTGACAATGCGTCCTCCAGCCCCACCACCAGCACAGTACCCTTCAACCTGGCCCTGACCGACGGCCCCGTAGACTCTGCAACCTCCGTGTACATCGAGTTGACCGGCTTTTCCATCAAGCGCAAAGGCGGCGAAGACGTAGTGGTGGAATTTGACGAGCCGAAAAGCATCGACCTGCTGACCTTGCAGGAAGGCGCTGTCACTCAACTGATCAGCGATCTGGCCCTGGAACCCGGCGAATACGATGGCATACACCTGCACATCAACGCCGAGAAGGACGAAGTGCTGGATTCCTACGTGGAATTCGAAGATGGCACCACCCAGGAGCTGCAACTGGAAGGTAAGGCGGAACACGGCCTGCACATCACCCGCAAATTCACCGTGACCGAAGACGAGCCGGCAGACTTCACCATAGATTTCGATCTGCGCAAGTCTTTGAAATTTGCGGATGACTACGTGGTGCTGAAGCCGCACCTGCATCTGGTTCACGACCATCACGCGGGCCATTTGCACGGCGACCTGGACCCTGCCCTGGTAGCCGAACTGTGTGCCGATCCCTCTGTTGAGCTGGGTGCGGTATACGTGTTTGCTGGTGCCGACGCGGTTCCCGCCGACGTCAACGGCAGCGAGTCCGACCCAGTGGCCAGCGCCCTGGTGAAACTGGCGCCGCACGGTGAATACCACTATCACGTGGGCTTCCTGGAAGCCGGTGAATACACAGTGGCCTACACCTGTAACGCCGCTGCGGACAATCCGGATGAAGTCAACGAGTTGACCTTCGCCGTCCTGGAGCCTGTCACCATCGAAGCGCGTCAGGAGCACGAGCATCCCTTCCCTCCCCATGCACCCCATGAAGAGTGGGATGAAAGCATCTGTGAGCGCCTGGCTGATGAAGCTACCGGTGAATCCGAAGAAGAAGCGGTAGAAGGTGAAGAGGCTGTAGAAGGCGAAGAGACTGCCACACCTGTGCGTCCTATCCCGCCCCACATCAAACACTGGTGCGAAACCGGTGAAACTGATTGGCGTCCGACGCCCGGTCGCGACCATGACCACGAGCATGTTCCGCCCACGCCGCCTGTCGATGGCCCCCAGCCTCCTCAGCCGCCGGTAGATGAGCCTACCGATGATGAAGACACCGGGGAAACTGGAGAAGGTGAAGAAACTGAAACCGAGGCCGAAGAAACCGAGGCCTGATCTGCCTGTGGAGTAAAACCCTGCTAGCCCCAGCCTGCTCCGCAGGCGGGGCTTTTTTTCTCAGTCCATCTCGCCTCAGTATCCAGGTTCACAAGCCGCCACCAGTTGCGCCGCCCGCGCGCGCAACGCCTCCTTCAGTCCCTCCGGCTCCAGCACCGTAAAACCAAAATCCAGTTGCGCCAGCCAGCCGGCAAACCAGCCGAAGCTGTCCGTGTGGGTCTCCAGCAGAATGCCATCCGGATGATGCTGGAACAGCGCCTGGGCATCCGGACAGAAAGTGAAGGCATTGGCCGCTGTTTCCGCATCCGTATGCAACACCAACACTATGCGATGGTTCATCAACATGGCCTGTAAGCTCTGCATGAAATGCTCGGCCGCATCGAAGCCCTGGGGACGCTTGAAGGTTTGCGTCAACAGCTGGGCGCCGCTGATGCGGTCCAGCCGGAATGAGCGCATATCCCTGCGCAAGTGACAGTAACCGCTCATATACCAGCGGCCCTGCTGAAAAAGCAGGCCGTAGGGGTCGGCCTCGCGATAGGTGGGGTCCACATCCGGCCGGTGGTAGGTGAAGCCCACCCGCCGCTCCTCGCGCACCGCGCGGGTCAAGGTCAGCAGCAGCCGGTCATCCAGCAGCGGCGCCGGGCGCGCAAGGCGCAGTTGAATGGTTTCGCTCACCGCCCGGGCGCGCTGTTTGAGGGTCTCTGGCATCACCCGCTCCAACTTGGCCTGCACGCTCTCTATGGCCGGCGCGGCCTCCGCAAGTCCCAACTGACGCGCCGCCAGCAGGCCCAGGGACACCGCCATCACCTCTTCATCGGTGAACATCATGGGCGGCAGCTTGAAGCCGGGCACCAGCATATAGCCGCCGTAGCGCCCCTGCTCCGTGGTCACGGGTACGCCCATCTCCTCCAACACGCTGATGTAGCGCCGCACAGTGCGGCGGTCCACGCCCAGGCGCTCGGCCAGTTCGGCACCACCCAACCGCCTGTGGCTCTGCAGCAGCTCCAACACCGTAAGTACCCGGGCAATAGGTCCCGTCATAAGGGCTCTCCGCGAAGAAATCCTCGCACCAGAAATTCCGAAGAAAGAAAATGATGCTACCAAATTAGGACTTGATCCGCCCTATATAGGGGTTATTCTGACTTCGCAGTCGAAAACTTCCATTAGAAAGAGGATATTCCCATGGCAAAAATGACGTTCTACACCCACCCCTGGTCACGCGGCCGCATAGTGCGCTGGATGTTGGAAGAAGCAGGCGCTGATTACGATGTGGTGATCAAGGAATTCGGCACCAGCATGAAAGCGCCGGATTATCTGGCCATCAACCCCATGGGCAAGGTACCGGCACTGGTGGACGACGGAGTGGTGATTACCGAAGTGGCCGCCATCTGCGCCTATCTGGCGGAGCGCTTTCCCCACAAGAATCTCGCGCCCGCCATCGGCAGCCGCGAGCGCGGCACCTATTTGCGCTGGATGTTTTTCTTGGCCGGCCCGTTGGAGATGGCGACCACGGCAAAAGCCTTCAACTGGAATATAGATGCCGAAATCGCGCAAGCCGCGGGCTGCGGCCAGATCGCCGACGCCATCAACGCCTTGGAGCTGGCCATCAACAAAGGGCCGTACATCTGCGGCGAACAATTCACCGCTGCGGATGTTGTGGCCGCCAGTCAACTGAGCTGGCAAATGCAGCAGAAAATCATCGAGGAGCGGCCGGCATTCCGCGAATATGTGAACCGCCTGGAACAGCGGCCGGCCGCGGTGCGCGCCACCGAATTGGACGATGCCATTCTCAAAAAACCCGAGCCCGCCTGAGCGGCGCATAAAAAAGGCAGCACTTAAGTGCTGCCTGGCTTTTTACAGTCCCTGTCCGCCCGAGGCCTCAATGCGCTGGGCGTTGATCCAACCTACGTGGTCATCGAGAATCGCCGCGACCGCGCCGCCTATATCCTCCGGCAGACCCACACGCCCCAGGGCGGTGATGGCGGCTATCTGCTCGTTCAATGTTTTGTTGTCGCGCACCGCGCCGCCGCCAAAATCCGTCTCTATGGCGCCGGGGGCCAGGGTATTGACGCGAATGCGCCGCGACGCCAGTTCCTTGGCCAAGTATTTGGTCAAAGCTTCCACTGCGGTTTTCATGATGGCGTAGGCGGAATAGCCGGGAAACGTCATGCGTGTCAGCCCGGAGGAAATATTCAGTATCCGCCCCTCATCGCGCATCAATGGCAGCAGGGTCTGGGTCAGGAAATATGGCCCTTTGATATGTTCGTTTACCATGCGGTCAAATTCCTCCGCAGTGGTATCCACAAAGGGTTTGTAGACGCCCGATCCCGCATTGTTGATCAGGTAGTCGAAGCGATCCCGCGCCCAGGTGCGCTGCAGTGTGGCATGGAGTTTTTGCGCAAATTCGCCGAAGCCTCCGCTATTGCCTATATCCAGCTGCAGGGCGGCCGCTTTTCTTCCCATGGCGGTGATTTCCGCCACTGTGGCTTCTGCCTCTCCTTGCTGGCTGCGGTAGGTGATGATGATGTCGCGCCCTTTGGCGGCCAGGGACAGCGCCATGCTTTTGCCGAGGCCGCGGCTGCCGCCGGTGATCAAAGCGATTTTGGTAAGACTGGTCATAGGTGTTCTCCGGATTTAGGGTGGGAAGCGTTGTTGCTGTGAAGTCAGATTACGCCCGGGAAACCCTATGGAATATGCCCGCGCCTCCAGGTTGATTGCCTGATTCTCCAACGGAGCATCAAAACCGTGGCATTGCACCGGCCGGAGGCCTATTGTAAACGCATAAACCTGCTGGAATTTCCCTATGAACGCCGCACAACTGCAATACCTCAGAAGCCTGCTTGAACAAAACTCCAAACAGGAGGGAATTACGCCCACCCCCATTCCGGGTGTGGAGATATTCACCGCGCTCTCGGTGACCACCCCCCTGCCGGTGGTGTACCAACCCTGCCTGTGCATGCTGGCCCAAGGAGAGAAGCAGGTATTCATGGGCGCGGAGGTATTCACTTATCAGGCGGGGCAATTTCTGACGGTGACCGTGGACCTGCCGGTGCACAGCCGCATCACAGTCGCGCCCTATCATCTGTTGAAAGTCGATATGGAAGCGGCCCTGTTGGCGGAACTCTATCCCCACGTGCAACAGGCTGATCAGCAACATTCGTCGACCGGAAAAGGGCTGTTCGTCGGCGCCATGGACAGCGACAGCGCCGACGCTTTGATGCGACTGGCGGAGCTGATGAACACACCTGAGCACATTCCCGTGTTGGCCCAGCAGACCAAACGCGAATTGTTCTATCGCCTGCTGTGCAGCCCCTTCGGCCCGCTGATTGCCCAGATGGCCATCAAAGACAGCTACCTGCAGCGCATCGGCAAAGCCATTGAATGCGTCAAACAGGAATTTCACCGACCATTGCGCGTGCCTCACCTGGCGCAATTGGCCGGCATGAGCATTTCGTCCTTTCACGCGCATTTCAAAAGCATCACCGGTCAGAGTCCGCTGCAATATCAAAAATCCCTGCGGCTGCTGGCGGCGCGCAATCTGCTGGCGGCGGAAAATCTCGACGCCGCGACCACGGCCTATCAGGTGGGTTATGAAAGTCCGTCGCAATTCAGCCGGGAATATGCGCGCATGTTCGGCAATCCACCGGGACGGGACGCCGGTCTGTTGCGACAGGGCAGAAATTGGCAGCCAAATGCCATGTCATAGGGAATGCGCCGGGACTGCGGCGCTATACTGGCCGGCATCGCCTGCTGATCGGGCGAATGACGCCACACGCACCGGAGGATTCTCCAATGGCCCATGCCTACAAAGCCTTGTTTCTCTCCCACGGCGGCGGTCCCATGCCCCTGTTGGGCGACAGCGGACACCGGGAAATGGTGGCGATTCTGGAGCGCATAGCCGCGAAACTGCCCAAGCCGGATGCGCTGGTGGTGGTCAGCGCGCACTGGGAGGAACCTGTACCTACGCTTACCGCAGGCGCCAATCCGCCACTGATCTACGACTACTACGGATTTCCTGCGGAATCCTACGAAATTCAGTATCCCTGCCCCGGCTCCCCCGCACTGGCGCGCAGAGTCCACGATCTGCTGGGCGAAGCCGGCATGCCCGCCAAGCTGGATGAAACGCGCGGCTTCGATCACGGATTGTTCGTGCCGCTCAAATTGATGTATCCCCAGGCGGATATCCCCTGTATCCAATTGTCCCTGAGCCATACGCTCGATCCCGCTCAGCACCTGGCCATGGGCCGCGCGCTGCAATCGCTGCACGCGGACAATATTCTGCTCATAGGCTCAGGTTTTTCCTTCCACAATCTCAGGGCTTTTTTTCAGCCGCTGCCACGGGAATTTGAGGCGGCCAACCGCGCATTCGAATCCTGGTTGTTGCAAACCTGCGGCAGTGCGGATTATTCGGAGCCGGAAAGAGCGGATTTACTGCTGCGCTGGGCAGAAGCGCCCGGCGCCCGCTTCTGCCATCCGCGAGAGGAACATCTGCTGCCTCTACATGTGTGCTACGGCGCGGCCCAGGGACCCTGCAGGGAGAGCTTTGAGCTCGAAATCCTCAATAAAAAAGCGAGCATGTATCTGTGGTGATCTGAGCACATCCAAGAGGAGGACTCCCCATGCGACACCCAAACAGTTTCACTTCTCTGCTTCTCCTGCCGGGGCTCGCCCGCTATGCCAGTTTTACCCTGCTGCTGTTGCGGGTGGTGGTGGGCGCCTTTCTGGTCTGGGGCGTACTGGACAATATCACCAGCGCCGAGCGCATGAAGGAATTTGCGGATTTTCTGCATAAATTCGGCTTTCCCCTACCGCACCTGATGGCGCCTCTGTCGGTCTGGGCGCAATTTTTTGTCGGCGTCGCCTTTATCACCGGGCTGCTGACCCGCTGGGCCGGAATTGTCTGTGCCATCAATTTCCTGGTGGCCATAGGGATGGTGGACGCCCAGGGCGGAATCCGTTCGGCATTTCCGGCGGCGAGCCTGGTTTTGATTGGACTCTATCTCGCCACCTACGGCCCCGGCCGTTACAGCATGGATCACTTTCTCCTGCTGAGACGATAAGGCGCCTGCCAAAAAGATAAGGGGCGGTGCGGAAATTTTTGCGCGAGTCTGTCTATTCGCCGCAGGGTGTCGCGACTAATCAGACCCTTATCCATTTTTTCAGGAGAATGTCATGATCAGTGCCAACCCCTATCTCAATTTCAAAGGCAACACGGAAGCGGCTTTTCAGTTTTATCGCGAGGTGTTTGGAGGTGAATTCGTCAGCGTCATACGCTTTCGCGATTTTCCCGACAACAGTATGGGCGTAGCCGAAAACGAACTGGACAAGATTGCCCATATAGCCCTGCCTCTGGGACCGCACAATCTGCTGATGGCCACGGATGTGGTGAATTCCTGGGCGCGCAAGTTCCAACAGGGCAATCAGTTCGCCATCAGTCTGGAAGTGGAGTCCATCGCTGAGGGAGAGCGCATTTTCAACGCCCTCAGCAAAGGGGGCGCCACGGATATGCCCCTGATGGAAACCGAGTGGGCCGAACGCTATGGCTGCTGCACAGACAAGTTCGGCGTACAGTGGATGGTGAATTTTACCGGCGGCAAAACTTTCGGTTGACGCAATTCTCAGCGACCGATAGCCCCGGGCGAATAAAACAGGAGGCGGATATAAATCCGCCTCCTGTTATTTTTTCCTCCAGCGCTCCCGCACTCTCTCTCCCAATACCAACATACTGGGCGTAAACAGCAATGTCAGTACAGTGGCAAAAGCCAAACCACCGGCGATGGCGCTGGAGAGCTGTGTCCACCATTGAGTGGAAGGTGCACCGAACCCGAGGCTGGGCTCGAGCAGATTGACGTTCACGGCCAGAACCATGGGCATCAATCCCAATACTGTGGTGATCGATGTGAGCAGCACAGGGCGCAAACGCAGGCAACCGGTTTCGAACGCCGCCTCCACTGCGGAATTTTTCTGCGGGCGGATCTGGTTATAGGTATCGATCAAAATGATGTTGTTGTTCACCACTATACCCGCCAGACCAATAATGCCCATGCCCACCATCACAATGCCGAAGGACTGACCGTTGATCAATAATCCCAACAGCACTCCGGCCGTCGACAGCACAATGGCGGACATGATCAGCAGGGTTTCGTACCAGCTATTGAATTGAAACAGCAAAATCATCAGCATCAGAAAAATCGCAGTGATAAATGCGGACATCAGAAAATTCGCCGCCTCTTGCTGATCCTCACTCTCACCCGCCGCTTTTACCTGCACGCCCTCGGGCAATTTCGGCGCACTCTCCATCAGGGCTTTCAACCGCTCCGCCACCTGCTGGCCGGGCGCGAGATCGGACTTGATAGTAATGGCGCGATTGCCATCCACACGCTTGACGATGCTGGTTTTGGGCGCCGGCGATAATTTGATGAAATTGCTCAGCGGCACCTGACCGCGCGCAGTGTTGACCGTCAGACGTTCGACCTGATCGAGCGTGCGCCAGCTCTGCGGAAACCGCACACGGATATCCACTTCGTCACTGGCATCCTGGGGGCGGTATTTCGCCAGCAATAATCCGTTGCTCACCATCTGCACGGCATTGCCGACGGTCAGTACATCCGCGCCGAAACGCGCCGCTTCCGCGCGGTCGACCTCCACCCGCCATTCCACACCCGGCAGACTGCGGTCGTCCTCTATATCGACAAAGCCGCCGATTTTCTGCATCTGCGCCAGCAGAATATTCACCGCCTTATCGGCATCTTCCGGATTCATACTGCTCACCACCAGTTCAATCGGCTTGCCACCGGAGGGGCCGTTCTCCTGCTCTCGAAACTCCAGCAGAACACCCGGAATATCCTTGGTGCGCTCGCGCATTTCATCAAGGATTATTCGCGCCGGACGGCGCTGGTGCCAGTCGATAAACTGGAATTGCAAAGTGCCCACCACATCCGGTGGCATTTCACTGCCGGCACTGACCAGTGAACGGGCGTAAAGCGCTTTCACTTCCGGCAGTCCCTGCAGGCGATTTTCAACGCGCTGTAATAATTCATCGCGTTCATAAATGGATAAATCGCCGCGCGCACGCACCCACACCTGCGCGGATTCCGGCTCGACGGAAGGGAAAAATTCCACACCGTGGTTGAAGCGCGCATAGGCGATATAGGTCGCCACCACGCCCATCATCACAACACCGAAGGTCAATGCGGGACGGCGCAGGGACTTTGCCAGAATCGTTGAATACCAGCGGCCGAAGCGACTGGTTTGCACCTGATGCGGAGAGGCTTTTCTCTGTGTCACAGAGCCGAGCACCGGCAGGAAAATGAGCGCCATCACCAGAGACGCCAACAGGCAGATGATCACCGTCGCCGGCAGATATTTCATGAATTGTCCGACCACACCGGGCCAGAACAACAACGGCACGAATACCGCCAGGGTGGTGGCGGTGGACGAAATGATCGGCCATGCCATGCGGGCGGAGGCTTCGCCCCAGGCGCGTTTGGGCGGCATACCAGCGGACAGATTGCGGTCGGCCACCTCGGTGATCACTATGGCGCTGTCCACCAGCATGCCCGCCACCAGGATGAGGGAGAACAGCACTATGATGTTCATGGTGTAGCCGATCATCCAGATCACCAATATGCCGGCGAGAAATGCACCCGGAATGGTGATGCCGACCAAAATGGCCGAGCGCATGCCCATGCTGGCGACTATGAGAATCATCACCAGTACCACCGCCGTCAGAACATTATTCAAAAGGTCGGACAGCATGTTCTCCACTTCCGTGGACTGGTCCATGATGTAGTGGACCTCCATGCCTTCAGGAAAAAATGCCTTGGCCTGCTCCACCACTGCGCGCGCTTTTTCGATGGTGGTGATGATATTGGCACCGGCGCGCTTTTTAACTTCCAGCACCACCGCAGGTTTGCCGTTGATGCGCGCAAAACTGGCGGGATCCTTGAAACTGCGCGTAATCGTGGCGACGTCTTGAAACACCACAGTGGTGTCTCCGTGCACTTTGATCGGCATATTGAGAATATCGTCCAGGCTCTCGATCACCCCCGGCACTTTCATCGCCATACGTCCGGCGCCCGTATCCAGACTGCCCGCAGCAACAAGGCGGTTGTTATTGGATACCAGGTTAAACAATTGCAGATAATCGATGCCGTAGGTTTCCAGGGCCAGCGGATCCACCACGATTTCCAGCAGATCCTCGCGGTCGCCGCCGATATCCACTTCCAGCACTTCCGCTATGCCTTCAATGTTTTCCTGCAAACGGCGCGCGATATAAACCAATTCGTTTTCGGAAACCGGGCCGGCCAAGCCTATGGACAGAACAGGAAACAGAGCCACGTTGATTTCGTTGACGGTGGGTTCGTCGGCCTCACCGGGTAATTTCGAGCGCGCATCGTCCACCTTGACGCGCACATCCTGCAGCGCCTTGTCCGCGTCAAATCCGGCATCGAATTCCAGCATCACAGAGGCGTGCCCCTCGCTGGCGATACCGGTCATTTTTTTCACACCCTCCAGGGAGCGCAGCTCATGCTCCATGGGCCGCACCAACAGGCGCTCTCCATCCTCCGGACTTATGCCGTCCAGGGTCATGGATACATACATCATCGGAATCGCCACGTCCGGGTTGGATTCCTTGGGGATGACCTTATAGGCGGTCAGGCCGGCGATGAATAAAAAAATCAGCAGCGTCGTGACCGCCCGCCCGCGGTCGATGGCCGCTTCTATGATGCTCTTCATTCGGCGACCTCACGGGTTTCCACTTGCTGCCCGGGGCGCACGAAGCCCGCGCCCTGGGTGATGATGCGCACCCGTTCCGGCAACCCAGTCACGTTTGCGCCATCGCCTTCGAAACCTATGACCTTAACGGGATGAAACTCGACCATGTTGTCGTCGTTTACGGTGTGGATTCCCAACTCCCCTTTTTCGCCGAGACTGAGCAGCGCCGGAGAGACGCGGTGGGCAGCGGCGGCCGCCTGATGGATGCGCAGAGTGGCGCTGGCCCCGGCCACTCGCCGGAGTTCGGGGTTTTGCGCGTGGACTTCGACATAGAAACTGCGCGTCCCGGGATCGGCCGCCAGGCTGACAAACTGCACTTCCCCCTGCAATTCGCGCCCATCCAACAAGACCACAGTCGCCTTCTGTCCCGGCTGGATCTGACCGATCTGCAGCTGCGGCACCTGTCCCGCCACTTTCACGCGCGCGGCATCCACCACGGTCATCAGGACTTCACCCGGCTGCACCAGTTGGCCCACCTCCACATAGCGGCGGTCCACCCGGCCGCCAAATGGTGCCTGCGGCTGGTTGTAGGTCACCGCCAACTCCGCCACGGCAAGTTCAGCCTGGGCTCGGGCGAGTTCGCTTTCCAGGCGGACCAGTTCCGTCTGGGAGATCAATTTATCGCTGGTCAGGCTGCGGCCGCCCTCCAATTCCTTCTGGCGCAGGCGGACATCGGCGCGCATCTGCGCCAGCTTTTGAGTCCGCCCTTCGTCGGACAGACGCAATAAGGCATCGCCCGTAGCCACCACATCGCCCTGCTGCTTCAGCAGCTGTTCCACCCTGCCAGCCACCTGCGCTTTGACATCCACCTGCTGCCAGGCGGTGATACTGCCTTGTATCACCTGCTCGCGCTCTGTCGGTTGAGCCAGCGACCAGCGCACCTCGACCTCAGCCAACCGCTGCTCGGCTTTCATCTGTTCACCCGGTGCGGTCTCCAGCGCGCTCTGCTTGTCGCCTGCGAGCAGCCAGAGCACCAGAACCACGGAGAAAATCACAGCGATGACCGGTGGAGAAGGTGGCCAGGAAAAGAATTTCTTTTGAGAAGAGGACATCAATCGGTTCCTTGGAGACTGATCAAAAGGGAGCAACATTACGACGGAGCGGGATTTTCAACAACAGGGGAAATGTTGATGAAATGTAAAGGCGAAGTATGGCACTCGGTGCGCCCTCACCCCAACCCTCCCCCGGGGGAGAGGGTAAAAAAAACGGCAGGGTAAACCTGCCGTTTTTGGGTGTGCCTTTATAAGAAAGACTTAAGGAGCAACTGCTCGCCCTGTGGTCGGGCTGATTCGACCGGGGCACAGGCCGCGAGATTTCAGGTTCGCCGCGATTTGCGGAATCGCTTGCAGAGAGTTGTTCTGATTCTGGTGCATCAGAATCACCTGACCGGGCTGCATACGTGCAACGGCATTAACGATGTTCTGAACGCTCGCGCCGTTCCAGTCTTGAGAGTCCACGTCCCAAGTGATGGTGTAGAGACCCAAGGAGCTCGCTGCAGAGCGAACGTTGTTGGTCACAGTACCGTATGGCGGACGGAAGATGGTCGGCTTGGGCGCACCCGCGTTTTGGATCGCCTGATTGTTGCGGCTCAGTTGATCGTTCACTTGTTGGACGCTGTAGTTGCCCATATCCACGTGGTCGTACGAGTGGCTCTGTATCTCACCCACTTCCATCATTTGACGGATGGCCGCAGCGTTATTGCCGATATTGGCTCCGTTCACGAAGAAGGTTACCGGGGTCAAACCGTTCTGCTTGAGTGAGTTGACCCAGTTGCTGGTATTGCCAGTCGGGCCGTCGTCATAGGTGATGGCCACATAACCGTTACAGTTGGACGGCTCGGGCTCAGGTCTGGAGGTATCCAGCTTGCCGTCCGCAGAATAGAGCGCGAAGCCCGCCAGGGTGCCGTTGTCGACGACGGATTGCAGGGCGATATCCAATGTGCCGTCGGTTACACGAACGTTTTCCACCACATATTCGTAAGCACCATCGTGGCCCACCAGGGTGTAAAGATCCACATTGGACAGAACTCTCTGCCCTTCAACGGACACGTGGAATGAACGTGCGGCCGCCGCGTTGTTGTAGATCTCAGCCATAAACAGTTTGACGGTGAAGGTGCCGGTGGTTACCGGAATCTTGTAGCTGTAGGTGCCGTAACGCTCGGTCTGGTACATGGCATCCGCAGTGGTGCCGGCAATAGGGTCCTGCGTGGTACTTACATCACCACCGTCGTAATACTTGTCCGCTTGGAAAGCGATGCCTTCATATGTGCCGCCAGTGGTTGCGCCTGAATCTATCGCGATCACCAAAGGCAGATTGATCGGAGATCCGCTCGAAGAGCTGGAGCTGGTGCTTGAAGAAGAGCTGCTGGATGAGCTGGAACTCGACGAGGAGCTGCTGGATGAGGAACTGCTGCTCGACGAGGAGGAGCTGGACGACGAAGAGCTGGAGGAACTGGCGGAGGAGCTCGAGCTGGAACCACCAGTGTTTCCGCCGCAGGCCCCCAGGGCGACCGCCAGTACTACTGGGACACCCCAGCGGGTGATTGGAGCAGAGAGATCAAGTTTCATAGGCTTTACCGCGTGTTGTTATTGTGGATGCAACCCGCAGAACATACCTTTCCGGAGGGAAATTTCCGTGCCGCGCTTCATACTCTCCATATTTGGGTAAATAACTATCAATGACGTAACAAAATCCGCTATCGCTCCCGGTGATACATGCGCAGGGCTATGGGGGCGAACACAGCAGTGATGATGGCGGCGGCAATCAGAACCCAGGCCATGCTGCCGAAATCCGGCTGTCCGTGCATCAACCCGCGGGAAGCATCGGCCAGATGGGTGACGGGATTCACAGCCACGAACGCCTGCAGCCAGCCGGGCATGGTGGCTGGATTCACGAAAACATTGCTGGCGAAGGTGAGCGGAAACAGGAACAGGAAGCTGGTGGTCATGACCGATTCCGGTGACTTCACCTTCATGCCGACAATGATCCAGATCCACGCCAGGCTGAAGGCGAACAGCTGCACCAGCGCCACCGCCAGCACCACGCCTATCAAGCCGCCCTGGGGGCGAAAGCCGAGCACGAAACCCAGAGTCAACACCATGATGGCGGCTATGGAGTAACGCAGCACGTCACCCAGCAATGCGCCGAACACAGGTGCGGAGGGCCATATGGGCAGGGAGCGGAAACGGTCGTAGATCCCTTTGCTGATATCGGTATTGAGGCCGACCCCGGTGTAGACGGTGATGAACAGGATGGTCTGCACCAGAATGCCCGGCAGCAGATACTGGATATATTCCTCCGGCGACCCCGCCAGGGCACCGCCGAACAGATAGGTGAACATCAGGGTCATCATCAGCGGAAACACAGTCACATCAAACAACTGAAATGGCACATGTTTGATCTTCAGCAGCGCTCGCCAGCCTAGCGCCGTGGCTGCGGTCAGAGCGCTGGGCGGTCGGGGTCTGGTGCTCTGGCTGAGGATAGGGTGGCTGCGGGAGCCGCCATCTGTGGATTCTGTGATACCGGTCATGGGGTTTCCTCACTGGTTTGTTTTTTTCCCGTCAGGGCAAAGAAGACCTCATCGAGACTGGGCGAGCCGAGAGCGAACTCGGCCACGGGGACTGCACCCTCCTCCAGGGTGTGCAACAGCCGCATGGCTTCAGCAGAGCCTGTCACCTGCACGCTCAGGCCCTCGGAGGTAGCCTGCACCTGTCCGGCAGTCGCGCTCTGCAACAGGGCTTCCGCTGCGGCCCGCTGAGACACATCCTGCAGATGGATCTTCAGGGTACCGCTGCCCACCGAGGCTTTGAGTTCACGGCTGGTACCCTCGGCGATCAGCCGGCCGTGGTCTATCACCGCCAGCCGATCGGCGAGCTGGTCCGCCTCCTCCAGATATTGGGTGGTCAGGAGCACGGTGGTGCCTAGGGCCGCTATATCGCGCACCATGTCCCACACCTGATTGCGACTGCGCGGGTCGAGGCCGGTGGTGGGCTCATCGAGAAACAGTATCTCCGGGGTGATGATCAGGCTGGCAGCTATGTCGAGCCGGCGGCGCATGCCGCCGGAATAGGTGCGCACCTGGCGACCTCCCGCCTCCTCCAGATCGAATGCGCCGAGCAGTTCCGCCGCGCGGCGTCTGGAATCCCCCCAGCTGTGGCCCAGCAGCCGCGCCAGCAGCACTAGGTTTTCCTGACCGGTGAGATCCTCATCCACCGAGGCAAACTGCCCCGTGAGACTCACCTTGGCGCGAATGACCGGCGCCTCCGTCAGCAGGTCGTGCCCCAGCACCCGCGCGCTGCCGCCGGTGGGGGTAAGCAGGGTGGCCAGCAGGCGCACGGTGGTGGTTTTGCCTGCGCCATTGGGGCCCAGCAGACCGAACACCGAGCCCTGGGCGACCTTCAGGCTGATGCCGTCCACCGCCTGGGTGCCGCCGAAGTTTTTGCGCAGATCCAAAGTCTCTATCGCATAGTTCATAGGTAATCCTTGGTTCAAAAAATCATTGATCGGGGATTTCCGGCTCCACCAGGGCCGCCAGAAACTGTAGCGACTCCTGCCAACCCAGATAACAGGACTCCACAGGAATCAGCTCCGGAATACCCCGCTGCTCTATGTTCACCTCCACACCGCAGGACACAGGGCGGATATCCACAGTGGTGGTCATCTCACCCGGCAGGGCCGGGGTATCGAAAGCGGAGGTGTAGCTCAGCCGCTTGTTGGGTTCCAGCGCCTTGTAAACACCACCGAAGGAATGGGTGCTGCCGGTGGTGAAATTGGTGAAGCTCATGCGCCAGCTGCCGCCCGCCACCGGATTTTGTGCGTGGAGTCTGGCGGTGAAACCCTTGGGCGGAAGCCAGCGCACCCAGGCATCGGGCTCGATAAAAGCGCGATAAATCTTTTCCGGTGTGGACATGAATACGCGGTGCAGTTTAACGGTGTTGTTGGCCATGGTGGTGTCCTCATGAATGGATCAGGTTGTGCGAACTAGTCGCCTGGGATTTGTCGCAATCGACATAGCCGAAAAAAAATTTCTTCCCGGCTTTTGTCGACTCGCTTCTGGCAATCCACTTCCGGTTCTGGCTGAATATGCGGCGCGGCCCCAGACCCACAACACGTGGAGGCGCGCCGGCATATCAACAGGAGTAGTCATCTATGAATAAATGGTTAGAGGCGTGCTATGGAGTGCTTTTGTGCGGCCTGTTGGTTGGATGCAGCGGCTCAGGCAAATCCAGCGGTCCTGAGTCTCCATCTTCGTCCAGCTCATCCTCTTCTTCGTCCACTTCATCCTCCTCGTCATCGTCATCCTCGTCATCATCATCCGGTTACACCGGACCTGATCCGGATTGGTTTCCGCAGGGTATAGCGACCAGCCTGCCGCAGATCCACATACACACCGAAAGCCAAGCGCCGATCAATAGCAAGGACACTTATGTGGCGGGCACCTTTGAAATCCAGGAAAGTGAAGACGGCCCCATTGCCGCCAGCGGTGCGCTGGAAATCCGCGGGCGCGGCAACTCCTCCTGGGACTGGCCGAAAAGGCCTTTCCGCGTAAAGCTCGCGCAGGCCACCGAACTGCTGGGCATGCCCGCCAGCCGACATTGGGTGCTGCTTGCGAACTATGCCGACAAAACGCTGATCCGCAATGATGTCGCATTTACCCTGAGCCGCAACCTGAATTTCGAATATACCGTGCGCGACCGGCACGTGGAACTGACCATCAACAACCAATACAGAGGCATATATCAGTTGGTGGAACACATACGTCTGGCCAAGAACCGCGTCAATGTACCCGATCTCGAAGTGGAAGACATGGAACTGCCCACCATCAGCGGCGGTTATCTGATCGAGGCCGACTTCCGCATGACCACAGAGTTCTGCCTCGATCCCAACGTCTGGTCTTACTCACCGTTCTGCGACGGCACCATCAATACGGACCGCGAAAAAACCTTCTGCGTGGATTCCAGTCACGGCATGGCGCCATTGTGTCTGAAGGAACCGGAAGACCTGCTCAGTGACGAGCGCACAGCGCAGCGCGAATACATCCAACAATATCTGCTCGACACAGAAGCGGCGTTATACAGCGACGATTTTGCCGATCCCGAAATTGGCTATGCCGCTTATATAGACGTAGATTCCGCCATTGATTACTACCTGATCAACGAGTTCACCAAAAATGTCGATGGCGGCACCTCCAGTTTCTTTCTACATAAAAAACGCGACGGCAAATTATTTTTCGGCCCCGTGTGGGATTTCGATCTGGCCCTGGGTAATTCCGGACAGACGATGGTCATAGAGCCGCGCGGCTGGCACTTGCGCAAAACACCCTGGTTTGCCCGTCTATTTGCCGATCCCGCTTTCGCCGAGAAGGTCAAGCTGCGATGGCTGAGCCTGAAAGAAGCGGGATTATTCGATCAGATTCTCCGTTACGCGGAGCTGCGGGCGGATTGGATGTCCGTCAAGCAGGCGGACAACTTCACCCTCTGGTCCCGCGTGTGGACGGAATGCGCCTGGTTCACGCGGCTGGTGCTGGGCAGTTATGAGGCTGAAGTGCAAGAGATGCTGCGCTGGCAGAGAGCGCGTTACGACTGGATGGACGGAGTTATCACCGGCAGACTGGGCCAGAGCTTCACACCCATGAACAAGCGCTGCCAAATCACCGGTCCGGCGGATTGGACAGTGCCTTTCAGCAACTGAATCCCATACCACTCACTATGATGATGCCCCTATGCACGCATTGATTCCGCTCCTGTTCATTTTCATATTGTTCAACAGCGAACAATTGAAAAACGACAAGCTCTACCGGACCAATATTTTTGCGCTGGTGGGCATCAGTTACTTTTGCGTACTGCAATATACGTTTTACTGGTATCGCGTGTTTCCCACAGAATCCGTCCTCCAATATATTCCGGGGTTATTTGCAGTTCTGGCCGCCATAGGTGTTGCCCTTTCTCCCTGGAACCGACAATCCCATCCGATCAAAACCCTGGCTCTGGGTGGGCTGTTCGCCATACTGCTGACCTGCACCTATGCATTCGACACCGCCATCAAGGAAAAACTGGCGGAACTGGGCGGTTTCTTCCAGCGGGACACAACTCTCAAACCCCACAAAGTTCCCGGAGACGACCGCACTGCAGTGGAGGTGCCCGCCATAGGGATGCGCTTTTTCATCCCGGCTCATTGGCAGCGGCGCCAACTGCCATCCGGGCACACCTATTTCGTCCATGAAGAAGCGGGCAAAATCCTGCTGGAAATCCGGCCCAATTGCCTGGAAACGCTGATAATCGACACCCCCACCTACATGTCCAACCTGTTGCGATCCTTCGAAGCCGACACCGCTGTACAACACCAGCAGCAGTGCGCAATTCAGGCACAGGTCAAACACTGTCTCGTACAGGTGAAGTATCCACCTGTGTCACCCGTCAAGGAAAAATGGCACTGGCTGGAAATTCCCGAGGACAAATCCCGGTCCTACGCCATGGATTTCGTGTTGTTGCAGGACACGCCGGAACTGCGTGCGGAAATTTGGGACGCGATCTCCCGCGTCGAAATCCTGAAACAAAAGGCGACAGAGCCATGCCGCACGCCGGCGGCTTGGCTCTGACAAATTTGAATCAATAATAAAAAAATAGATCAGATCACGGGTGAATCAATCGTGAGGTGAACCGACCTCGTGACCATATTGCTGCACTGCCGGACAATCCCAATTTTTTTGCCCGGCGCTGGCGGCGGCATCTTTGTACAAAGCATATCGCTCCGACGGCGGGCCATTGCGAATGGCGGACCAGGCAATATACGCGTTGGCGTTGGGTTCGAGTTCACCCGCCAAGCGGGATTCCAATCGCAACGCACGCTCTTCACTGCTCAACTGTGCAAAATCCGCCGACTGCGTCACTTGCGTGAACTGCTGGCAAAAAACATCGAAATCATTCTGCACTGCCGCCTCTGTTTCTCCATCTTTTTTTGCGGAACAGGAAAGCAGAATCAGAGCGACGGCCGGAATCCAATAGATTTTTTTATTCATCGTCTAATGACCTCCCATGCGAAACCGCCCGTGGAAGTGGCGCGGTAGGGGTGTTTGGGGCGATACATTGTGACAAATTCCTGCGGCTGATAATCCCCCACGAGCTGGCCTTTGGCATCCGTGATATAAACCCACAGCCCGACGCTGGTGATCCATGCAGTGCCGCCACTGTTGGCGATGGTCATGGCGTTGATCGCCGGTGAAGCCATGCCGAAGTTGTAACAGGCTTTAATGTACTGCGCCATGGGATGTGGCTCTTTCGCCTGCACCAGTGCCAGCTTGCGGTTGATATCGTCATCCACCGCTGCTTTGATAAATCCGGTCACTATGGAGGCTGGTGCAGAAATCAGCCCGGACAACCAGATTCCAATATCCACAGCACCGGGCGTACTACCCTCCACCGCGTAATTGACCGCCCAGGTTGCAGGTGTAACCAGCACCCCCGCCACTTTTTTCCCCGCCTGTTCCAACCCTATGGAGGCTATAGTGCCACCGGTGGTTTGAATGACATTTTTATGGTCCCTAACAACACCAACAACATCTCCCATTGTTCCGCTCCTCTCAAATGCACTGCGTTGATTTTTCTGGCCATTGCCTGATGGGTGCGGCACCAGATACCCCACCCGGGCGCAGAAGGTAGCATCTGCCATAAATGCAGGACAATGGCTGATCTCTCACAGCTGTGCGCGATATCCGCTGCAGAAGTGGTCCTTGAGAGGAGTAGAATCCCCTCTTTCCCAATACCCAGCCCGGAGGTTGCTATGACCCGTGTCCTGATCCCCATAGCCGACGGCACTGAAGAAATGGAGGCCGTCATCACTATCGACGTATTGCGCCGCGCGAAAATCGAGGTGTGCGCCGCGTCCGTCATGCCCGGACGCAAGGAAATCACAGCGTCCCGCGGCGTTCATCTTGTGGCCGATGCCCTATTGGAGGAGTGTGCCGGACAGGACTGGGACATGATCGTGCTGCCCGGCGGCATGCCCGGCGCCACCCATCTACACGATTCGGCCACTCTGCTCACACTGCTGAAAGACCAGATCGCCCGGCAGCGCTGGGTCGCGGCCATTTGCGCTTCCCCCGCCGTGGTACTTGGCCGCCATGGGTTGATTCCACACGCCACCGCCACCTGCTTCCCGGCCTATCTACAGGAACTCTCGGGACAAACAGAGGCCGTAAGCCAGGAGAGCGTGGTAGTGGACGGCAAGCTCATCACCAGTCAGGGCCCTGGCACGGCCGTGGCATTCGCCCTGCGGCTGGTGGAGGTCTTGAGCGGCAAACCTGCGGCGGCAGAAGTGGCAAAGGAGATGGTCGTCACCCAACCAGGGGCTTCCGCCGCCTAGGGCTGGCAAGCGATCGATTGAAGTGCTATGGTTCGGCCATGAACATGCATCAGCCCCGCAAATTACTCCTTTCCGACGCGCAGGCCCGCGGGCTTGCCCGTGCCTTGCTTTTTGCCGGCGGTTAGGACGCGTTTTCCTAGCCGCCCTCGTCTATTCACCTATCCATCAAATAATCCGGTGCCCAAGAGCACCTTTTTGCATTTGCGGAGAATTCCATGACTTTTGCACCACAACATACTGAACCTGTATCTCTGATTGTCAGCAAAGCGGACTATCAACGCCTGATTCCGGTGATCCGGGACAGCGATCTGGAACTGGCCGACGCGCTGGATGAAGAACTGTCGCGCGCCGATATAGTCGATACCCAGAGTCTTCCTGGCGACGCAGTGGCACTGAACAGCACCGTCACCTATCGTGATTTAGAGAGCAAGACTGAAACCACCGTTACGCTGGTACTGCCGGCGGAAGCGGATATAGCGGAGAAAAAGATCTCGGTTCTCTCTCCCGTGGGCGTTGCGCTCCTGGGATTGCGGGTCGGCGGGCGTATCCAATGGCCTATGCCGAACGGCAAATACAAACATTTTGAGATTCTGACGGTTAATCAAAGCTGACGGAGCAGGGGATAGACCCATGGCCAACAATCTTTTCTGGAATCAGTTGCTGATGCGCAGCGACAGCATTGCGGACATCAAAGCCGGTGCGCCCGACGCCCTCGAACAGGTGAGGGCGCAACTGGGTACTATCACAGAGCAGTTCGATCGGGTCTTCGACCCCGCCGATCAGTTTGAGGAATATGTGGCTGTGGCATTCTGCCAGGCCCTGCAGCGCGCACTCACCCCCCAAGCCGCAGCCCCAATTTGCAAGGTTTCCGTGCGCAACAAGCCGCTTGAAACCGCCCCTGTCGCTGCCCCGAAAGCTGTCAAAGCCAAGACCGCCAAACCACAGCCTCCCAAGAAGCCTCGACCCAAAAAGCGCGGCGGCAAGGGCTGACCCGCCCCCCAAGGCTCAGGTGGCTTGTACCCTTCCCTTCTCCAGCCCAGCCGTATTCATTGATCCCTATCACAATTTGTCCCTGAGCAAACGACTTTGCCCAGCGACGTTGTTACCATCCACAGGACAATAAACAAGCACAGCCCGACCCATCCCGGCCGGGCATAGATCATTCCTGTGGGTAATCTCATGGCACAACACAATCATCTGATCGGCACCCTTGCCCTGTCTTTGGCGCTGATGCTGACCGGCTGCGGCGGAAATACCGCTTCCAGCAGCAGCTCCAGCTCAAGCAGTTCATCATCCAGCTCCAGCAGTTCTTCGAGCAGCTCAAGCTCAAGCTCAAGCTCGAGCAGCAGTTCCTCCAGTTCCAGCTCGAGTTCGTCCAGTTCTACTTCTTCCAGTTCGAGCAGCAGTTCCGGGGGTGGCAATCTGATCATCAACGATGATTTTGAAAGTGGTGCCGCGGGAGAAGTCCCGCCAGGCTGGCGAACAATTTTAGGTTATGGTTTGGTGGACTTCAGTCGCACACCGGACCCAGGCTCTGCCGCAGTTATAGACAACTCCAGAGCACACTCAGGTACTCGTTCTATCAAAGTGAGTACTTCTAATGCCATGGCGCCTCATTTCATTTTCAAGGCGCTGCCATCCAACATAACCAACATATATGTTCGAGCATGGGTTTATAGCCCCGCCCAATTGGGTGGCGGATCACCCGGTAGCGCTGGTGACCATGCGCACATTATCGGCACATTACAAACACCTGGTTCCGACGAAGGACAAGAACTTCGCTTCGGCCCAGTACAACGATCTTATCTGGGCGGCTTCGCACCAAAGCCGGGTGACGCATTCACTAAAGCTCAGCCGAATGTATTCATACCCGCAAATACTTGGACATGTGTAGAGTGGGCAGTAGAAGACACTGCCAATTTTGACCGCATGTACGCGTGGGTAGGGAATCAATCGGTGTTCGCGGCAGAGTCAGCCAACGATTGGCAAAACAGCATTAGTGCAGACTTCGCGAAAATCAATTCGTATATCAGCTTCGGCTGGAGACAATTCGGTTCGGTTGCCAACATCCGTGACATCTGGTTTGACGATATTGCCGTGGGTACATCACGTATAGGCTGCAATTAATTCGTTTGATTACCCAGCCTGAGTTCTCAGGCTGGGTTTTTATTGCTCTCCCGACACCTTCCATCCCCCACCCAGCGCCAAATACAAATCCACCGCCGCCTCCAATCGCGCCTGGCGCTGTTGCACCAGTTGATCGCGAGCCTGGAAAACGGTGCGTTGGGATTCAAGTAGATTTAATAAATCGTCGCTGCCTTCTCGGTAGCGCGCTTCTATCAGGCGCAGAGTCCGCTCGGCCTCAAGCAGAATTTCCTGCTGCCGTATTTCCTGCTCGGCGCTGACGGAGCGGCGGTCGAAGGCGTCGGCGACTTCCTGCAGGGCGG
>Ga0065721_10004666_pt1 | contig 22763 bp, 19 predicted proteins | sample Mesricmetagenome_FD_59108 | JGI IMG/M metagenome (GOLD analysis project Ga0065721, IMG submission 59108) | Mesophilic microbial community from rice straw/compost enrichment Sample: eDNA_1 v2 (version 2) | ecosystem: Engineered > Solid waste > Grass > Composting > Bioreactor | place: USA: Davis...
AAGTGCTCCTGTTGCTGACACCGTTCAAAGCAGAGAGCTTCCCCTGCTCTTGCTGGAATCGCTGCCGGTGTCCATCAGCTTGGTTGCAGCATTCACTAGAACGGGATTCACCAGAATGGGGCACTATCAGCGGCGGGTGTCAAACAATTTTGAAAACCTGTCGGAAGCGATGGATTTCGGGGGAGGTGGGGACGTTCCGTTCCGGCATCATCTGCTGCGGAATTTGATGTCGAAGGAGCCATCTTTAAGGTGTCTGGGAGAAAAATGCCCTTCAATTTCTCTTGCCTGAACTCCAAATCTTGTCCCGCTTTCAGGCACGGACTAGAATTCGGGTGCTTTCCTGGGGAGTCCGGAAATCGGTCACTCCAGAACCATCCTGCTGCGCTCGTCGCACGGCAGACGTTCCTGCCCAAGGAGGGCGGATCAACGGAACCGGGGAGCCTGAGAGGAGTTGGAGAACATGTACGAACGATTTACAGACCGGGCCCGTAAAGTGATGCAGCTGGCCAACCAGGAGGCGCAGCGGTTCAATCACGAATATATTGGCACCGAACACATCCTGTTGGGGCTGGTCAAGGAAGGCTCCGGTGTCGCTGCCAATGTCCTGAAGAATCTGGACGTCGATTTACGAAAGATTCGCCTTGAGGTGGAAAAGATCGTCCAGTCCGGGCCAGATCTGGTCACCATGGGGAAGTTGCCGCAGACTCCGCGCGCCAAGAAGGTGATCGAGTATGCGATGGAAGAAGCAAGAAACCTGAACCACAATTATGTGGGAACGGAGCACCTGCTGCTCGGCTTGTTGCGTGAGCAGGAAGGGGTGGCCGCTCAGGTGTTGATGAATCTCGGGTTGAAACTCGAAGATGTTCGCGAAGAAGTGCTCAACCTTCTGGGACATGGAATCGAAGGTGGTGAGACCAGCGAACGCGGAGGTGCTCCCGCTGGCAAGTCCAGCAAGAGCAAGACCCCTGCTCTGGACAGCTTCGGCCGTGATCTGACGGAACTGGCCCGACAGGGGAAACTTGATCCTGTCATCGGGCGAGCCAACGAAATTGAGCGGGTCACCCAGATCCTCTGCCGTCGTGCCAAGAACAACCCGGTTCTGCTGGGAGAGGCCGGGGTCGGAAAGACCGCCATCGTCGAAGGCTTTGCCCAGATGGTTGTCGAAGGTTCTGTTCCGGAACTGCTCCGGGACAAGCGGATCGTCGTGCTGGATCTGGCAATGATGGTTGCCGGAACCAAGTACCGCGGTCAGTTTGAAGAGCGAATTAAGGCGGTGATGAACGAAGTCCGCCGCGCGAAGAATGTCATCCTCTTCATCGATGAGCTTCATACGCTGGTGGGGGCTGGAGGAGCGGAAGGGGCGATTGACGCCTCAAACGTGCTCAAGCCTGCACTCAGCCGTGGGGAGCTTCAGTGTATCGGGGCAACGACCCTCGATGAGTACCGCAAGTACATCGAAAAGGATGCCGCTCTTGAGCGTCGGTTCCAGATGGTGATGGTCGATCCACCCAGCAAGGAGCAGGCGGTCGAGATTCTCAAGGGACTGCGCGACCGGTACGAAAGCCATCACAAGGTGCAGTACACCGACGATGCCCTCGAAAAGGCAGTCGAACTGTCGACCCGTTACATCACCGGGCGTTGCCTGCCTGACAAGGCGATCGACGTTATCGATGAAGCGGGTGCCCGCATCCGCCTGAAGTCGATGGTGCGTCCGCCCGATCTGAAGGAACTCGAAGAAGACATCGAGCGGATGAACGCCGCCAAGGAAGAAGCGGTTGCCAATCAGGATTTCGAGAAGGCAGCCTCGCTGCGAGATCAGGCGGACAAACTGAAGCGAAAGAAAGAGACGATTACCCGCGAATGGCGCCAGAAGTCGCAGGAGACAGATGGAGTCGTGGATGCGGAAGTTGTTGCGGAAGTCGTTGCCAAGATGACCGGCGTTCCGCTGACCCGTCTTTCCAGCGAAGACACCGTTCGTCTGCTGGAGATGGAGAAGTATCTGCACAAGCGGGTTGTCAATCAGGACGAGGCGATCAAGCTGGTCTCCAAGGCAGTTCGCCGCAGCCGCAGCGGATTGAAAGACCCCAAGCGTCCGACCGCAACGTTCCTCTTCTCCGGGCCGACCGGGGTTGGAAAGACGTTGCTGGCCAAGTCGCTGGCGGAATTCATCTTCGGAGACGAAGAGGCCCTGATCCAGATTGACATGTCCGAATATCAGGAGCGGCATAATATCAGCCGTCTGATCGGTGCTCCTCCGGGATATGTCGGATATGAAGAAGGGGGACAGCTGACGGAGAAGATTCGGCGGCGTCCCTATGCCGTGGTCCTGCTGGACGAAATCGAGAAGGCTCACCCGGACATCTACAACATGCTGTTGCAGATCATGGAAGAAGGCCATCTCACGGACAGCTTCGGCCGCCGTGTCGACTTCAAGAACACGATCCTCATCATGACCACAAACGTGGGAGCAAAGGCGATCTCCAGCCCGGCCTTCGGGTTTGGAAACAAGGTCGGCGAAGCAGCTCATGATGAGATGAAGAAGAACGTCATGGCGGAAGTGAGCCGTCAGTTCAAGCCGGAGTTCATCGGCCGACTGGACGAAGTTGTGGTCTTCCACAAGCTCACCGACGAGGACATGAAGCAGATCATCGAGTACGAGCTGAAGAAGGTTCGCGAGCGTCTGAAGGAGCGGGGACTGATCCTCGATCTGACCGACGAAGCGAAGCAGCTGGTCATCGACAAGAGCCGCTCCGAGCAGAGCGATCGGGATCATACCGATTACGGTGCTCGGCCACTCCGTCGGGCTGTGGAAATCTACGTCGAAGATCCGCTGGCGGAAGAACTCCTGCGTGGCGTCTTCGATGGAAAGAACCACATCACCGTCAAGGTGAAGGAAGTTGGCGACATGAAGCAGCTCGAGTTCGTCGGTGAGCTTCGCGAAGGAGACGAACCCGAAATGGCTGCTGTCGGTGCCGGGGATGACAGTCCTGGTGCCGAATCCAGTGCGGAGTAGTTTCCCGCAGCTGAAATGTTCCGTGTCAAAAGTGAATTGGCCCCGGTCAGAATGCTGACCGGGGCCTTTTTAATTCACGCAATCTTTTTCGGAGCCCAGTTTCGACGATTGATTCCACCAGCATTGTCCCGGATGCATTGGCAGGTCACTGGTCTGCCAGCGCGGGCTGAAACGGAACGCTGATGAACCGAACCAGCGTCAAAGGCTTTTATGCATGGGACTGCTTGGCCAGCAGATCCCGGATTTCGGTCAGAAGGACCTGATCTGTTGTGAGCGGGGGTGGGGCTGCCTCATCTGCTTCCTCCTGTTTCTTGCGGGCTTTCATCAGCCAGCCGAGGAATTTCACGATAAAGATGAACAGGGCCGCAGCGACGATCAGGAAGTTGACGACTTCCCCGAGGAACAGCCCATATGGAATCTCTTTTCCATTAATGACCAAGGCCCATTTTGTGTATTCCTGATCGCCGGGAATCAAGACGCTGACAAATGGCATAATCACGTTCTTCACGAGGGAGTCGACGATTTTCCCGAACGCTCCCCCGATAATCACCCCGACTGCGAGGTCGACGACGTTTCCTTTAAACGCGAATGCCTTGAATTCGTCGAGCAGGGATAATCCCGCTTTGGCTGGGTTAATTTTTGTCAGCTTGGAAAGGTCAGCCATATCAGATCTCCTGAAAATGACGGTTGAACGAGGATGAGATGTGTGGACTTATTCGTACGAAACTCCGGATGGATCTCCAGAGGAGAGATGGTCTGCGAAACTGTATCGTGCGTTTCCGGATTCCGCCTACCTCAATTTAGCACAGCGATCACGGCCTGCTTCCTCTCGTTTTTATCTTCAAACCTGGAATGCATCAGCGAAGCCGGTCAGCGCTCAGCTTCCTTGTTGAAAAGAATGGCGGCTGTGTCTGTCCGCTGGGAAGTCTTTTCTGAGCCTTGAAAAAGATTGATGGCGTTCCTCTCAGAATCACGGAGATTGCCCAATGAAGATGTGGAACCGGCGATAAATTGGTGCAAATCGCGACGTTCGCCCCGTGAACTGTTTTTCTGGAAGAAGCACCTGCGATCAGAGATGAGTGCAATCCATCGATGCCGAATGCACTGATGCTGTGATGGTCGCTCAGGTCGATACAATCTCTCCATTCAGGAAAGAGATCACCTTCGAAACTGATTCAGAATCAAACAGCAGGTTTCGGTTTCGTGGAGACAGAAATTCACATTGGACTCCGCGGTCCAGCATTGTCAGAAGCGGATCGTAATAGCCGTTGACATTCAGAAGGGCGATCGGCTTGTTGTGAAAACCAAGCTGTCCCCATGTCAGCACTTCAAAGAGTTCCTCGAAAGTCCCCAGTCCTCCCGGGAGGGCGATGAATCCATCTGACAGTTCCGACATCAACGCCTTGCGGGCGTGCATCGTGGGGACGATGCGCATGTCCTGAACACCGGGATGAGCCAGTTCCCGCTGGACCAGTGCTTCCGGAATGACGCCAATGACCTCTCCCCCCTGCTCCAGCACCGCATCAGCGACAACGCCCATCAGTCCGATGTGTCCCCCGCCGAACACAAGACGGATCTTTCTGGCCACCAGCGCACGTCCCAGCTCACGTGCCACATCGGCAAACGCCGGGTCATCCCCATGACGGGAGCCGCAAAAGACACAGATCGACTGAATCATCGTATCACAGACTGAATTTGGATTGTGTTGAGGTCCGTTCACTTTGGATGTTCAATGATGCATCGTGAATGAACGGAGTGATGTTCAGACATCAGAATCACGTCCGAGGTTCGGCTTGTTCAATCCCGGACGTCAGGCCATCGGCGTCAATTCCTCTGAGGAAGGCTGTTCATTCTCCCGTCCCACCCCGGAATGGACCAGAGTCCGCGACGATGTTCTCGAGCTTCGACTTCCGCACGGGCAAACTGCTGTTTCATATCGCTGCGGTAAGGATACTGAAGTTGTGCAGCGCTCAGCCCCTGGCGAATCAATTCTTCGTTCAGGCAAATGCCATTCACGTAGACAAAGGCGAGAACGCGTCCGTACTTGTCGTACCGTTCGCGGTCAAAGACAAGCGTCACAACCTTTCCTTCGACCATCCCTCTAGTGAATTCACTTGCTTCCGGACCAAAGGGCTGGACGGGTGTCCCTTCCTTCTTGGTTTCCGGGGTATCGACGCCGAGCAGCCGGACCCGTTCTCCATTCGTCAGCAGGAGCGTGTCTCCGTCAACTACCCGCCTGACCCGTACAACAGCCTGTTCTGCGAACTGACTGGTCGGACCGTCTTCAAGGACGGAAGTGTCCGGGGGGGTTGAACCGGGGGCGGCAGGCTGGGCCGAGGGGACGGCCTGATCGGGCCGCGGTAGCTCCCTCTCCATGCGGCTGTACTGCTGAATGAGGATCAGCAGCACGAGTCCGATAAAGACAATGAACGAACGATTCATGAGTCTCCGACCGATGATCATCGGCACATGGAGCAGCGATCAGTGATCTGATTTGGCATCGCACTGCCACGGTGCTGCGAAGAACTGAACGGAATCGACATTCGATTCCGTTCAGTGGTGTGATTCTGGAATGCAGCTATTTCCAACGGAGGCGACCCGTGTAAGCCCCCTCACGTGTTGTGGGGGGACTCGGGAATCGCTCAGTTTTCGCTGTACCGCTTCAAACGCATCGAGGAACGGATCGCTCCCAGCGGAGACTGGATGTACTGACGAGAACAGGTCGGGCAGAGTTCAAACTGAAACTGGCGGGGAGCCAGTTCGTCAAATTCATCATCTCCGGTGCTGTTGGTCGCTGCGATCATATCGGCAATCATTTCGAGATGATCGACATCAAGATCCGCATCGGTCAGATCGTCGGGATCGAAGGCAGGAGCCACTTCAATCTTCGCAACAAAATGCTGATTCCCCATCGACCGTCCACACAGATCACACGAGTAGTGGATCATCTTTCTCAGAGCCTTTCGCGAACAAAGACCGGACCGCCTTACCGGCAATTCCAGGTTCCGCCACGGTCATGTCGGCGGAAGTCATCAATTCAGAATTTCGACAGACGAAAACAAATTTCACCCCCGCCCGGCATCCCAGCTGGACGACGATGAAACGATGTTGACTTGAATTTTTGAAGACGCTCAACCTGAACGTTTGACAGAAAACTGTCTGAAGAACTGCTGATGTCGAGCGACTGTGATTCAATGGATTTGAACAAAAACTCCCCGCTGGAGGAAGTCAGTTTTCACTGATTTTTACTGGTTGAGAAACCCGCTCCATTGACTTGATTTTTTACTTGCCAGACAGTTCCACGACACCCTTCCAGCCTGGGGGGGCGACTCGATTGTGTTGGGCGATCAGGCCCAGCAGGAAGTCCTGTGCCCGATCCGTTGAAGGGACTTCGTGGAAGGCATGATATGCAGCCTCCCAGTCCCCTGCATGGAATAACCGGACCCCTTCTTCAAACTTGGCCAGGTGCGCATCACTCAGCTCATGGAACTCCCCGGCGGGGGGAAGAAGCTCGCTGACAAGTAAAGGGGTTTCCATTCCGTACGGGCGGACGTGAGCAAGTTGACGAATCCGACCTTCGGTGGGAGAGAGGCCATGTCGTGCCAGCTCGGCGGTCGCGTTGTCGAGAATGACGGGAACGTGAAGTCGTTTGGTCATCCCTTCCAGACGGCTGGCCAGGTTCACGACCGGACCAAAAACGGTGACTGAAACTCGCCCGCCTGTTCCGATCTTCCCGGCAACGGCTCGTCCATGTGCGACTCCCACACCGACACGAAAGTCGGAAAGAGGATGTGTCTTGGTTCGCTGAATTTTCAGGAAGTCCCGGCGAATCTGAAGGGCTGCCCGACAGGCTTTTAACGGGGCATCCTCTGAGGGGAATGGCCACCCCCAGAATCCGAGTACCGCATCCCCCAGAAAATCGCCGGTCACGCCTCCGTGCTTCAGGATGGCATTGGTCATCACATCCAGTGCCCCATTGACCCGTGTCAGCAGTCCGGGAAGATCATCCATCATCTCTTCCGCATGCTGGCTGAAGCCCCGAAGATCGCAGAACAGGACGGTGACCTGGCACACCTTCGGCTGGAGGAGGTCGACGTTCAGCTCCCCGTTCTGCCCTGTTTCTTCCAGTGCCTTCAGGATCGGGGGAGAAAGGAACTGGCGAAGTACGGAGAGCTGCCCTTCCATCCGATTGGCCCGATCGACCGATCCAACGACTTCACCGATAAGCTGCGCGAATCGAATGTCGGACTGCAGGCTTCGGCGTAGAGGATGCCCCTCATCGAGCGGCTGGTCGAGTTCTCCCGCCACGTAAATGGCCCATCGGAACTCTCCGCGTTTCCCGACCGGCGTACAAAACGACCAGTCAAAATCGGCCTGGACTGTGTAGGCCGAAGGATTCTCGTTGCTTTTTTCCCAGACGTGAAGAACCGATTGCCCGCTCCGGATGGCGTCACGAACAAGTCGAATGCTGGGGCGAAATGACCCCTGTGTCTCCGTGCGGCGATCCCAGGCGACCACATGGACATGGTCCTCTTCATCCATGTTGACGACAGCAGCAGCCTCTGCGTGACGAATTCCCGCCAGAACCAGCCCCGCCAGCTCGTTGCAGCGCTCCTCCACGTTTGTTGTCTTCGCAATCACTGCTGGCATGCGGGCCAGCGCTTCCATTCGTCGATCCACATCCTCGAACTGGACATGCTGAAGTTCCGCATGAGAGAACGAAATCTCCTGAACGGGATGGGCTGGCGTTGGGGAAAGAGCCTGCAACTCCATTGGAATGAACGTGGTCTCACCGACGACGAAGCGGTGCCCGGGAAGTGCAAGAAATTCCTGCTGAGGCTCTCCCTCAAAGAAGACGGGGTTGGTCGCCCCAGCGAGCTGCCGGACCTGCAATCCCTCGTCCTGTGGAGTCAGAGCGAAGTGTTCGCGGGAAAGCCATTTCTCCCAGGGAACCGGGATATCGCACTTCGGATCGCGACCGACGGTATATTCTTTTTGTTGCTCCAGGGGGAGCTTCGACCGCTGCCGCGGATCGGGGCCTTCGATGAGAATTTGCCACTTCATGATGTCAGTTCAATGGCCGCAACCGTGTGACCTGCAGCTGCAGGAGGACTGTCTCAGTCCATTGAATGGGAAATGGACACGAGAACGAAGGTGATCAGGAGGTCGCCAGCGGGACGACGGTTTCCGGATTCTGGCTGGCTTTGAGTCGAAGTTGTCCGCAGGCAGCGTCGATGTCGGCTCCTTTTCTCTTTCGCACAGTAGCATTGACTCCCGCGTTCTTCAGGATTTCGACGAACTGTTTCGTTCTCGGACTGCCGGGGGCTTCAAGAGCAATCGTCGAGACTGAATTCATCGGAATCAGATTGACGTGGGCATTTCTGCGGCGCAACAGCGACGCCAGTTCCCGTGCGTGTTGATCCTGATCGTTCACTCCGGACAGAAGAACGTATTCGTAGGTAATCCGGCGGCCGGTCTTCTCGAAATAGTCGTCTGCCGCTTTCAGGATCTCGGCAATACCGATGTTCCTGTTGACCGGAACAATCTCGGTTCGCAGGGAATCGTTGGGAGCATGAAGGGAGACCGCCAGATGGAATGGGATATCGCATTCGGCAAGTTCCCGGATCTTCTCCGGAAGCCCGACTGTTGAAACGGTGACCCGTCGGGCTCCCAGCCCCAGTCCCCCCTTGTCATTGAGTGTTCGCAATGCCGGCAGGAGATTCCTGAGGTTCGCCAGGGGTTCTCCCATCCCCATCACCACAACATTGGTGATCCGTTCGGTTGCCGGGAGAAGTCGGTCGAGTCGCAGAATCTGTTCCAGAATCTCGCCGGTGGTCAGGTTCCGTTTGACACCAAGCAATCCGCTGGCACAGAAGACACATCCCATCGCACACCCGACTTGTGTACTGATGCAGACCGTTCTCCGGTCTTCTTCCCGCATTAGCACACATTCGAGCGTCTCACCATCCCGAAGCTGGAGCAACAGCTTTTCGGTCCCATCCCGGGAGATTTGATGTCGCACAATTGTTGATGCGAACAAATCGAATTCGGCCGCCAGATCGCCCCGCAGTGCTGCGGGAAGATCGTGCATCGAGTCAAAGTCATTGACCCGTTTGCCGAAGATCCAGCGACGAATCTGGTCGGCTCGATATCCCCCTCCACGCGCAGAACACCACTCAACCAGACTCTCACGAGACAGGTCGGTGATCAGCGGTCGAGTAGACGAGCTGGATGTTGTCATCAATGAACGCACCTGATGTCAGCCCATTGGCTTTCATCACAACGATTCGAGATATGCGGTCAGCAGCGCTGGATACGATTCCAGGTCTGCTTTATGAGCCATTTCGGTCACCGTATGAATATACTTGATCGGGCAGGCGAAGACGGCAGTACGAACTCCGCTGCGCGATCTCTGGATCATAGCCCCATCCTGCCCGCCACGCGGAAGGACGCCCCGCTGGCACTTGATCCCCTTCTTCGCTGCGATCTCTTCGATCTCTTCTGTCAGTTTAATGTCCGGGATGGTGGATGAGTCCATCATTTTCAGGCAGACACCCTCTCCGGGAAGAGTGATCCGCTGTTCATCAGGGACTCCCGGTGTTTTGCAGCACAGGGTTGTATCGCAGGAAAGCCCGATATCGGGAGCGACGGAGTAGGCTGCCGGCCCGGCGCCTCGCAGGCCCACTTCTTCCTGAACCGTCCAGACTGCGTGAATCTCGCAGTTGTGATTTTTGAGTTTTTCAATCGCACGGATCTGTGCCCAGCAGCCGACACGGTTGTCCAGACACTGGGACGAAACATAATCCCCGACTTCAGAAAACGGACCATCCAGAACAACCATGTCCCCAAGACGGACCTTCTCCTTGACGACCTTTCCGGGGAGTCCCAGATCGATGAAGAATTCAGTGATGTCTGGAATCTTCCGCTTCTCATCTTCATTCGCAATGTGAATCGGGCGTCCTCCCGGATTCATGATTCCGGGGAGGTCTCCGGAGCGTGTGCAGACCTTCACCTTTCTTGCAAACAGATTGCGGTTGTCGAATCCCCCCACCGGATTGACCCGCAGGTATCCTTCGTCGCTGATGTGGCAGACGAGAAATCCGATCTGGTCCATATGGGCAGCGAGCATGACCTTAAGGGGCTTTTCAGGGGCCTTTCCCTTCTTCGGACGAGGTCGACGGACTCCGATCAGGGACCCCATCGCATCGACGCTGATTTCGTCAAACAGCTTGGCAGCCGTAATGTGTTTTTGAATGAAGTCGCGGACGCGATCTTCTCGACCAGGGACAGAGGGAATCTGAGTCAGTTGAGCCAGCAGTTCCATGATGAGTTGAACTCTCGGACGGGACAGTGATGAGTTGTTCCAGGAAGAATGCAGATTACGCGAGCACGCAAGGGAATGAAACTGATGACGGGAAAAATCCGTGTCCTGCCGGCAGTGAATCTGCTTCGGTTGATCTCCAGGCCCGTTAAAGACGGGGTCATCGGTGTTCGGGGAATCGCCCGCTTATGTTTCCAGAGGGACCAGAGGGAAATGGACAGCCTCTTTGGTACGGGTAACACGGGACAAAAGATAATGACCGCGGCAGTTCGGAAGGAAAATACTGCCGCGGTCGAGACACAGAAAACACTTGCTCCCCGGTTTCCCGGGAGGGACAGCGCGAAGCCACGCCTCCGCCCCGCCCCTTGAAATTCTTGACCCACAATTCAATTCAGATTCGTCAGCCTGAAGAGGGGGGCCGACGTCATCTTGTCGGTTTCATGGGAGACTGCGAGACCATGACATCGGTTCCGAAGTCTCCGTAGATTTCTGGTGATTTCAGAAGGTATACCGACGCTGGCAACTCGGGCAGTTGCTGGTGGAAGGGAGGATGTACGAACCGGCCGGTGAGATCACGGTGTTCGTGGTTGGCGGGCTTGTTGTCACCTTCGGCGTTCCCTCCTTGTGATCTTCCAGAACATTCACCAGCGAGTCACTGGTGAGATGGCCACTGGCGCGGAAGATCTGCTTCTTTTGAGCTTTGTCAATGATGACCACTCGCGGAAGCGCGGGAGAGCCGAATCGGCGATTGACTTCCTGACCATGTTCGGTCGATGTGTCAACGATGGCCAGAACGTACTGATCCAGCAGTGTGTCCAGTTTTTTGTTCGAGCGAAGACTGGCTTCCGTGATCTGTCGTTCGCCGGACTCAGGACCGGGATTCAAAATGACCAGCATCGGCTTTTTAGCCTCAGTAGCGGCATTCCATGCCTGGGTATAGCTGGTGTAGGCCGTCGCCGATGGGGTAATTACAGCGACATCAGAAGAAGAAAGGCCAGTCATGGCCACAAACAGGAGGGCACTCCAGTGCATACAGACTCCTTATTTAAGAGACAGGATGTCAGACATTCAGCCTCAGCTGATGTCGTGAACATCATCGGTACAGGTGACCCCTCGCCCATACCGGGTGATCAACATGCGGTGTCTCAGCATCCGCAGGATAAGCCGTGGCTTCCTTTGACTTCTGCCGCCCTGCCACACGCGGGCAGGGAATTTCGATCCGTCGGCGTTGATCATTGGCCGAGGATGATGCCGTGAGAAAAGTGGATGTCAAGACCAATTTTCCTGAGCCAAAGTTGTCCTTTTTGACTTACGTCAATCAGGCCAGATCAGAGAGTTATCGTCCGGAAATTGCTCTGGAAGGCGCCTCTCACATTTCTCTAATCGGCGAAGCTTCAAGACTTGCGCAATAGGCGAGGCAAGCGAGCATTTGGGGACGGCTTGTCGCAAGTCTTTTGAGTTTCGACAACGGCAGCCACCGTTTATTGACTTGAAGTCTTCTGAGAAAATTTTGGGTCTGATGACAGATTCTTTATCAAAATGGCTGTGGTATTCGTGTGTGTTAATGTGTTGGTCGCCAAATTGACCATTTCACTCTGTATTATTTTACATCAGGTTTCTCGCCGCTGTTGTTGGTGACCTGAGACGGCCAGAAGGGCTTGATGACCTTGATCAGCCTTTGTGGGTGTGTCAGGAATGGAAAGTGACCGGAGTGGTAGAAGTCTTCCCTTTGAACGTTCCGGAGCTTCTCCTCCAGAATCGCTTCTGCGCGAGCCACTCCCTCCCCTTCTCCTTCGCAATGAAGCACAAGGACAGGCTGGGTGATGGTGGAGAGTTGTGGACTCAGGTCCGTTTTTGTGGATGCCAGCAGGGCGAGGGCGGCATCGCACGCAGGTGTTTCGCCCAGTTCCTGCAGCAGAAACCCAAACCGGGTTTCGTCAAATGGGGGAAACCATCGTCGGTGATTCTCAATCGCCATTCGCTGCCACAGCGGAAGTCTTCGGAGTCGGAGAGGGCAGACACTCAGCATGGAAAGCAAGGCTCTTTCTGCGAGGGTGAATTCCCGATGGGCCCATGCGGTCTGGAGAAAGGCGCTTCGGATCACTTTGGGGGACTGGGCCATGATCGCTAGTGCGACCTGCGAGCTGAACAGCGGCGCATAGACATCTGCCCCTTCCGGGCATAAATGCTCCAGTGCCATGGAAAATGCCTCTGCCGAGCGACTCACCAGGTGCCTCACGGAAGGGCGTTTTCTCCAGAGGGGCGGGTCAAAAATCAGAGAGCGGTACTGGTCCTTCAGGAGCCAGGCGGTCAGACAGAAGAGCCGGGCAGTTCCGCCCGTCAGGGGCAGAAAGACAATGGGGCGACCCTCTCCGAATCGGGTGACCTTTAATTCCGCATCCCCAGCGTTGATCAGAATGGATTCGGCGCTGGAATGAAACTTCTGGGCGATGTTGTGCCACTCCAGCGGGGGGGGACAGGGCTCTCGTGGAGGGGACTCAGGCTCGTTTTGCACGGGGGGAACTGCTGGGAGGTGTTCGCCGGTCATGGGAAAAACCGCTGCAAAACAGGGATTTTGACTCTGAAATGCGGCGCTGCTGCGAGAATCCCGGGATTCTCACTGCCCGCCTGCAGAACATCCTGCTGGACTGAATTTTGCCTTAGACTAGTCCGTTCAAGAGCTTACAACAGCCGGGAAATCGGATCACGATCTGGGGAAGGCGGCCGATCATTCGGAATTCCTGAACCGTTTCGCTGGATATGGACGAAAATTCTCTGTATGCTTTTTCCTTTGTTTTGCGGCTGATGAACTTCCGCACGGACGCCCAAATTCAGTTTGAACAGAATAACTAGAGATCCATGCCGAATACACCCACGGCGAAAAAAGCTCTTCGCCAGAACGAAAAGAATCGCCTCCGTAACCGCGCTCAGCGTTCCGCTCTGCGGACCTACATCAAGAAGGCCCGCGCTGCTGCTGCCGGCCCGGATGATGCTGCGGCTCAGGAAGCCTTTCGTCTGGTGACCAAGAAGCTGGATCAGGCCGCCGCCAAGCACCTGATTCACAAGAACGCTGCCGCCCGTACCAAATCCCGGTTAGCGAAGCTTCTCTCGAAGCGAGCTTCGTCGTAAGGTCGTCGCACCGACATCTCCGGGTGCGGAAATGTGATTTAAAAACTTCCGGCAGAACAGTTGTTTTGCCGGAAGCTCTTTTCATGCGCGGTCTGTTGTTTCTGATTCAGCTTCCTAGGACCGCAACGGTGTTGTAGGCATTGAAGAGGGCATGCGTGGTCACCACGCTCAGATAGCTCCGTCGTCGCTGATAGAGAACTCCCAGAACGACTGCCAGCGGAAAGAGTGCCAGAGAATCGGGAACCCCGTGCACGAACGAGAAAATCAGTGAGCTGAGCAACACAGCCATTGTCGGGGAGCTGTACTTTTCCAACCAGTTCTGAAGGATCACCCGGAACATCAGTTCCTCCTTCAGTGGGGCCAGAATCACCGCTGCCAGGAAAATGAGTCCAAACGTTGAGGCGGACGCGGATTCGTGAAGAAGTCGCAGATATGGGTGCATTGTCTCTTCTCCTCGTAATGGAAGCGTGAGAAGAATGGCCAATGCGACGGGAAGAACGCTTGCCAGGAAACCAAGCCCCCCCTCCTTCACCTGCCCGGGAACATCATCGCATCGGAAACCCAGACGAATCAGCGTGGTCTGTGAGTGAAGTGTCCCATCAACGAGCACCGCGATTCCCAGCAGGATCGTCGTCATGATGCTCTCAATAATGCTGAACGATACCCCGCGGTGAATCTGCTGGATCGAGAGTTCCGAGAGGTCAAGGTTCGGCGACTGAAAGACGGTGACGACTGAGATCAGCAGGATGCTGAGCGTCAGAAACACTGCAAATGGCGAGACATGGACAGGGCGATATCGGAATCGCCACGGAACTGGTGCCTGACCGAGCCGGACCTTCCGTACAAAGTCGAACCAGAACTGGACACTCCCAAGCAGAATTCCGAGTGTCACAAACGTCACGGCAAGTTCCAGCGGCGCCAAGTGAATCTCTGTCGTTGTATCAAAGGGGATGGAAAACCAGACACCCCACTCCCCGTTGCACGTCAACAAGTCAATGTGAACCAGGAGGAGCCGTCCATTCTGAACTCTATGCCGATTGTCTCAGAAGGGAAACCTTCCCTTCAATGCTGATCTCTCAGGGCGTCCCTCTCAGGCGTCTTCTGGTTCAGCCCGCCTCGCCCTTGCCAAACATCGAGGGAAACTTCATCCTTGACCTGATCTCCTGATTGCCTTGTCCCCGGTTGCTTTCCAGTTCACGGTCCTCCCTGCCCCATGCCCGAAGCCCGGCCCGAAACCGCGACCCGCGCGGAATTGAATCAACGTCAGCTCCAGCTGCTGAACCGTCTGATTTCCGAGATCTCTCAGAGCAACCGTTTCTGGCAGCGTCGCTTGAACGCCGCCGGATTGGGAGATGCGCCGCTGACCTCGCTCGATCAGTTGAAGGCCCTTCCCCTCCTGACCAAAGGGGAACTCGTGGCGGATCAGGATGATAATCCCCCGTTCGGGACCAATCTCACCTATTCTCTCAGCAGTTACTCGCGATTGCATCAGACATCCGGAACAACGGGAAAGCCGATGCGATGGCTGGATACTCCTGAAAGCTGGAACTGGCTGATGGAGTGTTGGGAGCAGATCTACCGGCTGGTGGAAATTCGTGAGGACGACGTTTTTGCGTTCCCCTTTTCCTTTGGGCCGTTTATCGGTTTTTGGGCGGCCTTCGAAGGGGCCCAGCGTCTGGGGCGTCTCTCCCTCGCGATGGGCGGGATGAGCACGGAATCCCGATTGAAGATGATCGAGGAATTAAATGCGACGGTCATCTGCTGCACCCCCACATATGCATTACGAATGGGGGATGTGGCCCGAGAGCAAGGAATCAATCTGGCAGAATCCGCCGTCCGGATGCTGATTCTTGCGGGAGAACCGGGCGGAGCAATTCCGGCGATCCGACAGAGGATCGAGCAGGAGTGGGGGGCACGTGTCATCGACCATTGGGGGATGACAGATATTGGATCACTGGGGATCGAGACAGCAGCTTCGCCCGGAGCGTTGACGATTCTTGAAACGCAGTGCATTGCCGAGATTATTCATCCGGAAACTGCCGAACCGGTCACTCCTGGGGAAATGGGTGAGTTGGTAATTACCAATCTGGGGCGTCTGGGCCAACCCGTTCTTCGCTACCGCACCGGCGATCTCGTCCGTGAAGCAGTGGAACCTGCCCCTGATGGCATTTCACTGCTTCGGTTGGAGGGGGGGATTCTGGGGCGGACCGATGACATGGTGACGATCCGCGGCAACAACGTTTTCCCATCAAGTCTCGATGCGGTCCTTCGGGAGCACCAAAGCATTGCTGAATATCGGACAACGGTTGTCACTCGAAAATCGATGCCCCATCTGAAGATCGAAATCGAGCCGGTCTTTGCATTTGCGGAAAACCCCGAGCGCGCTGCTCAACTTGTATTTGAAGTTGAGCGACTCATCAAAAACCGTCTCAATTTTCAGGCAGAGATTCAGCTGGTGGAATCTCTCCCCCGCTTCGAGATGAAGGCGCGGCGTTTCTTTCGGGAATAAGTCGTTGGAGGCTGAGCGACAGTCTCCGGTCGCGGGGTAAACGCATCCTTCTGTTGGCGACGTGCCCATTCAAAGCCGCTTCATTACAGAAGTCTCTCTTCAGAAAAATCAAGGGGCTTTGCTGTAACGTGTTCCATCGTAATGGGATATGTCTTCTGGTTGGTGCCAAGGCTGAGAATTCAGAACAATCGGAAATCTTTCGCTAATTTCACCAACCGGAACTGTCGATCTTATCGATACACGTGATTCGCGTGGTGTGGTCCTCTCAATGCACCTCTGGCGGCCTGACCCGACAGGAGGAACGGATGGGAGAAACCGGGATTCACCGGCGTCATGTCGTGATGGCATGACAAAGAAGTAAGACTCCGATTTGACAGGCTCGACCAGGATCGGCGACATGAAGTTTTGGAAAACCAGCATTGTCTTGGCGTGGGGAGCGATTCTGCCTGCCTTAGGCTATGCGCAGGATTATTGGGTCGAGCCTGCAGGGTACGGAGCCCCGATGGGAGCGGTCCCGCAGGATTATGGATATGGATACTGCCCGCCAGGTGGAGGGGGAGATCTGTATCAGCAGCTGGTCCCTGAGTCCCATTTTCGATTCCGCAATGATGCCACTTGCGATCTGAGCTTCAAAGAGGCGTTTTCACAGACATATGTCCGTCTCGACTACCTGCAATGGCAGATTGACGGCGGAAAGAATTCGTTGCTCGGAGCGCCGAATTCCAGTGGAGCGGACCTGTCCGGGCGAGATCCGAATAACATGTTGTTGGCCAGTGATCAGGCTGGGCCTCGCGCTCCTGTGCCGACGGCAGCCGTCGTTCCAAGTCTTCCCAGCAATCACGACACTCTCAGTGGTCTGCATGCCCTGATTGGCGTTCCTACGAGGGTAGGAACCTGGGAAACGGAGATGTTCTACTTCGAACAGCTCGATAACGGGGTTCGGGTGAATCCCTATACCGCTTCCAATAACCTTGGGGCTTCATTTCCGGTGATTGCTGCGACGACACTCCTGACCGATGGAGTGATTTCCAGCAACAACATGATCCTGTACAGCGACTCGTATTTCGCTCGGGAAACGGCGACCTTCTTTGGGGCGGAAATGAACTGGATTCTTCCGCCTGCTGTGCCGAATGTCCCCGTGACGGTCTCTCCCATCGTCGGTTTTCGCTACATCAATTTCGGCGACAAGCTGGAAATCGGAGGGACAGACTCACCGAATGCCAACGATCCACCGCCGGTTGACCCGAATGAACCGGTTGAACCCACAATCTTGAACCACTACATCGGTTCAATTGCTCGAAACAATATCTTTGGGCCTCAGTTTGGTTTTCGGGTCACGACTCACGTCGGACGTCTGGATCTTGGAGTCGAGCCGAAGTTCATCGCAGGGATCAATCGAGTCTCTGAAGGGGTGTATACTCGCGAGATTTACTCTCCGACGGAAGATCCACGGGCATCGAAGGACCAGCGAACCGAGTTCACTCCAGTGTTCGATCTGTCGCTGTCCGGGAAGTTTCATGTTTCCGACCGATTTGCTCTGTATGCATCCTACGAATTCATGCTCGCAGGGAACTTCTCGCGGTCTTACAGAAACGTCTATTACAACTCGTCAGCGAACATTGCCGATCCTCCACAGATTGGCCTGAGATCGGATCTGGCATCATTCTTCGCACAAGGCTTCTCGGTCGGGGGTGAACTGACCTTTCGCTAAACAATTGCAATGTGCCGCAAGTGGGCTCTGGACTTGAGAGGATCCAGAGTCCGCTTCGTCACTTGCAACGCCCCTCTGACGTCTGCACACTGCAGCGTTATGGAAATCCGAGCCTTTGCTGAACAAATCTTGCTGCAACCGGAGCTGGACAGAAAACTGGCCCCTCCGACGGAGAGTCTGACCGATCTCTCTCCCGGAGATGCGATGGTTCTGACCGAACCCGCCCGCACGCCAGACCTGCGATTTGCCCCGCGCCGCACAGCCCCGAAAATGCCGGCCTTTGGGGCGTTTTCTCACCCGGAAAAGCGCGGACTTGCCCATCACATCATGGCCAACCACGAATTGCAGGCCCTCGAAGTAATGGCGTGGGTCCTGCTGGCGTTCCCGGAGGCTCCACCCTCATTTCGAGCGGGACTGGCAGGCGTCATGAGGGATGAACAGCGCCACACCCGCATGCATGCCAGCCGTGCCCGGGCATTGGGCGTTCCATTCGGAAGTCGACCAGTCAATTGTTATATCTGGAAGAAGGCAATGTCCTTCACGGGGGTGCTGGACTATCTCGCTGGCCTCCCTTTGGTTTTCGAAGCAGCGAATCTCGATCACTCCATTGAAATGGCAGAGGCATTCGAAGCTGCGGGGGACCCTCAGAGTGCAGCGATCATGCGGCAGATCCATCTGGACGAAATCGAACATGTCCGGTTTGGACTCCACTGGCTGCAGGTTCTCAAGCCCGAGCATCTGACTCCATTTCAGGCATTCGAGCAGCATCTTCACTGGCCTTTGCGGCCCTGCAAGGCGCGTGGGACGGTCTTTCAGCGAGAGGCCCGAAAGGAAGCCGGNATGGACGATGAGTTCATCAATGCNGTTGAAGCAGCCAGCGACGAGAAGGTGTGANGTCAGGGATGTCGNCAGGCAGGACCGGAATCCCCTGCCCTGCTCCAGGTGATCGCGTCAGGCGGGACGATCCGGGGCGTCTCCCGATTGATCTTCTCCGCGAATAGTCGGGATGACAGCGATGCTGCATGTTTTGCCGGGCAAACGTCTGTGGGAGAGGCCCTGTGACGGGATGAGACCGTCTCCCGCTTGAAGAACGTTTCCCTGTTCGCAATACTGGCTCAACACCGCCGTGCAACCCTCGCGGAGACATTGGCGGTTTCCTGAACCGAATGACCAGCTTGCAGCCATGTCGTAGCCGGAAATTTCGCGTTGAGGAGTCGATATCGCAGGGTGTCAGCTGCCTGCGTCGCGAAGGCTGGTTGCGGACGAGAGTCGTCTTCCAGAATCCATGACGTGGGGCAATTGACGAACGGCGGGAAATGCAATAAAACCCGCTTGCGAATCCAGATCAGGAGAGATGGCAGAGTGGCCGAATGCGCAGCATTGCTAATGCTGTGACCATGTCAAAGTGGTCCCCGGGTTCGAATCCCGGTCTCTCCGCTTCGTTTCAGAAACGACCCCTTCGGCGCGAGCACGTCGAAGGGTTTTTCGTTGGTGTGCTGAGATGTGCGACTCGATCAGTGAGTTTCCCGAATCTGTGTATGTCGACGCAATTCGTTTCGTGCTCAGATGATCCGCAGTCGAAATCAGCTCCATCAGTTCTGCATTCAGTGAACAAGCTGTCCTCACCACGGCAATAAAGCGGCCAATTGCTGTCTTGCCCTATCCGCTTAAAAGATATTGCATAGACGTTCCCGTCGTGTTGCGATTGCATCGTTTCTGCTGGAATGACTTGCCGGGTGCCTGATTGGCAAATTCAAACATTCCTCACAAACGTAGGGCGTTCCAGAGATGAGAAAGCACTGCCGTTTGTGTGACAAGGTGCTGCTACATCCCCCTGAGGCAGTGGCTCATAGCTTCTCGTCCCGCTGATTACTAGAATTGAAGCAACGCTTCGGTTGCTCCTTGGGGAAATGACATGATCACCGATCAGATCAAAAAGCAGATCGTCCTCGAGGCATCTCGTGAACGGGTTTGGGAGGCGATCAGCGATTCGGTCGCCTTTGGGAAATGGTTTGGCGTCGAGTTCGACGGTCCTTTCAGCGTCGGAACTCTGATGGCAGGCCGGATTGTTCCGACACAAGTCGATCCAGAAGTCGCCCGGCTTCAGGAACCTTATACGGGACACCCTTTTCAGATTTGGGTCGAGAGCATCGATCCTATGACGCGGTTCGCGTTTCGCTGGCATCCCTTTGCCGTCGACCCGAATGTGGACTATTCCCAGGAGCCGATGACACTGGTGGCGTTCGAGTTGTCTGAAGTAGAGGGGGGAACATGCCTGACGATTACTGAGTCAGGATTTGACCGAATTCCTCTTGAACGGCGAGCGCAGGCTTTTCAGGCGAACGATGGCGGCTGGGCACACCAGACAAAACTTATTGAGAAATACCTGGCGATTCCGTCGTAGCACCTGTCGTCGGGCCATCACGATGAATGTTCGCGATGCACTACTGACGAAAACCGCTCCCATGTTTGCCGCATTGGGCGATCCAATCCATTTGACGATGGTGGCATTGCTCTCCGCCAATGGGTCGTTACCGACGATCCTCCTGAAGCAGGCGACGAGCGTTTCGCGCCAAGCGGTGACCAAACATCTGCGGATGCTTGAAGAAACTGGAATTGTCACGAGTCAGCGCGTTGGGCGGAATCGGCTCTGGCAGATCGAAACTCAGCAACTCCGCGAGATTCGTGGTGATCTCGACCGGATCTCCGACCAGTGGGATACGACGCTGGAACGTCTCCGCCGGTTCGTTGAGAACGATTCCCAATGAGGATCTCTACCCTCGCACTTATTCGGCAAAAAGTGCCGATGCGGTTGATGTGGCGTTTTATTTAATCGGAACGGCATGACTCCGGTCTGAAATTTCCATCGCATCCAAATTGTTTAGTGTCAATTCTTCTTCGGGAAGCGGACGAAAATGCCACAGAAGCCTCCAAATGGTGAGGAGGAAGGGGGAGTTGATCACAAGGGCGGTGTGATGAGTGGGCCGGAATTTTCCCTGACCGAGGGGGGACGATTCTACTGTCGGTTTTTCTACTGTCGGTTTCTTGCTGTGATGACTCTGGTGGGGGCCTTCGCTACAGCGGAGGTGTTCGCTCAGGACTTTGAGCGCTATCGTCCCCAGCCGCTCCCCGTCGAGACGCCTCCGAGTCTCCCGCAGGAGACGCCACTTCCTCCCGTGACCGGAAGTGATCAGATTCTCCTGCAAAAGCTCGAAGCCATTGTTGTCCTGGATCGTGCGGACAAAGTCGTTGCCGACGGGGTTCACCCGGATGCGGAGGGCCTCCTGTTCGATGTGGCAAACCCACGTTCGCTGGTCTATTCGCAGGCGTTTCGCACGACGGTGGAACCATATCTGAATCAGCCAGTCTCGCTGCGAACTCTCAGTCAGCTCTCCCACGATATCATCCGGTTCTACCGCTATAACAAGCGACCGGTGATCGATGTCCTGATTCCCGAGCAGCGGATCACGGAAGGAACACTCCAGATCGTCGTTCTGGAAGGGACCGTTGGAAAAGTTCAGGTTCAGGACGGACGGTTTTTCTCCTGGGATGACACAGCTCGCTGGATCGAATCGACCCGCGNCGGAGGAGAGATCTANGAGCCCTGGCTGGAAGATGATCTCTTCTGGCTCAATCAGAATCCATTCCGGCGGGTTGGTGTGGATCTGAAGCCGGGGTCGGAAAACGGGTTGACCGATGTCCTCTTTACTGTCGATGACGTCTTTCCGATCCGGGCCTATGTGGGCTATGACGACACCGGTGTTCGGGTGCTGGGGCTGGAACGGCTCAGCGCCGGATTCATGGTGGGGAATCTGACCGGTCGGGGAGATACGGCCAGTTATCAATACACGACCGACTCTGACCTCTATCGCCTCCATGCCCACGCTGCGACGTATACGCTTCCCATTAACCGCGATTATACGTTTCAGACGTATGGAAGCTGGGCGGGTGTTTCTCCGACCGTGGGGGGAGGGTTTAATCAGGACGGCGAAAGCTGGATGAGCGGCTTTGCTCTGGTGCGGACTCTGGAGAAAAACAGGTATGTCGACCAGAACGTCAGTATCGGGTTCGACTTCAAGGCCACGAACAACAACCTGGAATTCGGGGGAACAAATGTCTTCGCATCGGAAGCAGACCTGACCTCCATTAACCTGGGGTATCAGGACCTGTTCCGGGACAATTGCGATCAGTACCGGATTTTTGATGTCGATCTGATTATCGGTCCCGGTTCCGGATTCACAAAGAACAATAATGCGACCGCGTTCAGCACGATTCGCCCGGATACCGATCCGGTCTTTGTCTACGCCCGTGCACGCTATGAACGGGCTCACAACCTGACGGAGGACTGGCAGCTGACATTTCGTGGTGTTGGTCAGGTCACCTCAGACCGACTGCTTTTCAGCGAAATGCTCGGCTTTGGTGGTTACGACAGCATCCGCGGATACGATCAGCGAACGGCGAACGGGGATCATGGCTGGATCACGAGTTTCGAATTCGGTCCCCGTCCGGTGCCTCTGGAGATCTGTGGACAGGAGGGGCGTCTGCGGGTCTATGTCTTCGGCGATTTGGGGCAGGCGTTCACAATGAACCCCCAGCCGGGCGAATTCTCGGACCTGTTCATGTCCAGCGCCGGATTCGGAATGCGGTTTTCCCTGGCTCAGGATTTAATGTTCCGGTTTGATTACGGATACAACTTTAATCCGGTACCGGGGTACGACTCTCGTCAACGGGTGCACCTGGGCCTCGTCTGGCAGTTTGGTCCCCTGCCGAACTAATTCATGTTCTNCCNTCGNGNCTGTCTGAGGGGGGCTGATCCACCGTGAGCATCTTCATTTGAACGGCCCTGTTCGNTCAATNATTCATCATAACCCATCAGGAAAGGGGCCTCCGGACTCATGGTCGGGAGGCCCCTTCGGGTTTACTGGTTTATTGCCAGTGGCTTTCGTGGCTTTCGTTGTCAGATCACACCGTGATGATCAGGGAGTCTCTTTAGCTTCCAGCTTCTTCTTGAGGGCTTGGGATCAGAGCCCTTGCTTTTTTGACGGCTCAAGTGGCCCCTGACAGACACGCTGCTGTTCAG
>Ga0065721_10050151_pt1 | contig 22759 bp, 22 predicted proteins | sample Mesricmetagenome_FD_59108 | JGI IMG/M metagenome (GOLD analysis project Ga0065721, IMG submission 59108) | Mesophilic microbial community from rice straw/compost enrichment Sample: eDNA_1 v2 (version 2) | ecosystem: Engineered > Solid waste > Grass > Composting > Bioreactor | place: USA: Davis...
GATGATGGCAAGAACATCTCGGGAGGGATCCGTCATGGAAGTGTTCGGATGGAACGTCTTCAGCTTCGACTTCTGGTCGCTCCTGCTCACGATCGTGTTCATCGACCTGCTCCTGGCCGGCGACAACGCGATCGTGATCGGTCTCGCCGCCAGAAGCTTGCCGAAGGACAAACAGAAGAAAGCGATTCTGCTGGGCACGGGCGGCGCCATATTGATTCGTATCGCCGCGACGCTGCTCGTCGTCTCCCTGCTGAAAATTCCGTTTCTTCTCGCCGTCGGCGGGGTTTTGCTGCTCTGGATCGCCTATAAACTTCTCGCTCAGGAGGAGCACCGCGACGACATCAAGGCCGGCACGTCGCTATGGGGAGCGGTTCGGACGATCGTCGCGGCCGACGCGGCCATGGGTCTCGACAACGTGATCGCCGTGGCCGGAGCCGCGCACGGAGACTATTTTCTCGTTATTCTCGGCTTGCTGATCAGCATTCCGATCGTCGTATGTGGAAGCACGCTGTTCATCAAGCTGATCGGCAGGTTCCCTTGGATCGTTTACTTGGGCGCGGGGGTTCTCGCCTATACGGCGGCCAAAATGATTACGCACGAAGCCGAATTCGCCGGCTTCTTCGGGAATAATCCGGTTCTGTCCTGGATCTTCATCGCCGTTCTCATCGTTCTGGTCATCGTCGCGGGGCTTTGGACCAACGCCTTGAAGCACCGTCGGGCTTCCCGCGAACGGCAGCGTTCCGTTCCGGCCGTCTCCGCCAAAAAAAGCCGCGAATCGCATTGACTGCGTTTCGCGGCGTTTTCGGCTTTTCGCGCATTTCGATGAAAGGACACCCGTCCCTTCCGGCTGAGATCGGCATTAGAACCAGGCCTCTTCTTCCTTGCGGGCCGAAGACTCGTTGTCGGATTCTCCGTTTTCCTTAAGGACGACGACCTCCGTCGCTTGGACGGCTTCGTCGATCAAACGATGGAGTTCGGCGCCCAGTACCGCTTCGGCCTTCTCGACGACGTTCAGATTCGGATTGATCGCGGGAGATTTCGGAACGAACAGCGTGCAGCAATCCTCGAAGGGCAAGATCGACGTTTCGTACGTCCCGATCCGTTCCGCGTAATCGATAATGTCCTGCTTGTCTACCATGACCAGCGGCCGTAGCAGCGGCAGAGACGCAACCCTTCCGATCACGTTCATGCTGCCCAGCGTTTGGCTGGCGACCTGTCCGAGACTGTCTCCCGTCACGATCGCCAGAGCTCCGTTTTGTTCGGCCAGCTTTTCTGCGATTCTCAGCATGCTTCTGCGCATCAGCGTGATGATCAAATTGTCGTGACCGGATTGAACGAGCTTGGTTTGGATTTCCGTGAACGGGACGAGATGGAGCTTGATTTTGCCCCCGTAATAGGCGAGGCGCTTCGCGAGGGCGACGACCTTGTCCTTCGCTTGCTCGCTCGTGAACGGATAGCTGTGGAAATGGACGGCCTCGATCTTGAGCCCTTTGCGCATCGCCATCCAGCCCGCGACCGGGCTGTCGATCCCCCCGGACAGAAGAAGCATCGCTTTGCCGTTCATGCCGAGCGGGAACCCCCCGGCGCCTTTGACCGCTTCGCAATAGACATAGGCATAGTCGCGTTGAATATCGATTTTCAGCTCCACGTCGGGCGAATGGACGTCGACCTTCAAATCCGGCGTATGGCGCAGCACGTGGGAGCCGATCAGATGGTTCATCTCGGGCGAATTGTGCGGAAACTGCTTCCAGCCGCGGTTGACCGATACCTTGAACGTGGCCGGAGCCTTCTTCAGGCCGCGAATCAGCTTCAGCGAATGATCCCGGATCGCTTCAAGCTCCAGCTCCGAAGCGACGACCGGACTAAAACTCATGATGCCGAAAATGTCCTTCAGCTTGTTCGCGACTTTCTCGTAGCTCTCCCCGTTCAGCCGAATGTACGTCCTCGCGTAGCTCCGGATAAATTCCAGCGCGGGCATATCTCTGAACGCCGCTTTGATCTGCGTCAGCAGCATCGTCTCGAAGCGGTTGCGGTTGCGTCCTTTAATGACGATTTCGCCGAATCGGACCAACACCAGATCGTATTTCATCCCTGTATCCTTTCCAACGGCTTCAATTGCTTCACGACCGTCTTTAGCTTATCGCCGAGCGTCTCGACGTCTTCCATCGTATGCTCGTCCCCGAAGCTGATTCTTATGCTTGCCGATGCCCGGTCGGCACCCAACCCCATGGCCAGCAGCACGCGGCTCGGTTTTAGGCTTTTGGAGGAACATGCCGATTGGGTGGAAACGAGAATTCCGTTCTGCTCGAGCATGTGGATCATCACTTCGGGCCTCATTCCGGGATAGGAGACGTTCACGACGTGCGGAGCGGCGTCGCGCTCGACGTTCGCGTCCCCGGACGAAATTCCGTTCGTCCGCAGCTCGGGAATGTCCGCGATCAGCTCCAGCAAACGTCTTCTCATCGCGTACATCCGGACGCGCCTAGCGTCGCGGTTTTCCATCGTCAATCTGAGCGCTTGAGACATCGCGACGACGGCCGGAACGTTCAGCGTGCCGGATCTTCTGCCTTCCTCCTGATTTCCTCCGCTGAGCAGCGGCGCAAGCTCGATGCCTTCCTTGACGAGGAGGAACCCCGCTCCTTTGGGTCCTCCGAACTTATGAGCGGATCCCGCGTACAGATCTACGCCCGAGCTTCGCCAGTCGAACGGAACCTTGCCGATCGCCTGAACGCCGTCCACGTGAAACTTGACGTGGGGATATTTTTGCACGATCGCCCCGATTTCGCGGATCGGCTGCACCGTTCCCGTCTCGTTGTTGACGTGCATGACGCTTACGAGAGCCGTTTCCTTCTTGATCGCCCGTTCTACGTCGGCGGGATCGACTCTGCCCTCGCCGTCGACGGGAAGAATCGTCAATTCGACGCCGCGGCTTTCCAATTGCCGCGCGCATTCGTATACCGAGGCGTGCTCGACGGCCGAGACGACGAGATGTTTCGACGCGCGCGCAATATTGTCCAAAGTGCCTTTAATGGCCAAATTGTTGCTTTCCGTGCCTCCCGAAGTAAACACGACCTCGCCGGGCGAGCAGCCCATTCTTTCGGCGACGCTCGATCGGGCCTTCTCCGCCAGTCTCATCGCTTCGCTGCCCGAACGGTGCATCGAAGCGGCGTTGGCGTAATGCAATCTCATCAGATCGCTCATCGTATCGACGACCACGGCCGGCATCGGAGACGACGCGCAGTGGTCGAAATATAAGTTCTTCATGGCTTAACCCCATTCGCGCCCGACGCGTCTCGCTCTCCCGAAGTCGTCCGGGTACGGTCCGCGATCGGCGGAAAAAATAATTCGGAACGAAAACTGTCCCGTTGCGCAAGCCGTTACGGCTTAAGCGGCGTTCGGAACGGAAAGGTGACTGAGTGGAAGGGGCATGATATAAAAAGGACCGGGAACGGTGCGGCCGACAAGCCTCCGTCCTGATCCTTTTGTAATGACGCCGCATATCGCATCGACGGACTTCAGACGCTCCAAAGACCGGTCGCGTTCAACACCTTGCGGATATATCCTTGAGTCTCGGAAGGCAGCTGGTGATATTGGCGCTCGACGTCTTGGTCGTTCCGGATGCCCAGTCGATCGACGCGCCCCGGTCCGGCATTGTAAGCCGCCAGCGCCGCGGAGACGTTGCCGTCGTATTTCCGAAGCAGAAAGGACAGGAATCTCGTTCCGCCGTCGATATTCTGGGCCGGATCGAACGAATCGGTGACGCCCAGCCCTCTCGCCGTTTCGTCCATCAATTGCATCAGCCCTTTGGCGCCGGCCGAAGATACGGCGTTCGGGTTAAACGAGGATTCCGATTGAATGACGCCTTTGATCAGCGCGGGATCGACGCCGTACTTGGCCCCGGCTGCCGAGATCAGATCGTCGTACGCGGCCGAGGAGCCGACGTCATTCGTCAACGCTCCCGCGAGCGCGGCGGACAGATAAGCCGAACCGGCCGACAGCGAAGACGGTTGCCCCAGCGACGAAACGGACGTCACCGACGCCCCTTGGGTCGCGTCCGCGGTATATTGGCTCAGCAACAGGGAGAATAAGCCGGAGCTTCCCATCGCTCCGTTCTCTTCCGTCTTGCTCAAAGGATTCGACTCGGTCAGCCACTGCGTCAGAAGCATCTGCTTCAACAATCTCGGATCCATCGTTACGTTCAAGTCGTTTAGCTCCCGATAATCAGATTGTAGTCGATATGGCTATTGTACAACAATCCCGGAAGAACGACTAGTCCCGACAAAGTCGCAAGTCCCCTGCCTCGAGTCCTATTTCTTTCCTTTCGGCCTGAACGTTTGGCAGCACGTCACCTCGGAAGCCTCGGCGCTGTCCCGGTGATCCCCGAATTCCTTGGCGAACTCCTCGTTCCAACGATGCCCGGCATGAGCGTCGATTTCGATCGCGATTTCTTTCGCCCCGCAAGCGTTCCCTTCCTTCCAGAACGTACAATTGCTCACGCTGCACGCCACGCCTTCCGGCATAAATGATCACCCCCCTGTCCTATTGTGTACCTGCCGAAGGGCGGTATACGGACAGAGGGGTGGCGGTTCAGGATACTTTTGCTATTTGGACTGCAGGCGGCGATGAGTCAAATAATCGCTCTCGTAGTAAGCCAGGTCGTCGCGAAGCTCCTCGTAAATCCGCGATATGCCGAGCACGACGTCGCGCGCGGCTCTGACCGGCTTCACGCGGAAACGGATCGCGTCCTGTCCCGTGTACGCGTAGCGTCCGTCCTCGGAATAGCATTCGTTTTTCGGATAAAAGAACGAGTTGACGCCATTATGGTAAACTTCGTACAACGCGCGTTCGGCCAGCTCGTTATCGAAATTCGGACGTCTAAGCACGGCGCCCAGCTTCTCGTAAGCCACTTCCGAGAATACGAGCAGATGGCGCAAATCCGAGAGCAATCCGGCGTAAAACGCGACGACGTCCGGTTGACCGCTATCCGCGAGCGTTGCAAGCGATTGGTTGTTCAGAAATTGTTCGATCGGATCGATGGCCGTTTTCAATTTTTCTCGGCTGGATTCGGCAAGCGCTTTGAGATTGGTGGCTGGCATGGTATAGACCCCTTTCCATTTGTGCGAAAAAGCTTATCCATATTCGAATTGAATGGTATCAAACTAAATAGTCCCGCCTGAATGGGTGCGAAACTTTCATTATCGTACCATAAATTACGTCCGAAAGGTACTGCCGCCGTGGAAAATGTGCCGTATATTTTTAACCTCCGCCTTTCATCCTAATGGCATGATGCCTTGTTCGACAAGGAACAGCAAAGGAGAGTTGCTTCTTGCGCCGTTATGCATGGATAGGAATTCTTTTCGGCGTCGCCGCCGTGCTTTTCGCCATCCCCCTTCTGCCGCCGTCTTTTCATCCCGCCCGGCCTCAGGACGAAGCGTCGCCCATCGAGACGGCCGAACGTTTTTCCCCGAGGGGAGAAGCGAGCTATAAGCATCTGACCGTCAAAAGCGATATGGAAGCGACCGAAAGGCTGTCCCGCGCCCAAGTCGCCCGGGACATTCGTTCCTTTCTGGCTTCTCGTTCGAACGACTCCCCGTCCGAATCGACTTTGAACGCGCTGCTGAAAACCCATCCCGAGGTCGAATACGTGGAATGGACGGAGCGGGGCCGTACGATCAAAGCCGGGAAAACGAATCCGGAAATGTTGGGCAAAGCCGCTCCTTATTTGTCGAAGGCGCGTTCGGCGACGAAGCAGGGAACGTTTTCGACCCCTATTTTTCCGATCGGCGGCAAGAGCTATTTCGTCGCCGCGGAGAAGAACGCCGAGACCGGCAAATCGCTCGTCGCCGTCGTTTCCGCCGACATCGTTCAAGCGGTCGAACGCCATCAACGCCGCAATATGCGGCTCATCCCGTATCCGAGGGAAGGCCGTTACCGGATCGAATCCGTCATTCCCAACACGAACAAGGACACGACGGTCCGCACCGGCGAAGACAACGGCAATGCCAGCCACTACTCGGTGGACGAGATCGTCGTCAAGTTCCGGGCTCCGCTCCGGGATCGCGATCTGCTGCGGCTGCGCAAGGAGCTGGATCTCGCGGTCGTGCGGCATACCGGATCGACTTACGTATTCCGCTCCAAGAAAATCCAGATGAAGGAGCTCAAAGCTTATTTCGTCAAGAATTGGAACCCCGTCTTCGCGGAGCCGCATTATCTGTATTTAACGAACGGTTTCGGCGTCGGCGACGGGCGATTCAAGATCGACGCCGGCGGAGTCGAGCCGACCTTCGTGCCCAACGATACGCTCTATTCGGAATATCAATGGAACCTGCCCGAGATCGCCACCGAGAACGGCTGGAGCGTGTCGAAAGGAAGTCCCGACGTCGTCGTCGCGGTACTCGATACCGGCGTGCAATCGGACCATCCCGATCTTAAGGGCAGGCTCGTGAAGGGGGTCAACATCGTCGACCCGTCCAGCGCCCCCGAGGACGACGTCGGTCACGGCACGCACGTCGCCGGCATCATCGCGGCGGAAGTCAACAACAACGAAGGCGTTGCGGGCATGACATGGTATACGAAAATCATGCCGGTCAAGGTGCTCGACAGCTCGGGAGCCGGTTCGACGTACTCCGTCGCCGAGGGCATCATCTGGGCGACGGACAACGGAGCCCAGATCATCAACATGAGCTTGGGCAATTACGCCCAGGCCGAATTTTTGCACGACGCCATCAAATACGCCCACGATAAAGGCGTCGTGCTCGTCGCGGCTAGCGGCAACGACAATACCGAACAGCCCGGCTATCCGGCCGCTTATCCGGAAGTCATCGCCGTAGCGGCGACCGATCCGAACGAAGTCCGTGCCGAATATTCCAATTACGGCGATTATATCGACGTGGCCGCACCCGGAACGTCCATTCCGAGCACGTACCCCGGCAGCCGCTATGCCGCTTTGTCCGGCACGTCGATGGCTTCGCCGCACGTCGCGGCGCTCGCTTCCCTCGTCCGGGCGGCCAACGCGGGCATGGGCAACGCGGAAGTGGAGGAGCTGTTGCGAAGCACGGCCAGGGATCTCGGAGCGGCCGGCAAAGACAAGGAATTCGGCTACGGGCAGATCGACGTCGTCAACGCGCTCCAGTCCGCGCTCGGCACGGGAACGTCCCTGCAGCTGTACCCTCGTCAAGTGAGACGAGAGCTGGAGCGGTTGCGTCCGTAGAGCGAGATGCGGGGGCGTTCCGACGCCATCCTGCTGCCGCCGAACGAAGGCTAAGGATGTACTGTATAGGTTTGGCGGCGCAGCAGGGTAGCATTTAGCGATGGCTTATTAGACGAGAATCGAAAAAACGCGAAAAAGACGGCGCAGTCTCTGCGTCGTCTCTTTGAGTTCAAGTTTAGCCGGAAAGTTTTCCGTAAGCCGGGTTCTGTACTTCTCGTGGTCAGAGCGGAGCGCGCTGGGCGTCCTCCCACGAATTGAAGCGACAATCATCTTTCTAGGCCGCACATTGCTGTACGGCTCCAGCGACCAACCCGAACGCACCCCGGGCAGGGGCCGGAGCGCAAAGCTCCCGCGTTCTCCTAGGTCTTGCTCCAGATGGGGTTTACCAGGGACAAAGTCGCCAGTGTCCCTCGTGGTCTCTTACACCACGGTTCCATCCTTGCCTGTGTCTTTACCCCAATAAGCAATTGGGGAATTATGACCATCGGCGGTCCATTTCTGTGGCACTATCCTTCAGCTCGCGCTGACTGGACGTTATCCAGCATCCTGCCCTATGGAGCCCGGACTTTCCTCTCGCGGCGCGAAGCCGCCAGCGATTGTCTGTCAAACTTTCCGGTTTGCATCGATAAGTATAACGCGAATCGGCGCCGATATCAACGGTAACTACTGGTTGGACGCTGCTGGTTCGGCAACGCTGCTAGAAAAGCTTGAGCGAAAACAAGCCCGAAGCTTCCAGCCCGATTAACCCGAATATTTCGGCTTAAACGGCACGACGGTAGCGCTACGGACGTTTTAACCCGAAAATTTCGCCCATAACTATACCTAACCATTCCTCGACACGACCGCAGCTATTTCCGTTACAGCCTAACAGCTCTGCCACCGCCGCGTTACACAACTCTTCTTCCGCTCGCAAGGCGAACGGTTCCACTATTGCACCGTTCTGCTTCCCGCCGCCGCTGCTTCACAGCTCGCGCGCGCCTCCGCTACCCCGACAGCTCCGCCACTGTCGACGGCATCACTACCGCCTCACTGCCGGCCATGGCTCCGCCCGCCGCCCGCACGGCTCCGCTTCTTTACCGAAGCCGGAACGGCTCCGTGTTCACCTGCGAAGCGAAAACTTCCGTCTCGTAGCCCTTGTCTTTGAGCTGCTCGGCCAGCCAGGCGGCGACGTTCGGCATCATGATTTTCTCGGCGTGATGTCCGGGATCGACGATGGCGATCCCCGCCGCGAGCGCGTCCTGCGCCGAATGAAAATCGATGTCGCCCGTCACGAGGACGTCCGCGCCGGCGAAGATCGCGTGGCGAATGTACCTCGCCCCCGATCCGCCCAGCACCGCGACTTTGCGAATCGGCCTGTCGCCGCCGCCGACCACGCGCACGAACGGGACGTCGAGCGCCTTTTTCACGCGTTCCGCGAATTCGTCCAAGCTCTCCGGTTCGGCCAGCTTCCCTACCCGTCCCAACCCGAACGAACGCCCCTTCAGGTCCATGCCGTACAGGTCGTAAGCGACTTCTTCGTAAGGATGCGCCTTCAGCATGGCGGAGACGACCTTTTTCTTCGCGCTGAGCGGAACGACAGTCTCCACGCGGACCTCCTTCGCTTCCGTCAGCTTGCCCTTCTCCCCGATATAAGGATCGGTCCCTTCCCGAGCCAGAAAAGTGCCCGTACCTTCAACGTTAAAGCTGCAATGGCTGTAATTGCCGATCCACCCGGCCCCGGCGGCGAACATGGCGTCGCGTACTTTCGCATGATGCGATTCCGGCACATAGACGACGAGCTTGAACAGCTGGTCGGTATGCACTTCCTCCAACACTTCCCGGCCTTGCAACCCGAGCGCCTCCGCCATCCAGTCGTTGAGACCGCCCTCCGCGGAGTCGAGGTTCGTATGGGAAATATATACCGCGATATCCCCCTTGATCAACGAAGCGATCAAAGCCCCTGAAGGCGTATCCGTCCGAACGTGAGCGAGCGGCCTGAAGATTACCGCGTGATGGGCCACGATCAATTCCGCCCCCAGCTTCTTGGCTTCCTCCGCGACCGCTTGCGTCACGTCCAAAGCGACGAGCACGCGCCTTACTTCTTTCGCCGCCGTTCCCACTTGAAGCCCGATTTTGTCGTCGGGGACGGCATAGTGCTTCGGAGCCAGCTTCTCCATCAGTTGGACGATCGTTTCCCCGCGCGCAAGCATGCCAGCACCTCCCTGATTTCTTTCACGTCCTCTTCCCACTCGCGGGCCTTCTCGGCGGCTTCCGGAGCGGTAGCGTGCTTAAGTTGAAGGATGACCCTTTCCCTCTTGGCGATCTCTTGTTCCCACTTCCGAAAAAAGGCTTCGCCCGGATTCCGCAGCAGAATCGGCCCCATCCCGTACAGCAGCGCGAGCGAAATCCGCTCCAAGGCCGGCGCCAACAGCTTCGCATCGTACAGCCGCGCCAAGCTGGCGTCCGCTTGCTCCCGCGTTTCCGCCAGGCCGGCTTTCATCAGCGTGTAGATGACGCCGTCTTCCTCCAGCAACAGCTCGTCCTTCAGCACGAATCCGTGCTCCGCAAGCCATTTTCGCACCGCATCCTCCGCTACGTGAGGCGAAAGGACGAGCGTCTCGACTCCGTTCAGCCGCTCTCCGGCTTGATCCAAAATCCGGACCATGAGGCTGCCCCCCATGCCCGCGATCGCTACCGTATCCGCTTCTCCCGGCGACAGGACGGCCATTCCGTCCCCAAGGCGCACGGAGATGATTCCCTGCAGTCCCGCTTCCGCGACTTGCCGCCTGGCGGCCCCCACCGGACCTTCGTTTATGTCCCCGGCCACGGCGGAGCTAATCCGCCCCATTTTGGCCAAATAGACCGGCAGCAACGCATGATCCGTGCCGATATCGGCGAATCGGGCGCCATGCGGAACCCAGTCGGCTAAAGCGGACAATCGCTTGGAGAGTTTCAACGCCGTTCCCGTATCTGCCGCATTCATGTCCATCATCGTTTACGCAACCCATTCCATCCATTGTTTTCTCAAGCGGTACATGCCGAATCCCGCTATGACGATTTTGATCAAGATTTCCACTTGTATCCATTCCGGCTGCACGGCATATAGCGCGGAATACGTCTCCGGCATGAACCAGAGCACGAGCGCCGCTCCGAACGTCGCCGTGCCGGCCGATTTATTCCGGACGTGCAGAAACCAGCTTAACCAGCAAAACAAGAGCGCCGCCGGGATCCAGAAAATTTGCACTTCGAATACGGAAGTAGCCGGCGCATGCTCGGCAAGCAGGAAGACGTATAGCGCGATAGCCGCTATCCAGCCGAACCACTGCGGCAAGGCCAGCTTCAACAGCAAGCCGATGCCGATCCAGATCGCCGCGCACAGCCCCAATACCCATAACGGGCCGGGCCCTTTCATTCCCCCATGAATCTGGACGATCGCGAGCCCGATCCCTAAAAGCGAAGCCATGCCCGCACCGATGGCGATGTAGCCGGGGATCGGCCGGTCTTCCTTGAGCTTCGCGCCGGCGAAGACGAATCCCGCGGTAATCAAGGCTCCTAGACCTATTTGCAATAGCAAAGGAAACGCGCTAAAATGAAGTACGACAAAACAAATCAAGGCAAAAATTCCAAATGCAAGAAGCCATTGTTTCACCGAAGCCTGGCCGATCTTCCGAACGATTCGCCCCCCTAATCCGCGGGGACGATCCTCGAGGTCGTCGAGATATATATTTTGCAGGAAGTCGCAGTATTGCTCCGGCAGCAACTTGTTTCGGCGCCAGGATTCGATTTCATTCACGACAAGCCTTCGTTTGTCTTCATCGTTAGCGGCCATGCCTTTCCGGTCCTCCTCCACCTTGGAAAAAAAAGACCTTCAACCGTAACGGCCAAGGTCTGAAGCAGCCTTCTTCGTTTATTCCAGAAAATCCTTCAACCGTTTGCTGCGGCTAGGATGGCGAAGCTTCCGAAGCGCTTTGGCTTCGATCTGGCGAATCCGCTCGCGGGTTACGCCGAACACCTTGCCGACCTCTTCGAGCGTGCGGGTGCGTCCGTCGTCCAGGCCGAAGCGCAGACGAAGCACGTTTTCTTCCCTTTCCGTCAGCGTATCCAGCACGTCTTCCAGCTGTTCCTTAAGCAGTTCGTACGCCGCGGCGTCCGCCGGCGCCAACGCTTCCTGGTCCTCGATGAAGTCGCCCAGATGCGAATCGTCCTCTTCGCCGATCGGCGTCTCGAGCGATACCGGCTCCTGCGCGATTTTCATGATTTCCCGCACTTTGTCCACGCTGAGCTCCATCTGTTCCGCGATTTCCTCCGGCGTCGGCTCCCGGCCCAGTTCCTGCAGCAGTTGACGCGATACCCGGATCAGCTTGTTGATCGTCTCCACCATATGCACGGGAATCCGGATCGTTCTCGCCTGGTCCGCGATCGCGCGCGTAATCGCCTGCCGGATCCACCAAGTCGCATAGGTACTGAATTTAAAGCCTTTATCGTAATCGAATTTCTCTACGGCCTTCAGCAATCCCATGTTGCCTTCCTGGATCAAGTCGAGGAAGAGCATGCCGCGGCCGACGTACCGTTTCGCGATGCTGACGACGAGACGCAGGTTGGCTTCCGCCAGCCTTTTTTTCGCTTCTTCGCCGTCCGGGCCGCCGATCTCGATTTTTTTGGCGAGCTCCACCTCGTCGTCTGCGCCGAGCAGAGGCACGCGGCCGATTTCCTTCAAATACATCCGTACCGGATCGTTGATCTTGATGCCGGGCGGCAGGCTCAAGTCGTCGTCGAAATTGAATTCGTCGCGTTCCTCGTCGTCGCCTCCGTGACGGCCGATATCGTCGTGATCGTTGGACACTTCGATGCCGATATCCGCAAGCTGCTCGAAGAATTCGTCGATTTGCTCGGGGTCCTGATCGAACGGAGACAACTTCTCCATGATGTCTTTATAGGTCAAGGAAGATTTTTTCTTGCCTTGCTCGATCAATTGAGCTTTGACTTGCTCCAGTGTCAGTTCCGTTTCCAGTCCGGTGTGTTGATCGTTAGCCATTGCCGACTCCCTCCTCCCCGGGAAACCCGCGCCGCGTCCTTACGAATGCTTGCGTTGCTTTTCCAGGGCGATAATCTCTATACCCAATTGTAATGCCCGCGCTTGATCGCCTTCCCGCAGCGCGCGATTCTGCTCTTCCGTCAGCCGTTCCACTTCCCGGGAATGGGAGGCGCGGCCGATCGTGCGAATGCAATCCTCCAGCTCCCGTTCGCCGTACGGGACGTCTATCAATGCGATTACGCTGGCGATTCGTTCCAAGCGGTCGTCTTGCAGGACCGCGACGAATCTGCCGACGTCAGGATCGTTGTTCTGGGCGTAATAAGCATATAAATAAGCAGCCAAAGCCGCGTGATCCTCGACGAGAAAACGTTCCCCGAGCTTCTGGTGGACGAGCAAGGCCGTATCTCTATCCTGCATCATCCAGGAAAGCAGTTGGCGTTCCGCGTTCACGTGCGCGGCTCCCAGAGGCGGAATCTTGGATGCGGAGTGATTTCCATTCCATACATTATTCCACGATCCGGCAGGAATATCCCTTGAGCTTTCCAATTTCTCCCGCTGGCGGTACTCCAGGCATTCCTGCTTCAGCGTATCGAGGGCGACGCCGAATTCCTGGGCCAGCTCCTTGAGGAGCAGCTCCCTCTCCATCGGAGAATCGCGTCTTGCCACGACCCGGACCGCGTCGCGCAAATACCTAATCCTTCCATCTTCTTCTAGGAGTATATGGGATTTCCTCAAATATATAAGCTGAAATTTGACCGCGGATACCGCGCCCTCAACGATCTCCCGGACGAACGGCTCCGGCCCGTAGGACGAGACGTATTCGTCGGGATCCATCCGGTTCGGGAGCAAGGCGACACGCACCCGGAATCCGGCTTCCTCCAGCAAGGGAATGCTCTTGTGCGCGGCGGCCTGGCCCGCGTCGTCCCCGTCGTAGCAGAGCACGATCTCGTCCGCGAATCTCCGGAGAACCGCCGCGTGTTCGGCGGTGAGCGCCGTTCCCATCGTGGCGACCCCGTTATGAACGCCGGCGGACCATGCCTTGATGACGTCCATATATCCTTCGAACAGGACGGCTTGTCCGGTTTTGCGGATCGCGGAACGGGCCTCGTGAAGCCGGTACAGGGTTTTGCTTTTGTTGAACAGGAACGTCTCAGGGGAGTTGAGGTACTTCGGCTGTCCGCCGTCCAGCATTCTTCCGGCGAACGCGATCGCCTGCCCTTTCCCGTCCCGGATCGGGAACATGATCCGATCCCGGAACCGATCGACGTACCCGTCCGCCCCTTGCCTCTTGGACAACAGCCCGCCGGCCTCCATGGCGCCCAGGTCGTAGCCTTTCCGTTCCAGCGCCTGGGCCAGCGTCCCCCAGCTCGGCGGAGCGTAACCGATGCCGAACTCCTCGATAAGCGCGTCGCCGAGGCCTCTCGACTTCAGATAGTCTTTGGCCGGCTTCGCGACATCCACGTTCTGCAGCAGATACCGGTACAGCTTCGCGCTGTATTCGTGGGCTTCCAGCAGCGTTTTCTTTTCCTTCTGGAAAGGGGTTTCTTCTTCCGCCGCCAAGCTCGTCCAAGTAACGGGGATGCCGGCTTCTTCGGCCAGCGTCTTGACCGCTTCCGGGAACGTCTCCCCTTCCATTTCCATGACGAACTTGATCACGTTCCCGCCTTTGCCGCAGCCGTAGCAGTGGAAAATCTGCTTTTCCGGCGTTACGGTAAAGGAAGGAGTTTTCTCGGAATGAAACGGACAAAGCCCTTTTAAATATTTGCCGTTTCTGGTCAAATGAACGTATTTGCCCACCGTTTCCGATATTTCGTGCCGGCGGAGCACCTCGTCGATGACCTCCTGAGGTATCATTCCGTAACTCATGAAATCCACCTAGTTTCAATTCGCTATGTGTCGGGAATCTCCTGCATCCCCCTCAACAGTGCTGTCAGTTTTTGTTGAAAACGGTCGCGGTCTTCTCCGGTGAACGGGCGAGGCCCCTTCGTCCGAACGCCTCCGCGGCGCTGCCGCGCCGAAAAATGACGCTGCTCGAGCAAACCTTCGATATCGTCTCCGCGAATTTGCTTGCCTCTCGGCGTCAACACGCAAGAGCCCCTAGCCAAACCGAGCGCGGCCAAACCGTAATCGGCGGTCACCAGAATATCGTTCTTCGTCAAAACGTTGGCGATATACAGGTCCGCGGATTGATTGCCGGCGTCGACGGTCACGACATCGACGGAAGGTTCGGCCGTCAAGACGTGCGCATGGCTGGAAACAAGCAGCGCGGTCGCCCCGAATCGCCTGACCGTTCGGGCGATCTCCGCCTTGACGGGACAAGCGTCGCCATCCACCACGACGCGACGGCATGGGACATTCATCGACATCACCACACGTTTCAACCAAAGTTTGCCGTAATATTATATACGCTAACGGCACTCAAAATCCTGCACGGCCCCTCATTTTTTATGTTCCCCATATCTTCCAATCTTGAAAACTTCGTGACCGTGCGGAAGTCAGGGAAATGGCGGAACCGTTTGTATATCATATACGATGATCCTGACCGAAAGGTGGCAAACCGGACAAATCCTCTGATTATACGACATCGTTCGACAAAAGTTTTGCGCAACATTTAAAGATCCCCGCGAAAGCAACAAGAGAACCGCCCGGTTCTCTTGTCGCCTTGCCGTATTCCGGCCGGAGGAACGAAAGATCATTTCTGCAAATGCTCGAGAATGAGGCTCGCGGTCTCTTCGACCGCCTTGTTCGACACGTCGATGACCCGGCAGCCGATTCTGTCCATGACCCGCTTCGCGTGCTCCAATTCCTTCAGGATCCGCTCGGAGGTCGCGTAGGGAGCCGAATCGGGCAGCCCCAGCGCTTTCAGGCGCTCCTTGCGGATCGCGTTCAGCGAGTCCGGCTGGATCGTCAGACCGATGACCTTCCGGGGAGAAGCGAGAAACAGTTCCTTGGGAGGAACGAGCTCGGGAATTAGCGGTACGTTGGCTACTTTATGCGTTTTATGCGCCAGCACCATCGAGAGAGGCGTCTTGGACGTCCGGGAGACGCCTATGAGCACGATGTCCGCCTTGAGAATGCCGGATACGTCCCGGGCGTCGTCGTAGCGGACCGCGAATTCCACCGCTTCGACCTTGCGGAAGTAATCGGCGTCTAGCGCATGGTTGAGACCGGGCTCGTGCCGGGATTCGTGGCCTAGCGCCTTCTCCAGATTGTCGATCAGAGGACCGAGCAGATCGATCGCGGCGACGTTCATCCTTTTCGACTGCTCGTTCATGTAATCCCGCAGATACGGGATCACGAACGTGTACAGCACGATGCAATGGTCGGTGACGGCGGACGCGAGCACCGAGTCGATGCTCTCTCGCGACTGGATAAAAGCGGAGCGGCGGATGTTTACCGTTAACGGGTGGAACTGCGCCGCGGCCGCCCGGACCGCAAGCTCCCCCGTATCTCCCGCGGAATCGGAAACGACATGGACGGTCACGCTCTGGGACATCTCGCCAGCTCCTTTCTGGTTTCGATCAAGATCAGCCCGCCAGCTTGGAGAAGTCGGCGAACTGCTTCACGTCGTCGGCCACGAGCGCCAATATCGCGAGCCGGTTGCGGCGCAGAGCCTCGTCCTCCGCCATGACCATGACGGCTTCGAAGAAAGCCGTGACCGGTCCGCTCAGAGACGACAGCGCCGCGAGAGCCTCGCCCAAATCCGCTCGCGCGTAAGCGTCCAGAAACTTCCCGTGCGCCTGCTGCCAAGCTTCGTATAGCTTGCCCTCGGCTTCGTCCGCGAACAGCAAGGCGTCGATTTGCTTCGATTCGGCCTTCGACGCCAGATTGCATACGCGGTTGAACGCCTCGACCGCCGGACGGAAATCCGCTTTCGCTTCCTCCGACGCGGCGGCTTGCAAGGCGTGGGCGCGCAGAACGGTGCGGTGCACGTCGTCCGCTCCGGCTCCGAGCACCGCGTCGGCGACGTCGTAGCGGATCGCTTGCTCGGACAGCACGTTCTTCACGCGAAGAAGGAAGAACTCCTTCATATCCTTGGCGATCTCGTAGGCGTCGCGTTTCAGTCCCCTCTCCGCCTGAACGTCGAGCGCGATCCGGAACAGCTCCTCCAGCGTAATCTCCAGCCCGTGCGCGAGCAGCGTGCCGACGATTCCCGAAGCTTGGCGGCGCAGCGCGTACGGATCCTGGGAGCCGGTCGGGATGATGCCGATCGAGAAGCAGCCCGCGATCGTATCCAGCTTGTCGGCGAGGCTAACGACGGCGCCGACGAGGGAAGCGGCCGGCTTGTCTCCCGCGTTCCGCGGCGAATAGTGCTCGTTGATCGCGACGGCCACGCTTTCCCGTTCGCCCGCCATCCGGGCGTAATCCTCGCCCATGATGCCCTGAAGCTCCGGGAACTCGTAGACCATCTGGGAGACGAGGTCGAACTTGCAGATGTCCGCCGTACGGCCGATGTCCGCGGAGACGGATTCGTCCAGACGCAGCTTCCGGGAGATTCGGTCCGCAACCGCGCGCACGCGGCGGACTTTGTCGGCTACCGTGCCGAGTTCCTCATGGTAGACGATGTTCTCGAGCTTCGCCAGCGCGCTGTCGATTTCGAGCTTCTTGTCTTCCTCGTAGAAAAACTTCGCGTCCGACAGGCGCGCCCGCAGCACTTTCTCGTTCCCCTTGGACACGACGTCGATCGACGTGCGGTCGCCGTTGCGAACGGTCACGAAGTGCGGCAGCAGCTTGCCCTCGCCGTCGAATACCGGGAAATATCGCTGATGCTCGCGCATGGAAGTGATGAGCACCTCCTGCGGAATGTCCAGGAACGACGGGTCGAACGACCCGGACAGCACCGACGGCGTTTCGACCAGGAAGAGCACTTCCTCGAGCAGATCCTCCTTCACGTCTATGCGCCAGCCGCGTTCGGCTGCCAAGCTCCCGATCCCGTCCAGGATCGCCTGACGCCTAGCGTCCACGTCGACGATGACGCGCTCTTCGAGCAGCCGTTCGGCGTAGAGGCCCGGTTGCTCGACGTCGGCTTCGCGGCCGAGGAAGCGATGTCCCCTCGTCGTTCTGCCGGACGCCACGCCCGCGATCTCGAACGGCACGACGTCCCCGCCGTGAAGCGCGACGAGCCAGCGAATCGGACGAACGTAACGCAGGTCGTGGGCGCCCCATCTCATGTTTTTCGGGAACGTAAGAGATGTTACGAGCGCCGGCAGCGCTTCCGGCAGCAAACCGGCCGTTTCCACGCCGATGCTGCTCTTCGTCGCGAATACGTATTCCACGCCGCCGACTTCGCGGAGGAACAGCGAATCCGGATCGACGCCTTGGCTTCTCGCGAAGCCGAGCGCCGGCTTGCTCCAAGCGCCCGCGTCGTCGTACGCGATTTTGCGGGAAGGACCCTTCACGTCCTCGCTGACGTCTTCCTGCTTGTCCGCCAGATCCGTCACGAGCACCGCGAGCCGGCGCGGCGTCGCGTACGCTTTGACTTCCCCGTACGCCAGACGGCTACCCTCCAGCCATTTCTCCGTTTTTTCCTTCAGTTGGTCCATCGCCGCGCGCACGAAGCGGGCGGGCACTTCTTCCATTCCGATTTCCAGCAGCAGGTCCTTAGCCATGGTGCGCCGCTCCTTTCTTCAGCAACGGGAATTCGAGCCTTTCGCGCTCCTGCAAATACGTGGCCGCCACTTGGCGGGCCAGGTTGCGGACTCTCGTAATATAGCCCGTCCGTTCCGTGACGCTGATCGCTCCCCGGGCGTCCAGCAGGTTGAACGCATGCGAGCATTTCAACACGTAATCGTAAGCCGGGAAAACGAGGTTTTGTTCCATCGCGCGCTTCGCTTCCGCCTCGTAGGTCGAGAACAGCTGGAAGAGCATGGCCGCGTCGGATACCTCGAACGTATATTTGGAATGCTCGTACTCGGGCTGCTTGAATACGTCCCCATACGCGACGCCGTCCACCCATTCCAAGTCGAACACGTTTTCCTTGTCTTGAATGTAGGAAGCGAGCCTTTCCATGCCGTAGGTGATTTCCACCGCGATAGGATGGCAATCGATGCCGCCGACTTGCTGGAAATAAGTAAACTGCGTCACTTCCATGCCGTCCAGCCACACTTCCCAGCCTAACCCCCAGGCGCCGAGAGTCGGGGATTCCCAATTGTCCTCGACGAACCGGATGTCGTGATGGAGAGGATCGATGCCGAGCCTCTTCAAGCTTTCGAGATACAGCTCTTGAATGTTGTCCGGGGAAGGCTTCATGATGACCTGGAACTGGTGGTGCTGGTACAAGCGGTTCGGATTTTCCCCGTACCGTCCGTCCGCCGGGCGCCTCGAAGGCTCGACGTACGCGACGTTCCAAGGCTCGGGCCCGATCGAGCGCAGGAAGGTCATCGGGTTCATCGTGCCCGCGCCTTTCTCGGTGTCGTAAGGCTGCACGACGATGCAGTTTTGCTCCGCCCAGAATTGCTGCAGCGTAAGCGTCATTTGCTGAAAATTCATTTTCGTTCGCTCCTTTTGGGCTTGTCGTTCGGACGCAAAAAACTCCCTGTCCCACGTCCGTTCATGCGGACATAGGGACGGGAGCAAACATTCCCGCGGTTCCACCCTACTTGGCTCCCTGCGCGCTTGCGGCGCCTGGGCAACCCTCTTTTCCCGAAACGTCTCTCCGGAGCGCCTTTCGCCGATCCGTTCCTCCGGGCTTGCACCGTCCCCGGCTCGCTGCGTGATGCCAACGGTCTTTCGGCTACTCTTTCCTTCTTCGAGACTATGAAAATCGATCAACCCATATTCTATACGATAGGTCGGGCTTCTGTCAAATCTGACCTTCTCCGGTCTTGTTCCCGGTCTCGTCTCCCGGCTCCGCCGCGGCTTCGCCGCCCCCCGCGTCCGGACGCCCGTCCATCGGGCGGCGTCCCATCAGCTCCCCGTACTTCTCCAATTGGTCGAGAAAGCCGCGCGACTTCAGGTTCAAGTTCAGATGAGCGTCCATCCATTTGCGAAGCGCGAGCTGCAGCTGCTTTTTGGTCGACTCCTTCACCGCGATGCCGCCGAGCCGTCGCATGTCCATCGCCAGGAAAACGCGCAGCAGCTTCCAGACGCCGTCTTGCAGCTCCATGGCCGAGGGGTCCTTATGCCGGCACAGATAGCATAGCGCGCCGCCCGCGCCCGGACTGAACCGGTAAGGCCCTTCCGTTCGTCCGCAATTGACGCACTCGTCGAGCATCGGAGCGTAGCCCGCCGCCGAGAACACCTTCATCTCGTAAGCGCGCGCCACGATCTGCGGATCTTTGCCTCCCGCCAGCGCCGTCTGACAGGCTTTCAGCTGATGAAACAAATAAGCCGCCGCTTCGTCGTCATTGATCGCGCGGTCGGTCAGCTCCGCCGCGTAAGCCGCGTACGCGGGACCTTCCAGTCCTTCCCTGAGCTCCCGGAAAGACTCGATGACTTCCCCGCTGTTCAGCGTGCCGAGCGTTCCCGTCCGGTAATACGAATAGTCTCCGTATGTAAACAATTGCGCGAGAGCCCCGTACCGGCTCTTCGGCTTTTTCGCCCCGCGCACGACGATGCCCTGCTTGCCGAACGACGGCGTAAGCAGGGTAACGATTTTGTTTCCTTCCCCGTAATCGGTGCTTCGAATGACAATGCCTTCGGCCCGATACAACATCGGCTCTCATTCCTCGTCCGCGACGTCGCCCTCGTCCTCGTCGGGCCCGGCGTCCGCGCCGAGCTCCGCGGCTCCGAGATTGTGCATTTCTTTATACAGCAAATACGCTTCGATATCGCCGGTTTGCTTAAACACGTGCCACGTGAAATCCCGCACAGCGCCTCATCCTCTCCGGGCGAAATGATCTGCACCTTCGAGAATTAGAATGCCTCCGGCGGTTTGCGCGTATGCCTGACACATTTTACAGCGGTTAATCTTCGCGATAGCCGAGCGTCTTCAGCACGGACTCGCGGTTCCGCCAATCCTTGTTGACTTTGACCCACAGCTCGAGAAAAATTTTCGATCCGAGCAGCCGCTCCATATCGAGCCGCGCGAGCTTGCCGACTTCCTTCAGCAGGCCGCCGTTTTTGCCGATGATGATCCCCTTCTGAGAGTCCCGCTCCACGTAGATGACCGCACCGATGTTCACCAGCCCGTTCGGGGCGACGCTCATGCTTTCGATCTCGACCGCGATGGAGTGAGGGATTTCTTCCCTCGTTGATTGGAGCAGCTTCTCGCGGATCAGCTCCGCGCATACGAATTGCTCCGGATGGTCCGTAATCTGGTCTGCGGGATAATACATCGGACCTTCCTTCAAATACTTGGACACCTGCTCGAGCAGGTGGTTCACGTTGTTGCCGAGCAGCGCGGACACCGGCACGATCTCCGCGAAATCCATCATCTTGCGGAACTTGTCGATAACCGGCAGCATCTCGTCCGGGTGGATCTTGTCGATCTTGTTCAGCACGAGGAACACCGGGGTATCCTTGACTTTCTTAAGCTGCTCCATGATGTACCGGTCCCCGCCGCCGATCGCTTCCGTCACGTCGGTCAAGTAGAGAATCGCTTCGACCTCGTTAAACGCGCTTTCGGCCGCCTTGACCATGTAGTTGCCCAGCTTGGAATTGGGCTTGTGGATGCCCGGCGTATCCAAGAAAACGATCTGGACGTCGTCCGTCGTATAGACGCCGTGGATCTTGTTGCGGGTCGTCTGGGGTTTGTCGGACATGATCGCGATCTTCTGGCCGATCGCTTGGTTCATCAGCGTCGACTTGCCGACGTTCGGTCTTCCGACGATGGCGACGAAACCCGATTTGAAGATTTTCTTCTGCATCGTTCATTCTCCTTCGATTCCGTTCAATTGCCCATGTCCTTCGCCGTGAAAGCGCCCGGAAGCAGCTCGCTCACCGTCGTCACCCGAGTCTCTCCGCGAACGTTCGAGAGAATGACCGGCATGTCGGGCCCGCACAGCTCCGCCATCACCTGCCGGCAAACGCCGCACGGCGTGATCGGCCTATCCGTATCGCCGATAACGGCAACGGCCTTGAACTCCCCCGCCTTGCGGCCGTCCGCGATGGCGCGGAAAAGCGCCGTGCGCTCCGCGCAATTCGTCGGGCCGTACGCGGCGTTCTCCACGTTGCAGCCGTGATGCAGGCTCCCGTCGGCATCGACGGCGACCGCTCCGACGGCGAAGCCCGAGTATGGCACGTAAGCTCGGGCTCTGGCTTTGGAAGCTTCCTCCGTCAGCCTCTCGATCGAATATCCCAGACCGGATAATCCGTTCATTTCGTTTTCCCCCAGTTCGGAATGCGATTATGCAAGCATAAACGGCTGCCGTCGTCCGTATGGTTGCTGAGGAACGTTCATGTCGGAGTCGATTCAAGAATGCAAATTCGTGAACCTTATCCATTCCGAATCGCTAAGAAAATCCGCCACAAAGGCGGCCCCAGCACGATCAGCCCGACGAGCGCGGCGAAGATCGAGGCGACGAGCACCGCGCCCGCCGCCGAATCCTTGGCCGCCTTCGCCAACGGATGAACGTCCGGCGAAGCCAAATCCACCGTCCGTTCGACGGCGGTATTGATCAGCTCGGCGACCCACACGGCCGAGATCGCCGCGAGAAGCCAGAGCCATTCGCCCTTCGTGACCTCAAGCGCGATCCCGAGCATGAGCACGATCGCCGCGGCAACGGCATGGAACTTCATATGGCGTTCGCTTCGCAACGCGTCCGCGACGCCCGAGAGCGCGCTGCGGAACGCCCGGACTTCGCGCGAACGCCAGCCGCTCACCGGATCAGCCCCGCTTCCTTCAACGTTTCCTCCTGCTTGGCGAACATCTCCCGCTCCTCTTCCTCGGAGCCGTGATCGTAGCCGAGCAGGTGCAGGAACCCGTGCACGAACAGGAAGCCGAGTTCGCGTTCGAAGCTGTGCCCGTATTCCGCCGCTTGAGCTTCCGCTCTCGGCACGGAGATGACGATGTCTCCCAGAAGATCGGAGAACGGATCTCCGGCCTTCTCCTCGTCCTCCCAGGCTTCGTCGTCCCCCGCGGACTCGTAGTCGTCCTCGTAGCGGATGTCGGCTTGCTCTCCTTCGAGCATGGAGAAGCTGAGCACGTCCGTCGGCTTATCCAGTCCCCGGTATTGCCGGTTCAGCTCGCGGATGCCCTCGTCGTCGGTCAGCGTCAGCGTGACGATTCCCCGCTCGACCTCTTCCTTGCGGCCCGCGATGACGAGCAGCCGCTCGAGCAGGCCGATCCATCGTTCCTCGCGCTCCCCCGCGCCGCCTTCGCGCTCGTCGATCCATTCCAGGCTTAACGTCATGCCGGATTCTCCTTCGCTTCCTTCGCTTTTTTCAATTCCTTGTCGTCCGGATATTCGATCCGGGAGTGGAACATGCCGATAACCGTCTCTTTCAGCGACTCGGCGATTTTGTCGAGCTCCTTCATCGTCAGATCGCATTCGTTGAATTGATGGTCGTCGAGCCGGTCCTTGATGATCTTCGCGATCATCTCTTCGATCTGCTCGACCTTCGGATGGCTCAATGACCGGACGGCCGCTTCCACG
>Ga0065721_10050152_pt1 | contig 22750 bp, 21 predicted proteins | sample Mesricmetagenome_FD_59108 | JGI IMG/M metagenome (GOLD analysis project Ga0065721, IMG submission 59108) | Mesophilic microbial community from rice straw/compost enrichment Sample: eDNA_1 v2 (version 2) | ecosystem: Engineered > Solid waste > Grass > Composting > Bioreactor | place: USA: Davis...
GCATTGGTACTGAATTTGCTCAGGAAAGACATTGCTTTTATTACTTTTACACCTAATACGCTCCAACCCTGAGAAAGTTTTGGAAAATATCCCGAACCGTCCTGCTGGTACTCATAGGCTTGATCATCCTGGTATGGCTGGCCATTCAAACCACCTTTGTCCAAAACTGGCTCGTTCATCAAATCACTAACAAACTGTCTAAAAACCTGCATGCCACCGTACGGATAAAGCATGTGGATTTCGACCTCTTCAATAAAATGGTGCTCGAAGGCACCCTGGTCAACGACCAGCATAAGGATACCCTGTTGTATGCCGGCGCGGTAAAAGTAAACCTCACCGACTGGTTCTTCCTGAAAGATAAGATTGTACTCAAATACATAGGGCTGGAAGATGCCGTGATACACCTGGAGCGGCAAGACAGCACCTGGAACTACCGTTTCCTGGCCGACTATTTCAGCAGCCCAAAAAAGAAGCAGGTAAAAAAACAGGACGATATCGACCTGGACCTGGAAGAAGTGGAGTTCGACAACGTAAAGGTATTGCAGCGCGATGGGTGGCGGGGTGAAGACCTGGCCCTGCAGATCGGCGAAATGAACATCAATGCCGAGGAGATCAACCTGAAAAAACGGGTGGCCCATATCAATACCATCGAGATTAACCAACCCACCTTTGCCATTTTCAACTACCCCGGCAACCGGCCCGATTCGCTGCGGCCCAAATTCGATACCACCACCATCGTAAACGATCCTGAAAACCTGCGCTGGAATGCCGGCAACTGGGACATCACCGTGAACCGGGTGACCCTGCACGAAGGCATGCTGCAAAGCGACCGGAAAACCGAGCGGCTGCCCTACGCCTTTTTCGACGGTAATCATATTCAGTTTTCCGATATCAACGGTGTATTTAACAACCTCACCTTCAGGCAGGATACGCTGAAGGCCGCCATCCGGCTCAGTACCAAAGAGCGCAGTGGGTTTGAAGTAAAAAGGCTAAAGGCCAACCTGAAAATGCACCCCGAAGCCATGGAGTTTGCCCAGTTAGACATACAAACCAACCGCAGCCGGCTGCATAACTATTTTGCCATGCGCTACGCCACCTTCGACGATATGGGCGATTTTGAGAACAAGGTGCGCCTGGAAGGTGATTTCGACAATGCCGAGATCAACAGCGATGATATTGCCTACTTTGCCCCCGAGCTGGAAACCTGGAAAAAACAGATACGGGTAACCGGCAAAGTAAGAGGCACCATCGAAAACCTGGGTGCACGCAACCTGGTGGTGGAAGCCGGGAAAGATACCTACCTGCATGGTAATGTAAAACTCAACGGACTGTCGAGCATCGACCGCACCTTCATCGATTTTGAGGCCAAAGAATTCCGCACCACCTATAGCGACGCCATCACCATCATTCCCGAGCTAAAAACCATCAAACAGCCCCGGCTGGACAAACTGGAATTCCTGCTGTTCAGGGGCAATTTCACGGGTTTTATAAAAGACTTTGTAACCTACGGCACCATACAAACCAAACTGGGCACCCTGGTGAGCGACGTAAACATGAAATTTCCCGACGATGGTCCTACTGTGTATTCGGGTAACCTGGAAGCCCGCTCCTTTGCCCTGGGCGAGCTGACCGATGTGCCGACTTTAGGCCGCATCAACTTCAAGGGCTCGGTGAATGGTCACGGCATGAAGGCCAGTACCCTCAATGCCAAACTCGACGGGTATATACAATCGCTGGAAGCCAATGGCTATGCCTACAAAGACATCACCATCAAAGGCACCGTGGCCAAACGCCTGTTTAATGGCGAACTGATTAGCCAGGACCCCAATTTAAGCGGCCGGCTGAACGGGTTGGTTGACCTGGCGAAAGACATGCCCACCTTTAACTTCGATGCCGAGATCACGAGGGCCGATCTGAAAAATGTAAAGCTCACCCAGGACAGTGTGGAGGTGAACGGTAAATTCAGGATGAATTTTACCGGCAGCAACATCGATAACTTCCTGGGTACAGCCCGCATTTATGAAGCCGCTGTATTCCATAATGGCAAACGTGTATCGTTCGATTCGCTGAACGTGGAATCGAAAGCGATGGGCAACAACAAGGTGATCACCGTGGTGAGTAATGAATTTGATGCCGCCCTGGTGGGTGAGTTTTCGATTTTAGACCTGCCTGCTTCGGTGCGTGTGTTCCTGAACAAATATTACCCGAGTTATATCAAACCCGGCCGTTTACCACAAAAGAACGAGAACTTCAGTTTTGTGATCACCACCAAAGAGGTGGATGAATACATGGCCTTTATCGATAAAAACCTGAGCGGTTTTAACTACAGTACGCTTACAGGCCGTATCAACAGCCGGGAAAACCTGCTCGACCTGAATGCCGAAGTACCGCAGTTCACGTATAAGAACATCAATTTTTATAACCTGAACCTGAAGGGCACCGGTACCATGGATACGCTGTCGATGACCAGCACCATTGCCGATGTGTATATCAACGACAGCCTGCATTTCCCCGGTACCGATATCAAAGTGCGTTCGGCCAACGATATGTCGCATGTGGATATCAGGACGGCAGCCAACCAAACTTTGAATTCAGCCAACCTGTCGGCGCGTGTACAAACCATGCCCTCGGGTGTGCGCATCCTGTTCAATGAATCGGATTTTGATTTGAATGGTAAAAACTGGACCATCGATAAGAACGGCGAACTGGTATTGAGCGAACAGCTGGTATCGGCCGACGGCGTAAAGATTTACAATGGTCAACAGGAGATCCTCATCACCACGCATCCATCGGATATCGGGTATACCAACGATATCAAGGTAGAATTGAGGAAGGTGAATATCGGCGACTTTGCGCCCTTTGCCGTGCCGCAATACCGGCTGGAAGGTTTGCTGACTGCTACCGCCGATATCATCGATCCCTTTGGCAAACTGCAGATAGACCTGGCCGGTGAAGCCGAGATGTTCAGGCTGGATAACGATTCGCTGGGCAGGCTGCAGCTCAATGCCAACTACAGCAAACAAACCGGTAAAGTGAACTTTGCCACCGTGAGCGACAATGAACAATACCGCTTCGACCTGAAGGGTTTTTACGACCTGGCCGATACGGCCTTTACCAACCCGCTGGATATTACCGGCAACTTTAACAGAACACGCATCAACATATTACAACGTTACCTCTCCGGTGTGTTTACCGATTTGAATGGTTATGCCAGCGGCCGTTTGCGTATTACCGGTCCGCCCAATAACCTGCGTTATTTAGGGCGTTTGCAGCTCAGCGATGGCGAGTTGCGGGTGATCTATACCAATGTATTGTACAGGATACCAGCGGCGGTATTCGATTTCCGCGAAGATGCCATCGACTTTGGTTCCTTTGTGATCAGGGACCAGTTTGGTAATACCGGTAACATTACACGCGGTATATTAAAACACCAGGCCTTTGATAACCTGGAATTCGACTTTGCCTTAAACACCAACAAGCTGCTGGTGCTGGCAACACCCAGTTCATCGAAAGATCCCTTTTATGGCAACCTGATCGCTAAAGCAAGCGCTACCTTCAAGGGGCCATTGGATGATATGCGGCTGGATATACGCGGCGAACCTGCCGATAGTTCGGAATTGTATATCCGTTCGCAAAACAGCCGTGTGAGCGGCCAGGCCGATTTTATTGTATGGAAACAATATGGCCGTGAAATGAAGGTCACCCGCACCGAAGGCGAAAGCAACCTGCATGTAAACCTGGATGTAACTGCCAACAACTACGCCAACATGTATGTGATACTCGATGAGCTTACGCGTGATATCATCCAGGCCAATGGTCATGGCAACCTGAAAATGCAAACAGGCACCGATGGTGACTTTAGTATTACCGGGCGCTATGATATCGACCGGGGTAATTATAATTTCAACTTCCAGTCGCTGTTGCGCAAACCTTTCCGTTTGCGGGAGGGCGTTGGTAACTATATTCAATGGCGGGGCGATCCCTACGATGCCACCATTAAGATCGATGCCGAATACCGGGCGGAGAACGTACGTTTCAGCGACCTGGCTTCGGAACAGATCGTGAATATCAATAGCAATGTGCGCAGGTATCGTGGCGAAGTAATTGTGGTGGCGCAGCTGACTGAAAGGCTGATGCAACCCGATATACAGTTTAAGATCGAATTGCCAAGCAGCAGTCCGTTGAAAGATGACCCCGATGCATTGGCTATTTTGCAATACATAGAGCGGGATCAGAATGAGCTGAATAAACAGGTGGCCTTCCTCATCGTGTTCAATAGTTTCGGCCCTGTATCTACCGCCACCAACCAAAGCGGGCTGGCCAACAGGGCTTTTGAAGGCGTGGTGGTGAGCAGCATTTCCGGTGTATTATCAAACGTAATGAGCCGCCAGTTCTCCAGCATCTTGCAAAAGATCTTCAACGATAAAAGCATCAAGGTAAACTTCAATGCGCAGTTGTACAGCAGCGCCGACCAGTTGGACCTGAACCGCAATACCGGCCTGAGCATCGATCGTACCAACCTGAATTTTAATATCGGTAAAAGCTTTTTGAACGAGCGGTTTACGTTTACGTTTGGCAGCGCTGTGGATTTCGGATTATCATCGCAGCAGTTACAAGCCACCAATAACCTGCAGTTTTTGCCTGATATCAGTGCCGAGTGGAAGTTGCGGCAGGATGGCAAGCTGGTGCTTACTTTCTTTTATCGTGATTCTTACAACTATTTATCCGGTACGGGTGCGCGGCAGAACCGTTCTGGTGCCAGTATCAGTTATAGGAGGGATTTTGAAAGGTTGGGGGATTTGTTCAGGGGCGATTTGAAGAAGAGGAAATTGAGGCCGCCGTTGGTGGATGATAGTACGAGGGTGAATGCGGGGAGTTATTAACGGTCACCCCCGTATAAAAATTCGGCTGCTGCTTTGCTCATGGCCACATAGTCATGCCCTACCCCTGGTACCACCAATAACTTCCATTGGAATGCTACACTCAGCTCCCTGGCATATTGTTTTGCCTTTTCATAAAAATATTTACCCCGCGCTAACCGGTGGATGCCCTGTACATCCACTTCCTTGGTTCTCACTAAATCGCCCCGCGTTTCATTTTCATCATCTTTTTCACCCAGGAAAATAACCAGCCGGGAATTAAAAGCCTTTTTGACAGATGCAGTGTTAGCTGTACTGCTTTTTAACCCGTAGGGAAAAACCGCTTCTTTATCCGGCACCGTGTACCAGCCTGCGTTGGATGCGAGTATCCTGTTGGCTTTATTGTCGGGTTTGAATAAGGCAAGGCGGTGCAGGATTTGTCCGCCGGCTGAATGGCCGAATAGGTCGTAGGTATTGGCCTTGAGATGGAGCCTTTTTTTAATGAAATCAAATAGCTCATCGAAGTCGTTCAATATCCATTCTTTATTGTTGGTATTGATATTGTAGGATTCGATACCCGTTCTGTCCTGTTTAATCTTCACATCTTTTATCATACCAGCCAGGTTATAGTTCCAGAATCCCGGATAATTATCTTCATCGTATTCAGGTGAAAGTACCAGCAGGTTGTATTTATCCGCGTGCGAAATCCAGGCATCGCGGTAGGTGTTGCCGTTGCGTCCTGCACCGGGAATGACGAAAATAACGGAAGGATTTTTTTTATCAGGAGAATAATAGTGAACCGTTACCTGCTTGCCATTGCGAAGGTTTGTATAGATAAATTTTCCGGAATCGGGTTTAATAATGGAAGTATCGTGTTGTGCCAGGCAGTTTTGGTACATCCATAGAAACAGGATGAGGAATGCTGTGCCGATTGTACGTTGCATAGGAATAAAGTTAGTCAAACTATTGAAATATTTCAATCACCTGAGGATCCTGGTTCAATTGATCACTGTCATAAACCGTCACCAGGTACGGCAAACCATTTTGATCTTTAAATTGCATCAACTCGAAATACTCTCCGGATCGCTCCCTATCTTTTAATAAATCGTCGATCAACTCAAGGTTTCCTTTTTTTATCAATTCTCTTATAGTCTTATAATCCTCATGCCAGAAACTACCACTGGAGATAGAATGCAATTCGTTTACACTTGTAATACCACTCTGGTTGTTAGCAAGAATATTTCTTATAACAAAATTGTCGAATGAAGAGGTCATACCGAATAATAGTCAACCACCAAGAGAAATGCCTTAAATTTCCGTGATGCGTTTATCTATGGTAAACAACGATAACCTTTACTCATCAATACATACACAATTGCCGTTAGAGGATTCCACCTATTCATCACCATACTGGTATCCAGCAGGCATTTATTTCCAGTCATCGGGATGAATTTGTTCGCAACCTTCTTCAATTATCTTTTCCAGTTCATCGACTTCCTGATCACTCAACGATCCCGCAAAACTCTTAAAGCTTCTGCGCCTTACCGATTGCAATTTACTTTTGTTGATAACGCTTTCTACTTCTTCCAAAACCGCATTGCTCTCGATTTTTAATATTTCCTCGATCAGATGTAATTTTTTGGCTTCACCGCACATAATGACTGATTTAGTATTCAAATTTATTCTTTCCCTAATTCATATCCAAACGACTTCCAACCAATAAAGTAGGAAGATAGCGATTAGTTCGCTTTCTGTCCCCTCCAGCCACCTAATAAAGACCTGCTTATTGCCATAATAAGCAAGCGGCAGGCGGAATTGGAAAAGATGGTCAAACTGCAGGCTGAACAATTAGGCAATTACAGTGAGCATGCAAAAATGCCGAGGACCGAATGGTTACCTTGTAAATGACTTTATTGTTTCAAAACAACAAATTTTTCGATTACAGCAGAAGGAGTTTTTTGTATTACTTTATTCTTACTAATAATAAATTCCCACCTGTAAGGATCATATGGTGGTTTGGGACAACGTGAGCTGGAAGTTTTTGCAACTTTAAAAAGTCTTGGATTGCTCCTCTTTAAGTCCTTTGTAATAAGCCTATTACCAGTGGTAAAAATAAAATAAATATTGTTTCGCTTTAAATACCCATAAAAGCGGTTCGGATTCTTTTCCAAGTTTGTTACTGCATAGCTATACAAAGAGATTTCAAAGTAATCAGTACTATCATTAGTAGATGACAAATTGATTCTCACATAATAATCAGATGAATTAAATTTTCCATCCTTTTTATCTGTAATGTAACAATAAAACCCATTTATCGCCTCCAACAAGATGGAATCTTTAATGGAAACATTACCAGTAAACCCATTTTGAGTTTGTGCTTCACTTCCCATATAAAAAACAACAAGTGAAGCAAAAAGCATTGCTACTTTTTTAAAAGTCCACTTTAGCATCTCTGTCAATAACTTTCTTAGAGTCAAACTGCACAAATTTCTTTCCTGGAACATAATATATGTATGTTTTTGTGTACGGCTTATAATAATCCGGGTCATCTACAGCATCTCTATCACCACCAGGTAGAGGCTTGCCATCTACTGTAAAACCTGAAGGACCTGCGTTAATACCTTCGTTTGGATGTGAATGCATAGCAATTTTCAATTGTGCAGGCTTTCGCTCATTATACCAATTAAACAGCTCAATTCTATACCCGTTAGTACTGTGAGGCTGCCTGCCAATCATGATGATATTTTTACTACCTCCATCACTAAGAAAGCCGTTTTCATTTTTCGTATTATTTGAAATAAATTTGAATAATTCAACTCCTTCTTTCGTTGTAGAAGTAGTTAACTTTGTATACCTTGTATCTGTAGGATTTCCTTTAGCATCTTTTGTGTAAGCTAACTCATCATCTTTAACTTCCGCTTTATCCAAGACGCCTTTACTTACCTCGATAGATTTTTCTTTATTAACCTCCCCATTATCATCAGTTGCATACAGCCCATCCGTTTTATCGTCAGTCTTCTTTATTAGTTCAATTTCCCCATTCGTTTTTAATTTGTACTCATCAGTTGGCGCCATCCCATCCGGATCAATAAAACGTATCGGATTATCAAACGCATAATTATATGGAGAGTGCCTGCGCATCTGATCAGACAAGGGATCAATTACATGCCATCTCCCAATCTGCGCGTCATACATCCTGGCTCCATAGTCATACCACTCCAATCCACTGCCGTCGCTAAACTCATTATTCCGCTGTTCTTTACCGTTGTACAGGTACTTGTTTTCACTGTAGTTTGGTTTGAGTGCCTTACTGCTTATCCCCGCCATGGTCAGCCCGAACGGATAGTAATGCGTTTCTTCGCTCTAACTTTTTTTAACACTTTTCACAATTATTGAATTAACCAAGTTGGCGGAATTAATAAAAAAAGCTCGAGTTATTGAATTCTCTTTGCGTCTCACAAGCTCGCAACTGAAGTTTAAAAAATTTCCATTAATTGTCGTGATAGCGAAAACCTCCTTTCTAATGACTGAGTCGGAACTTTGCAATTCAAAAATTGAAAAGTATCGGTCATTAATCTTTTGGATTGTATCTTTTAAAATTTTCATACCCCTTCTTGTATATTTCAGGTCATCTTTGAAAAGTGAATGAATTCCTAAATTTGTCGTATCATTTACGTAGCCAGGCAGATAGTGATTGTGACTAATTGTGAGTCTATCTACAGAATCGCCAGGCCGATCCCAGTAGAAGCCTGATTCTTTCACAATAGGCGTTCCTTTAGATTGAATACGATATTTCTGCACATGACAAGTGTTGCAGTCCGAATAATGGATCCATGAAAACGCGGTGTCGTATCTTACGGGCACGTTTACAGTTATTTTGCTTAAGCTATCAATTAAAGTTATTTCCACCTTTTTTAAGTCCTTCGTAAATAACCCTGGAAACGGTGAGTTTTTACAAGAATGGCAAAATATAAGGATAACACTTAAAATTGAATACTTCATATTTATCTAATTAGTCGTTGTTTTCAACGGGAAGAGTTGCTATTGGCGTATTATTTTCAAACCTTTTCTGATACATCCTTCTAATGGAAATTGTATTAGTCCCAGTCCTGCGGTCGTAAGTCACAGGCCAGATATTAGCTGGAGAACTTATAGCTTCTTTTAAACTCTTAATAGCGTTTAAACTGGACGTCATAACATTTGGATTACCTGGAACAAATAATAATTCGCCGTTTTCATCACGTCCTTGAAGCTGGCCCGCATGTTGTATTCCCGCATTGTGTCCTGCTCCATGATTGATAAGGAATGCGGCAGTCTCTTCAAATGATGCTTTTTTGCTTTCTGCCGCACCTTTAGTGTCCTCAACTCCAATAGCAATAATAATTTGATCATTTTTTAAACCTACACCTAAAGCATTCTGACTCGATTCCGGATTCCCCCCATTCCAAAGTTCGATATAGCTTCTCCTTGCTTTTCGTTAAAAGAAGAAACAGCTTCCACAACTTTATGTCTTTTGCCTATAACTGCGACGGCATCTGTTACGTCTAACTTGGCATATGCGTCTTTGTCGAATTTTCCTTTAAATACTTTTACCTGAGTTTTCAATCCCATTTCCTTAAAATTAGCCGTTGCCTGTTTTGCGATTGCTTTTAATTGCCTTTTAGAAAGCGAATTGTCTGCTGCGTATAAATAAACAATATTATCTCTGCCATCCGGATCAACAAATAACATGGGGTTATTAAAAGCATACATGTAAGGTGTAAGGGTAGGATATTTGCCCGCGAGAGGATCTATGGTATGCCACCTCCCAATTTGTATATCATACATTCTGGCCCCATAATCGTACCATTCCAAACCTGCTCCGTCAGAAAACTCTTTATTTTGTAATTCCTTACCATTATACTCAAACTTATTATCCAGTCTTCCAATTGCCTTCGAACTTATCCCCGCCATCGTCAACCCAAACGGATAATAATCACCGTGCCTATTTTAATGCTTCGCCGGATTTGGGGGAAGCCATTTTTTAAGCGTCTTCAAAGAACTCTATCAGTCTCCAAAATAGATTTTTTTATTTTCAATTGAAAGAAAAAAATCCGGTCTGCTGCCCGGATTTGGTAAATAACGATGGTTTGCCAGGTTATTGACTGCGATCATTGATAAGCTCATTAAACTGGATCAGTACATCCTGTATACGCCGGCCGTCACGAAGATTTCTAATATCCGTAGGAGGAATTAAACTAACTTTAACCAAACCGCTTAATAAAAGTTTAGCAATCCAACGGCTATCTTTCGTATCAGTTTTATGACCGGGAACATTTTTTATATGCCTGGCGTTAACCAACAGTATTAGGAAGTCATCTTCAAGAATGTTATGTACGAGCTTCCAATAAATCCCGGTACTCTCTAGTGCGATATGGGAGATTGCGAGATATTTAAGCCAATCTTTCAAACGTAAAAGATCATTTGTATATGTTGTGAAAGTGAAAGTTTCCGGTGGAAGGCCTGTTCCCACTACGGTTACTACCACTGTATCTTTATGTACATCCATACCTGATCCTCTTTCCACCACTCTGCGCTATCATCTGCGCGGTACGCTCGAGCAGGTTCGGTTTCTTCAGTTCATTGATCGCAGCCTGACGCTGGGCCGGCGCCATCTCCGGTTGCTCCTCCGCCTTCGGCTGCGATGTGCTGAACAAACTGGCCGCGGCCCTGGATGCCACCACTGATTTTTTAATGAAGGGAACCCAAGACGAAGCGGTGGCCGCACAGCTCACCGATAAGTAACTGCTCAAACAGTTTAATCAGGTGGAGCAACTCAGCCCGGAAGATAAAAACCTGATCAAAACTTTTATCGATGCTTTTCTTACCAAACGACAGATACAACAACTCGCCCAATAACAATAAAGCCGCAGCGATCGCTTCGGCTTAAACATTATAAAGTATAGATCAATATATTATTAATGATTCTAAAACACAATCAGATATAGAACGATTAGCAAGCTTCTCATTAACGTTTCGATCAAAGAGCCATAGTACGATTAATTTTTTGTCTTTATAAAAGAATATTCTGCTTGCATAAAACTTATCGCTTGCTTGTACAACCAGGTATTTAAGGTAACCCACCTTCAAGCTATCGATATCTTTAATTACTTCTGTAAGTAGTTTCTTATCGTTTTGTCCGGTCTCAACTTCCTGTTTTTGTAACGACACTATTCCATCAATATTTAATTGCTCATTCGCATAATCATTGTAGTCATCAATAAAAACCACAACATTCAACAAGCTGTCAAGAGACGTTATTTTATAATTCAGAATTGTTCTGCCGGGGCCATATTTTGTTGTGTCAACAATTTGATACGGAGGTATCTTAACACTAATCTGAACAGATTTTAAATCTAATTCTTTAAAATCGCCCCGAGCACACTTTTGTTTTTCAGTTCGGCAATTTGTTAAAAGCACGCTGAGCACCGATATGATTATAGCATTTTTCATTATTATTCAGTTGGCAGATTAGCTTTAGGCGCATTGTTTCCAAACCTACGGATATATGCATTCTTTATGGAGAGAGCACTTGACCCACTGGGCGATTTGCCAGCAGGCTGCTGATTGGCAGGAGATTTAATATAGGTCTGTAAAGTCTCAGGCCCAAATGAACCCGATTGAACTCGTCCCTCTATAACACCTCCATCTGTCATGACATTAGGTGTACCTGGAACGTAAACTCCCCTCGATTGATAATTACCCTGATTATCATATCCGTTATCTTGACCAGCATGTTGCAAATTAGCATTATGAACAGTACCATGATTGATGAGAAAAGCAGCGCCATCTTCAAAAGTAGAATTCGTACCTTCAGAAAAGGTTTTAGTCGCTTCAGTTCCAATTGCTACAATGTTGTTATCATTTCCGCCAAGGCCCCCATGTCTTGGATTTTGGCTATGCTCCGGATTAATACTACCACTATTGCTACCAAAATTGGCAGATTTTAATTCTTCAGCAAATTTGGAGTTAAGCCCTTCAACCGCTTTAACTACATTATCTCCTTTTCCAATTACGGCAACAGCATCTGTTTTATCTAACTTGCCATAAGATACCTTATCCAACTTGCCCTTAAAAACTTTTACTTGCGTTTTTAATCCCATCTCTTTATAATTTGCCGTCGCCAGGCTAGCAATTTTATGTAGCTGCTTCTTTGTTAGGCTGTTGTCGGCGGCATATAAATACACTATATTATCCCTACCATCCGGATCAATTAACAACATAGGGTTATTAAAAGCATACATATAAGGTGATAGAGTCGGGTACTTTCCTGCAAGTGGATCAATCGCATGCCATCTTCCAATCTGTGCATCATACATTCTTGCCCCATAATCATACCACTCCAGCCCACTACCATCACTAAACTCCTCATTCTGCTGCTCCTTGCCGTTGTAGAGATACTTGTTCTCAGCATAATTCGGCTTCAATGTCTTGCTGCTTATCCCCGCCATCGTCAACCCAAACGGATAATAATCACCGTCCCCATTTTAATGCTTCCTCCGATTTTGGGGAAGCCATTTTTAACTGTATTCAAAGAACTCCAGCAGACTCCAAAATAGATTTTTTATTTTTAATTGAAAAAAAAATCCGGGCGTTGCTGCCCGGATTTTTAAGTTATTACAGGTGAATTATCATTCAAACTTAATTGAATTAATTTTTGTTCCTGGTGGTAAATCCTTAACCTGGTTGAATATTTGACACGATATTTCCCAATATACTTCCAAATCGACATCAATTCCCAACGATATGACGATTTGTTCTCTGAAATTATTAAATGACACAGATTATTTTACACTCCCCTTTAATACTATACTTTGTATCGGCTTAATGTCTTCGTCCGAAGATTAAGTGAATAGCAATAGATACCCGGTGATTTTTTATGCAAATAAAGTACAGTACCAAAAAAAGCATTTTGATACTTCCAGTTATAAAAAAATCTCTGCCCTTCTCTTTTGTTGCTAAAATCTAAAAAACAAACAACCAGTATTGTATCACCACTCTTATCAAGATAACCAGAATATTGCCGATTATATCTTTTGTAATGCTTTACAAATGTTTCACCGTTATTTCCGTTAGCGATTTGTAGATCAGATACAAAACTGCTTTTTAGAGCTTCTTCATATACCTGAACATCGGTAAGCGAAGGAATATATTGCTTAACAGCTTGTGTATCGGGATACCGGTTAAATTCATTTGTTGTATCTTTTAAAATGGTTGCGTCAGTTTTAAATACTGCCGTTTTAATCCGTGTATATTTCTTTTCTCGGTTTTCTTCAACTATTTTAATGCTGCTTATCTGTGCAGATGATAAACATCCAAACGTTAAAGAAGCACAAGTAAAACAAAACAATATTATTGCTCTATAACTTGGCATGAGATAGTTGTTTTAATAAGTAATTGGAATAAGGTTTCCTGCTGCATCAACACCGCCGTTAATAAACCCTAAATTGGCATTCGTTCTTGTACCCGGCAATAAGATTTGACCTTCTGTAATCCCTCTGCTTCTATCTGCTCCGTAAAACTCACGCAGAGGTAATCCTAAATTTGCTCGTAAACGGTTTTCCATATCGGTGGCAAATATTTCGCTCCGAGCTACTGTTCTACCATCAATACCCGAAACGTACCATGCTGTAGATGTAGTGAAGTTAGTTTTGCCACTTGTCATCCAGTCTTGAACGTGAGCAAATTCATGTGCCAGTGCGACAAACCCCGGCATCTTAGTAGCAGCATTACCTTGATTAACATCGCTGGAATTGAAAGATTTCCCTACAGAATAATTTACAATTAAAGGTTTTCCTGGATTTGCATCTGCACTTTTGCCATCAAAGCTGGCACCGCCATTTTCAGTACTGCCCCCATTTTTTTTGTACCACTTGAGTGCTGTTTACTAATCTGCCCATCATACTGCTTGTAGCCGTATTGCTAGAAAGAGTACTTAACTCAATAAGAAGCGCCTTCTGATAATTTCTTGTTTTACCTGTATATTCCGTATTTGTTCCTGCAAGATTATACCTGCCGTTATCATAGTCAACTGTTACTTTCTTTCCAAAAATTCCCAGGAACCCTGTTCTAAAAGTATTTCGTACTGTATCACCTAACGATCATTAAAACTAATTGGATTATTATTCATTGCAGAGTATTCCGTAATGCAGGCTTCTGAATGCCAAGAATCAAGAGGTTGATGAACTAATTGCCAGAGTAGAGGAAAAGGGGATCGGTTCAGATACAGCCTGAAGTTAACCCTCTTCCGTGTACGCCTGCCATACCTAACATAAGCAAACCTCTTACCTTTCATCCATTTTTGCCAACATATATTCTTGTTTTGACGGCATGATACTATCAAAAATAGCCCCAAAAGAATAATAATTATTCTCATTTATCGCGGATTAACATTTTTTGAATACTTGAAAAGTCATCATGTGACCAACCGTACACCTCTTGTTGTTTAAATATGATTCTATTTTTTTCAAATAAAATCACAACCCAAGGTTTATACCGGGAAATAAAATTTCTTCTTATATCCACCTTAAAGTCCTGGCGGTCTATTTCATGCCGATCCTTCACTTTATTATACCTCAATATTTCCACTATAACAACCTGATTCAATTCATCGAGCATTATTTTATATAATACGCTTCGTGTAAATGCCAAACAGTAAAGACTTCCAGCTATCAACAATGCAAAATAAGCAATAGCATATGACCAATTCCGGTTACCAAAAGCATAGGAAAGCAAAGACGCCAATGTGACAACCCAAAAGTAATTAGTATATGCACGCTTGAACCTACTCCAAAAAGAACGGTATTTATCATCAATTTTTATTTCCATAATTTACCAGCAACTATTTTTCTTCTTCTTTTTGTGTTTTAGATTTTTTAATTTGTGCCAATTTATTAATAACCTCCCCTGTGCTATTCGGTGGTCTAACTATATTTTGGAAGATAAATATAGCCTTCCATTCAAGTCATGGGATGAAATTCTTTTTGTCCGGGAGCCAGTTCAATATAAGTCCGGTTTTCAAGATATTTAAACCTGTTATATTCCTTAATAAAACCACTCTGAGTCAATTTTGAACTAATTCCTTTAAAGTTATACCCAATGTTTATCAATATCAGCTAATTTGATTTTATGGATCGGATGATTTCGTAGGCTGTTTGCTGCCATTGAGATTGTAGGACATATGTGCAATTGGAACTACCAACAGCCATTTTACTTTTGACAGAAAAAACAAACATGATGTTATAGACTTTTGTATCAAATGCATTTGAGTAAAAACTAAAAACGTAGATGTTATTCTTACCGGACGTTATTGATTGTTTTCAGACCCGTAGTTCCTCGGGTATTTACATTATTTCTGTAAACAACTAAGCCCGGCTCCGCGGGGCTTAGTTCCTATCAATTAAATATTGTTCTTATACCGATAAAAAAATTTCTCTGGTGTAGGTATCATCCCAATCAAACTGTTCATCGTGCAACCTATACTCCCGGTAAAAACATTTAATATTTTCATTAAGACCTTCCAGCTTAAACGGAAGAGGTGAGAGATATTGCTCAAAATGAGGATTAAGCCTTGCACTTTTTGATATTTCTGCTATACCTATATCTGGAATAGAAAGCATAAATATATCCTTATCCAGTTCTTGACGACCCTTAGGTAGTCCCTTTAAATATGTTAATTCATTAATTAGCTCAATATAGATACCTATTTCAATATCCTGCTTTAATTGATTACGCAACCAAAATTCATTTGCAATTTGAATAGAGTAGTTAATAATATCAGCCGAAGTATTTACTGTATAATTTTCATAAAAGATGTCAATACTTTTACCTCCATAAGAAGAAAGATGTTTGCTTTTATATAATTCCGCGAAAAAATCTTCAATCACTTTTTCTTTAAACATTTTATAAATTTTTTTGAATCCATTTAGCAATTTTACTTGTAATTTCACCTCCGCCATGTTTCCATGTACCATCGAAATTCAAAGCTCGCCCATCGTTGAAGTGAATATGAGGTTGCTGCCCATGAAGTGGCAGTCCTGTTACCGGATCCATTTTAGGAATGTCAACTCTTTTAACATCTTTCGGAGCCCTCCCTTTACGAATTAAATTCTTCAAAATTTTTGCTAACTTCAAGGCATCCTTTGGATTTAATTTACCAAAAGCAGCTGATGGTGCTACGCCTCCTCGAATATTCCGCACGTCAGTCACATTACCGTAATAGTCATACTTTATATTTCCTCCGAAAAGTTGATTGAAGGAAAATAATATGTCTCCCCATTTTCCATAATCAGAAAAATCAGTTCCTTTTTTATAATATCCTGACGTAGTTATGAAAGACAAACTTGGATCACCAACTTTGCTATAATTATTTGCAGGTGTTACAGTAACAGGAGCTAAATTAACATTAAAAGAAATACCTCCTTGATCATTTCCAAATCCTATTGGTTCTCCATTTTCATCCTTTATGATAATTTCTTTTCCCAAGTATTCCTGGCCTGGCTTAACATCATCAGGACCATGAACGTTAGGATCAAAATAAACCCCTTCCTCAGGATCCCTTACCCAATCCCTTAACGCATCATAACGCTCTGCAGTTAGCCCTAAAGGATCATTATAAATAATGGGATTATTATTACTGAAATGATATACACTCTCATCATATGCAAGACCAGCTATCGGATCAATTTGATGGAACCTACCTATTTGTGGATCGTATATCCTGTAGATAGCATCGTACCATTCAAGCCCGCTGCAATCACTAAATTCCTTACTCTGTAATTCATTTCCGTCATTGAACTTGTATTTGTTTTCACTGTATTGGCTCTTCAATGCTTTACTACTTATCCCCGCCATGGTCAATCCCCACGGATAATAATCACCGACCCTATTTTATTGCTTCCCCGGATTTCGGGGAAGCCATTATTTAAGTGTCTTCAAAGAACTCTAACAGCCTCCAAAATAGATTTTTTTATTTTCAATTGAAAGAAAAAAATCCGGGCGTTGCCGCCCGGATTTGCTAAGTAGCTACTTATTAATGCTGATCATTGGCATACATACCGAACTTAATGATCACATCCTGCACACTGCTACCGGCTACAATGATGCGGCCGGCATACTCCTGCAGGAACTTTGCTTCAAGTTCAGCAGGCACTTTCACGATCTCTAATCCTTCGCAGCCAACCATCGCGGTGGAACGTTTTGTAACAATGTAAACTTTCATAGACAGACATTTTTTTTAAAAGAAAAAAGGGAAAAAAAGAAAGCAGTTCAGCCAGTGGGGCGGCCCGTAGCGCAGCATATAAATGATGGCCTTGTGCGGTAGGGTCTGTGTTTATGCTGCTGCGCTACGCCTGGCCTCTGTGCGGTGGCCCGCCCCGCTATCTTTGCGGCCTTTTTTTATCCTTTTACTTTTAAAAAGAATAACAGGGCGAGAGCCGCCTACCTTCCGGAGGCCTGCTGCATGAGCGAAGCGAACAGCATTAGATAAACATCCGCGCTCTGCGCGGGCCGCTTCTTTTGTCGGGCGGGTTGGGCACGGCGCCGCCGCTCGCGTGTGGGATCTTGTGTGGTGGCTGCGGCGGGTGGTGTTGGCTACTTAGCATAATGTGCCTATAGGACAGCCCCGTGCGTTGGCATGCCCCGCATGAGCGTGGCAAGGGGCTGTGCGAAGCGAACCTATAGGAACACATTATGTTAATGTAGACAACACCGTGGCAGGCTTGGTGCGGATGGTTCTGTGCGCGGGACAAGCCCGGCCGTGTCTGCAGCGTGGGCCCTTGCCGGGCTTTGCTTTGCAGATGACGTTACTTTTCTATCGCCCGGCTTTGTATCAGGACGCTGATTGAACCATTACTATAAGTAATATTTGTCAGTAAGACGTAGAGGATATTTGAAGGACTACACTAATGTTATTCCACTTACTTCTCCGAAGTGTTTATCCTGCGTATACAGGGGTAACTGATGTTGCAAAGCGGTGGCCGCTATCCAGATATCATTCTCAGGGATAGGCTTACCTTTTTTGAGTAAGGCCGATTTTACCCTCCCATAATTTTCAGCAGTTCCATGGTCTGCATTTAATACCGTACAGCGCATTAAAAAACCTTTGACCTGTTGCAAATGTTTTTGTTCATTGGCAGAACGGTAGGCTCCCAGGTATAACTCCCCCAATACAGCCGCCGGGATATATACCGTCTGCTGACCCTGTAAAAAAGAAAAAATCTTCTCATCGCCTTTAAACAACTCGATCACTATATTCGTGTCGAGCAATAATTTATTTCCAGTCATCAGGATTGATTTGTTCACAACTCTCTTCTATAATGCGTTTGATCTCATCGCCTTCCTCGGCTGTCCATATCCCAAAAAAATCTTTAAAACCTCCTGACGCTACAGCATGCAGCTTATTGCGGTTGATAACAGTTTCCACTTCTTCCAATACCGCTTCATTCTCTATTTTGAGGATCTCCTCGATCAGATGTAATTTTTTTGCTTCCCCGTACATATCAGACTGATTTAATATGCAAATTTACTCTTTCCTTACCCTTTATCCAAACAACTGATCCGCCCATTTATTGGTTCGAACTCGTCCCGATCTACCATGGACAAAGGGATTCGAACCGTCAGGCCATCGGGTGATGATTCGCTAACTCATTTTTCAGATCATCCAGGTTATCGAGCTGGTATCGCTGTGTTGAACTCACATACTTATGACCGGCCATGTATTGTACCTGCCGTAAATGATCTTTTCGTAACCAGTGGGTAATAACACTACTGCGTACCTGTTTTGCATTGATCACTTTCGGATTGAGTTGTCTGAGCTGATCGAACATATACTGTAGCCGGTTATTGATGTTCCTTTCGCTTATATCTTTTCTCCTTCCTTCTGTAAACAGTTTGCCTTCTTTCCATTTATTCTTGTCCAGGTATTGCTGCAGCAGGATCACCTGGCCGGCGTTCAGGTCTAATGTCCGTTCATTGGTCGTTTTTGTTCCTCCTATTTTTATCTTCCCTTCTTTCAGCCTGATGTCTTTGCGCTCTATCCTGGTCAGTTCTCCCACTGTCAGCGCCTGGTACACCAGTAAGCCAAACATGATCTTTTTACTCAGGTCTACATTGAGCTGGATCCTGTACTGCTTATACAGCTCTTCCAGTTCTTCCATGTTCAACAAGTTAGCCGGCAGCTTTCTTACCAGCCCTCTGATGAACAAGCCGGCAGCAGGGTTATCAGCCCGCCTCCCTTCACAGATCAGGTAATTACAGTAATGGCGGATCACGCAAAGGATACCATAAGCGGTTCTCTTTGTTACGCCGCTGTCCTGGCAATGCCGCATAAAGTGCAACAGTTCATTGTAAGTAAATGCAGCGGCATCGATGGTTTCAGCACTCAGCCAGGTTACAAACCGCCCGATGTAGCCGCTGTACCGGTTAACAGTGGCGGGGCTGTATTTTTTCTGCTTCAGATATTCAGTAAAAGTCATATAGATTCATTTGCAAGGTGTGTATAGATCTGTGTACTGTCCAGGTCACCGTGACCTAAAAACGCCTGTATCTTTTCCAGTTTCATACCGCTTTGCAGTAAGTGGGTGGCTATGCTGTGCCGAAGCGTATGCATGCCCACCTTCTTTTTTATCCCCGCCCGTTTCATCAACTGCTTTATCCTTACATACAGGCTTTGCTTTTGCATCGGATGGCCTTTGTTGGCATCGATAAAAAACGCCTCCGTCTTATACTCCTGTAACAATAGCGGCCGACCGTAATCCATATACAACCGCAACTCCTTGTAACTCTTTGCCGCTATCGGTACATACCGCTCTTTATAATGCTTCCCCTTCCTTACATGGAGTAATTTTCTGTCACTGATTATATCCCTTAGTTCAAGGTTTGCCCCTTCGTTCAACCGAAGACCGCACCCATAATACAAGGCCAGCATCGCTCTGTCTCTTATACCCAATACACTGTCGCCGGTAACTTCATAAAGGGTTTGTATTTCACGCTTCGTTAACCAGGCAGGTTTGCCCCTTGTTTCCGGTAATCGTTCCAATACAAAGCCCGTACTACTTCTGCCGGTTTCCCGTATATATTGGCTGAACAGATTTAATGCCTGTATGTACTTATTGATATGGCCCGCACTGAACGGTCGGCCGGTTCGCTCGCCGGTTTGCTGCTGCAGGTGTTGAATAAACGCTGTAGCGTCTATTGCTTCCAACTGCACGAGTGATGGTTTACCCTGCTGCTCCTGGTAGTATAAAAACTCCTGCACATGGCCGGGTAATACCTGCATGCTACCCCCGGAGTAGTTTAACAGTTCCAGCCACTCCCTGAACGCCTGGGGCAATAAGATGTACTCACTGCTTTTGAGTGTCTTTTTCATAACAATAAATTTTTGCTAATAGTCTTTTGTAGGTGAACTACTGAACCACTGGTGGTAAATGCAATACCGGCCTGCATTTGAGTAGTTCACTAACCTTACTGAACCACTACTGAACCACTGAACTACTGGCCTTTTCTACAGTGCGGCTCCTGATTTGTTCGAGGACGGATTGTAATTGCTGCTCTACAGATGATTTTAAGGCTTCATATTCGGCTATATTTACAATACTGTACTCATAGCTCCCTTTACGGTAACGGTTCCCATTTGCCTTTATATAGCCGTACCGCACCAACTCGGCCAGGTACCGCTTCATGTTGCCCGGGTTGATGCGCAGGTGCTCCCGGATCGCTCTCGCATTAAAGGTATCACTGCCGGCCTGGTGGCATAACTGCTTCAACTGCTCAAAAAAATTCCGGGTGGCTTTTGCCAGCTCATCGCTCTTGCTGAACAGGACATCTTTCAGTAATGTAAACGCTGCTTCTATATCTTCCACGGTTGTAGTAATATATAGCTGGCCACCGGCATCTTTCTTCACCTCTCTTTGGAACTGGTGATAAAAGGTAACGGCTTCAATAAACCCTAACAGCAGTGTCATTGTGCGGCGCGGTTTGAACACCTGCTCCGGCAACTCAATATATCTTGCATAGGGATTGATGACCTGGATGGGCCGCAGCACCCGTTGTATGTTTTTAAACAGCACCCTGTACTGTTGTTCCCGCTCCTTGTTTATGTCTCCTGCCGCAACCCTTGCCTGGTACTCGTTTATTCGCTTGTCCTGGTCTTTACTTTGATCGGTATACAAGAGTATGCACCGGTTGGCATTGTCCTCGTATATCTTTTCCTTAGTGGTGCAACCACTCACGCACACCGGGCCTTCAACAGTAAGAGTGATCGTTTTCAGATTGCCTTTACTGTCTTTTAAGGTGACCGTTTTGCTGATGCGCCTTTTGGTCTGCAGTTCTCTTAACGGATAGAACACCGTCATTGCCCCATCCAGGTCTTCGATCAGTATCAACTTGTGCTGCAGCTCGTGCTGTTTAAAGTAGTACAGCGCATTTTCGGTGATCTGCGTGATCTCGATCCTGTCTTCCTCGGGGATCAGTTCACTGATCCGCTCCTGCAGGTACGTCTTGCCGCTGCCGCTGGCGCCCAAAAACATGATGTGCAGGGGTACGGGTTGTTTGCGCGTGCAGTACACCAGGTAACTGGTCAGGCTATTGGTTTCCTCACCTACAATACCGCTCTCCCGTATCATCTGTGCGGTACGTCGCAAAAGATCAGGTTTCTTCAGCTCGCTGATCGCAGCCTGACGCTGTACCGGCGTCATCTCCGGTTGCTGCTCCTGTTTTGGCTGTAGCGCTTCTATCCGTTTAATACGGTAGCTTTCCAGTTCACCCGTTAACTCACTGATGGTGGTTTCCGTTTGCCGGATGTTGGCATCAAAGTTTTCGCTGATGGTTTGTATTAACTGCTCCGTTTGCCCTCTGTTATATAGATCCAGTGTGTCCCGGATCGGCAGCAACTGCTTTTGTTTGTGCTGAACTTTTAGGGTTACTTTCATCCGGTCAAGGCCCGTGATCTTTATGCCACCCAGTATTTCGATATGCAGTTCGCAGTTGTCGTAGATCAATAGTTCAGGATTTCGGGCGTCCAGTTTGGCAAGTGGCTGCAATTCCGCTGCAGAGAGGGTTTCAGAAGATGACTGATTTTTACTTTCAATTGAAACAAAAAATTCAGTGCGTTGCTCTATTAAATCAGATAATACTTTTGCATCATCATGCGTACAGAGCATGCTGTTTATATCTTCTCCTGCAGGCAATGTCACTTTACTGATCGTTACATAAGGCAGTAAACTTTTCAGTGTGCCGGCATGTTTCACTGCAGCCGCTTCGCCTGGCTCGTCGCCGTTCAGCATAAGGATAATTTCCTGCAGGTCCTTCAGGTTGGTAATAGCTTGCTGGTGCTCTTCCGTTAACCCGTTGGTGCCATACAGGGCCAGTATTTCGTAATGATCTTTTATAGCTGGTTGCTGCAGTAAACTCACCGCATCGATGATGCTTTCCGTTAGGATGAGTTTTGTGACAGATGATTTCGGATAGCAGGGATATAAACCTTCCCGGCCCGATAAATAAAAATGCCTTTGATCTTTGTCGTTGGTGATGCTGCGGCCGTAGAGTGATATGATTTTATTATCCGCATTTTTTAAAGGGAAGATCACGCAATCCTTTGCCCATACACTGTAACCACCGGCAGGCCGTGGTTTCAGCAGACCCGCTTTTACCATGCTCTCGAGTAAATGATGGTTCTTGCTCTCGGTATGCAGCCCGCCGCTGTTAAACGCAATCTGTGTTTGCTTGTAATCGATCGAGCGGCTTTGAAGATACGCTACCGCTTTTTTTGAAGAACGCAGGCCGGTTTCATAATAGGAAAAAAATTTCGTGAGCACGGCTATTTTAGCGATGTCCGTTTCAATATAAAGTTTCGC